>Ga0307515_10025812_pt1 | contig 10144 bp, 2 predicted proteins | sample 17_EM_MG_FD_194513 | JGI IMG/M metagenome (GOLD analysis project Ga0307515, IMG submission 194513) | Populus trichocarpa ectomycorrhiza microbial communities from riparian zone in the Pacific Northwest, United States - 17_EM | ecosystem: Host-associated > Plants > Roots > Unclassified | place...
GTTGGTAGAAACATATAATAATTTTTTAGGGTTTATTTTAATTCCGTTATAGAATATAATTAGGCCTAAGTATATAACTTTAGATATATAGAACTTATATTTCTTAATATTATATTATAAGCCCGCGTCTTATAGGCATTTAAGGACTATTTAAATATACTTCTAATACTTAAAAAGTAAAAATAAATAGATTAAGATATTATTAATATACGCGGTAATAAATATATTAAGGAATTTGCGAAGCATATTATTAATATATTATTAAAACGTACTAGGACTATTCTTTATACTAAATAAAATTACTAAGTATTTAAAAAGCCCCTATTATATATAGAAAGCTATATACTTCTTATCTCCTTTATAAATATAGATTTAATTAAAGGTAGTAACTATATTAAGCTTTATAAAATATTATACTTTTACTAAGTAGTTAAGCGTTTCTAAAAGTAGAGGAATTGGATATTGGTTTTAAATTATAATTATATTTAGGGCTTAATAATTAATATAGAACCTTAAGCCTTCTTTAAGTTTTTTAATAAATAGTATAGGTAAGGTAAATAGTATAGGTAAGGTAAATAGTAATTAACTAGGGTAAATAAATCCTTTCTCTAGGTGCTCTTTAAGGTATTATTATATTATAAGTAGCTCTTCTTATAATATACCATATAATAGGCCAAACTTTAGTATTATACTAGGTTTAAGTTTTATTTTAAAATTACACTTATCTTAATATAGGGGTAGTTAGTTTATAAATTATTTCTTAAACATATTAATTAGATTATAATATTCTTTAGATATAAAAGGTTAGGGGTTAATATATTACTTTAGTTCTAACGCCTTCTTAATATCTTTTAGTATTATAGTAAAGATCTTATAGTTTCGTTTTCTTACTAATAAATAAAAGGGGTTGGCTTATATTATATAAATTTTAAGGGGGTTTAATATATTATCTTCGCATTCTTTACTATAATTAGTAGTTATAACTTTATTATATTAGTTCGGGGTTTATAGTGTGGGAGGGTACGACCTCTCTAAGATGGGAAAGTCTCGGTTCTGTCAGTCTGTCAGTCGGTCAGTCGGTCGGTCGTAATCAGTCAGTAAAACAGTCAGTAAGAAAGAAAGAAAAGAGTGTATTTCCGGTAACTGGTAAGGTCGTGATATCTATGTATGAGGAAAGAAGGAAGGAAGCCGAAGGCTCTATAAATATAGGAAAATGCCAAGACAGTAGACGACGTCCAATCTACACCACCACAATAGTAAGGGTAATTTCTATTATATTAAATTTAAATAATTATATATATATTTATAGGGCAAGTAATATTTTAAGTAATAACTTTAGTAGTAGGTTATATAGAATTTTAGTATTTCTTTAACCTAGCTAATTAAAGGGTTATGTTATTTTAGCTATCTATATCTAAGTATTACCTTATAATACTTTAAGGGTATTATAAATAGAGAGATATATTTAAGGTATTTACCTATTTATATCTTTATAAGAGCATAGTGCGTTAGTTTACTATATATTAAGGGCTTACTATTAAAGCCTTATAGACCTTAGGGCTTATTAAGTTTCTTTAAATTTAAGCGTTAAGTTTTTACGTAGTTTATATTAATAAAGCCTATACTAGTAGCTTCGCTATCTATAAGGATTTATACTTCCTTTTATTTTTTAAGTATTTAAATTTTACTAAGTATATTAAGGAAGTTATATTATATATTAGCGCTAGAAGAGCCTAGATACTTACACTCTTCCACTTCTTATCTTAAGGCGCAACTTAGCCCTAGAATAATTTATTTTCTAGATTAACTAAAGGTAAGATACTTTATAGCGACTAAGTATAATTTAAGAACTAAGAGGAACTATATTAAACCATTTTAAAAGGGTAAGTTTGGTAATTTCTTTAAATATATCCCCTTTTACTATATCTAAAGTATTCTCTATTTACGGCTTATATTCTTTATTTATTGGTTCCTAAAGGTATATAGGATTAAGTAGTATTAAGGTCTATAGGGTTATATATAGGGCTTTTTAGTTTTAAAAATAGGTCGCGCTTTAGGGTATATACTAGTTTTATAAAGTTTTAAATATAGGGTATAGTTAGCTTTAGAGAATAAGTTTATTTATTATATCTAAGGTCCTTATTAATTTATTAATATATTATAGCAAATTTAGGTAAGTCCTTTAGCAGTTCTCTACCTACTAACTATACTGTAATTTTATCTAAAATAGCTTAATGGAGAATAGTAACTCTAGCGGCTTTATTTTAATCTAGTTTACTAATAAGGCCTAAAAATTCTAAAAAGAAGTTAGTAAAGTCTTAGTTCCATTATTATAGATTTTTAAGTTTAGTAACAGCTATATATTCGCGACTAGTATTATTATACGTTTATTTTAGTAAAGAGATAAAGATTTTAAAATTAATAAAGGTGCCGTTATAGAAGAATAGGTCTATAGTTTATATAGTGTCTTTACTTAAATAAGACATTTTATAGCTAATCTTACTAGCTTTAATAGGGTATTAGTTATAGTTTATTAAAAGTTTAAGATGGGGCTTAGTTATAAAGGGACGTAGGTTATTTTAATTTCTATTAAATATTAGAGGGTTAGGGAGCTTTTTAGATTTAGTAGTAAGTATTAGGTTTATTATAGGTATAGGTTAAGCTACTATTACTAGTTTAGGGTTTATATTATTAATCACACAGAGTGACTCACTGATAATGACTACTTGAGTAGGTTACAGTGATATTGGTTAATAAAGCTTATTAATTAGAATAAGGAAGGGTGAGGAGCTTAAGACTCCTCGCCACGTTAATGCCGCGGCGTTATGTAACGACCGCTTGCCTTATTCCCGACACTAGTAACTCTTCTTTTATAGCTGCCATCTATATATAAATACTGCTTAACTAGCGTAATAAATATAAATCCTCCTTACTTACTATTACTATTATAATATAAGTCTCGCTATCCTAAAATTTGCCTCTTAGCACGTAGTGCTTTCTTGCTAAGGAGTCGTTAGTAGATATTATATTAGGGCCGCTAAGGCGCTAGCTATAAGCAAGCTAATAGCAATTTTCTATACCGGGTATAGAAAATCCTAATTAGCTAGTTAAAATTAGGGTCTACAGAATATTATACTCTTACTCCCTTTTAACCTAACCTTTAACTTATATATATAGAGTATTTATATTAATAAACGCTTCTAAAGCCTTATTTAGGTTTGCCTTCGTTATTATATCTACTAGGTTATCTTAACCGTTAATTTATTAAATCTTAAAGAGTTCTCGCCGTTTATAGGATTAATAAAGTACTATAATATTAATTATAAGGCGCTTTTCCTTTATAGTACTAAGCTTAATTAAATACTTATAGAGGGAATATAAGTCAGTATATATAATTATAGGGATAACAGAAAGTTTAAGTCGATCTATAATTATCTTTAGGGTAGTTCCAATTATAATTACTATATTAACTCCGCTAACCATTCTATATATCTCTAATACTAAAATACTTTAAGTAACGCGCTTACTCTTAGTTAAGCTCTAATAAATAAAATTACCGTAGATTATAAAGTCATTCTCTCTAGTAGATTTATTTATAATAATAATCTTATATCCTAGCTAGGAGCTAAAATCTTTATTATTTATAAACGGTTTATTAACAAATATAAAGAGCTTAGTGGTAAGAAGATTAATAGGTATATAGAGTAGTCCCTAATTAAAATAGTTTATTTACTAAAAAAAAACGCTTATTTAGGGCAAGAACGTTATCCTTAGTTAGTTCCTAGTATTAGGCAGTAATAAAGAGATTAAATAAAGCCTTAGGTTAATAGATAGAAGTAATATAAGCTCCATAAGCGCGTTACTCTATATATCCTTACTTTAAAGAATTAACGTTAATAATGTTAATCTTCTTACCTTAACCCTTCTGGCGTAAAGTAATAGAATCCTTATTTAGGGAGAGGATACATTTATTAAAAAGTAATGGTGTTATTAAATTAAGCTTTTCCTTTAGCTTTGCTATAAGGGTTGCCTTTACTAGCTTATCTTCTTTAAGAGCTAAGAATTGGTTGTCTCCTAAGATAATTATATTATTAGTTTATATACCGACAATTCTAAATAGGGTTCCTATAGTTATAATAAGGAAGTATAAATTAAATATAGAAGTAGTTATTAAAAGTTTCTCTTTATAGTGCTTGCTATAGGTAGCCCACTAATAAGTTTCTACCTCTATAATTCTATATAATGGCTTAAGCACAACTATAATTATATCTTTAAGATATTAGTGGCAAATTTGCTCTAGAAAGCATACTAATATTAAGCGTTAAAGGTGCGTCTCTAATTAGGTATAACGGGACTAGCCCAGTTATAGTAGAAATATCTTAGTAAAATACTTAATAGATAAATTCTAACGCTTTAACCAAATTCTACCAGATTAATTAAATTCTATTAAAGTCCGATAAAGACCGCGTGTGTATATACGTACGCATTGACTACCAAGCCCCTAACTATTTAATTATATAATTCTCTTATTATTTCCTTCTCTTCTTTACGCAATGTCTTGTTCTTAGCGAGAACTATATACCCTTAAATTTAGATAGAATTTATATTATTCCTTTAAATCTTCCCTAAAGTCTCTCCGCGCCCTTATATTATATTATGTTAATATTAAAACCCTTAAAATGGTAAACAAACTTAAATCCGCTATATTAACTGTTATAGCCCTAATTAGGAAATAAATGACTATAATATAACAATCCTTTATAGATGCCTTGGCCTAGTAATAAACTATACTAAAAGCTTAGTATTAGTAATCGATTAAAGTAATATATAAAGAACTCTATAACGCTAAAGGACTTACGTTAAAGACCCTAATAGTAATACCTATAAATAAAATTAAAATAACTATATGCGAACCTAACCTATTAAATATAAACCCTAAACTAGTAATAGTAGTTTAACCCGTACCTATAATAAACCTAATACCTACTATAAAATTTAAAAAGCTCCCTAACCCTCTAATATTTAATAAAAATTGAAATAACCTATATCCCTTTATAACTAAGCTCTGTCTTAAACTTTTAATAAACTATAACTAATACCCTATTAAAGCTAGTAAGATTAGCTATAAAATGTCTTATTTAAGTAAAGATACTATATAAACTATAGACCTATTCTTCCGTAATGGCACCTTTATTAATTTTAAAAATTTTATCTCTTTACTAGAATAAATATATAATAACACTAGCCGTAAATACACAGCTATTACTAAATTTAAAACCCTATAATAATGGAACCGAGACTTTACTAGCTTCTTTTTAGAATTTTTAGGCCTTATTAGTAAACTAGATTAGAATAAAGCCGCTAAAGTTACTACTCTCCGTTAAGCTATTTTAGATAAAATTAGAGTATAGTTAGTAGGCAGAGAACTGCTAAAGGACTTACCCAAATTTGCTATAATATATTAACGAATTAATAAGGACCTTAATATAATAAATAAACTTATTCCCTAAAGCTAACTATACCTTATATTTAAAACGTTATAAAACTAGTATATGTTACGGCACTGACCTAACGCATACTGTTTTATACTATCTTATACTATTTCCTACTATTAGCTGGCCTACTACTAGTACCTTAGCGGCCGGCCCTACTATTTATATACAATACCCCCTTTCTACCTTCTTCTCCTCTTTATACTACAACGTAGTTATTTAGTCTACTTTATTACAGCACTATAATAGTTTATAGTATCTTTAATTACACCTTATTACAATCTTTATTTTTCCTAATCTACTATCTCCGTTTTCCCAGTATAATCACGACCCAGCGCGACCGATAACACTATACTACAGTCCTAGACAATCTCAGTATAGTCTTAGCATAGCCTTAGTACAGTCTTAGCAATCTTAGTATTATAGTTAGCCTTATAGATTCCAATTACCTTACCTAGATCTCCTAGAATGGGCGACCATAATATAGACAACGTCCCGCCGACAAACCCTCGCGAAGCGCTCACTCGCCTTCTTAATACCTCCTATACTAATATCGCCTAGGCAATTAGGAACGGTCCTAAATACCTAAAGGACCTTAATGTGGCAGGAATCTTTTAGCAACTCTCTATATATATAGCCTTCTTAACTAGTATTAAGAGCGGCCTTTAAGCCGTCTATAGTAAAGGCCAAGCTATAAAGTCCTAACTGAAAAAAGCTTAACACAGAATTAACTCCCTTAAGACACTTAAACCATATATTAGACAATATGAATAGTAAGCCCTCGTATATACTAAGACTATACAAAACCTAAGCTTTTAGATTACTATACTTACTAAGACTATTACCAATAAGAACCCTACTACTAGCTCCCCTCTTTTAACTAAGTCCTATAGAAAAAAGCGTAAAGTAAAAGATCTAACCCCGTTTAATGGCAAGGGATCACTAATTAAAAAGTAAGAAAAATTTAAAATATGGGAAATAAAAATCTAAGGCGTTTTCTAAAGGGATATAAAGTGCTTTAAAACCCTAATAGACGAAATCCTCTATATGTTAGACATGCTAACGGATAAGGCTTATAACTATGTTAAATATGGCTTTAATACGCTATGTATATACCCAAATAACCTAAGTAAATAGACCTTTTCTAACTAAGAGTCTATGTTTATATATATAAGAGGATATTATAAGACTATAGATATAACCTAAGCGGCTAAAAATAAGTTAGATACCTTAAGTTAAGGCGAGCGTAACTACTAGTCCTAGAAAGTAGAGCTTAATAAGTTAATAATTAAAGTAAATAAGACTAAGGAACAAAAAGTAGATTTACTTAAAAAGAATATTTCCTCTAAGATAAAGGACTTAGCCCTTACCCTTAGCTATAAAATCGGCGATGCTAACTATAAAGGCTAGAGTAAGCAGATAAATGTGTTCGCTTATAACCTATAGAACTATACCTACCATACTAAGTTAAATACCGCTAAGCTAAGTGCCGCTAGCAGCTATTAACCTATATTACTATAGAATAACCTAACAAACCTAGACGCCGTTAAGTTCGGTAGCGGTAGTAATAGCCTCCCTAATAACGTTTAAAGATATTATATAAATAACAGACTCTATATAGCGTGTGGTTAACCTAGCCACTAAAAAAATGCTTATAACCCCTAGTAAAACCTAAATCCCCTTCCAATACTACCGCGCTAACCCCCCCTAGCCGCGGCGGATTCTTTAATAAAGGGGATAGTAATTAAGGTAGTAACCGTAGATAAGGACGTGGGTTTGGATATAAAAACCTACCCCCGCAATTCTCTTCCCCAATATAGCCCTAGCTAATAGTCCCGTACGTAAACTATGGATAAGTACTTTATATTACTACTAACCGCAAGACCGGCTATATTATTAGCGAAGTACCCCCTAGCATATATACACTGTTAGAGACCAATATATTAGGATATACTAGCTAAGACTATAGCTACTAGCTAAGCCCTATAACGCAACTATTAAAAGGCTAACCTTTAGACTAAGTCGCCTTTAAGGGTTAAAACTATACGGAGAGGAGGATAAAAGGATTAGATCTATGCTACTAGATTAGTTAAACCTTATTCTAAGCTAGCTACTATTTAATCTTAGAACAGTAAACAACGATAGAAATTCTATCCTTATTTAGACTTACCTCTCCTTACTATATAACCTACTTCTAGAAGTTCTTATTAAAATATTAAGCCTTATTAATAGTGGTAGTATAGCACTAGCGTTTATAGACGAAGACTCGCTTATAAAGAAGCATAATATTATAATAAAAAGACTTCTAGTTCTAAAACTACTCCGCCTTACCAACGGACTCTAATCCAGCTTTATTACCTATTACTTTATAGCAAAAATAACAATCGGCTACTATATAGAATTTATACTTTTCTATATTATAAAGTTATTACCTTTAACACTAGTAATTCTTAGAATGCCCTAGCTTAAAAAGTATAACCTAAGTATAAACTTCCCCGTTTTAGGGCTTAAGTTTAACTCTAATTACTATACCTATAACTATCTCCTATAGCACATCCCTAATTATAACCAAGTAGCACTATATAGACGTATTATATAGCTAACGCTTAGATACCATTAGCTAATAGTAGAAGAGGTACCTAATACTAGTAAGCTAATATACATAGTAAAGAAAACAGAGATTCTAGAAAACTAGACCACTGCCCTACCCCTAAGAAATACCGCCCTACCCCTAAGAATATAAACACCGCTAGAACTATAAGTCCCCTATATACACCCGCTTAACCTAGGCTAGCTAATAAAATACCTAACTCTAAGTTATTTGCCATATATATACACGACCGCGCGTATAATAGCTAAAGGTATTACAGCTAAGACCGAAACTAAAGCAATTAAGACCTTCCCCCTATAACGCCTAACCTTATATCCGTCTCCCGCGTATACTATATAGAGCCACCGCCGTGTTTCCGCCCCCTAGGGCTAACTAAGCCGCGCTAGCCTAGCCGTAGCACTAGAGAACTAAACACGCCCTAAACTGGATAATATTAAATATACTTATACCGTTAATTTTACCTAGTTTTATAAATAAAAAGGCGTAAAGGTAATAAGGATTTATATAGCGGAGCTAGTAAAACTAGTTAAATAAGAAAAATACTAATAGCTGCTTAAAGAGCTGCCTATAGGCCTAGTAGAAGTACTAAACCTATTAGAAAAGTCTTTCCGCCGGCTAGTAGAGGGCGACTATATAATAAAAGAAGCCCGTAAAGCGCTACCCCCTTATTTTTATAATTTCCTTAAAACAAACCTAAAAACTAAGCCTAAGTCTCTACGCCGGAAGATAGTTAACACTAATATTAAAAAATTCCTAAAAGGTAAACCAGGACTAACCTATAAAGACATTTTATAACGCTTACTAAAGGAGTTCCGTAAATATATTAAGTACTTTTTCCCTAAGAACATAGATAAGCTGCCCCTTTACCAACTATAGGACTATAAAATTAAGATTATCCCCGGAAACTAGGCCCTATACTATAAAAATAGACCACTCTTACCTGCTAAACTTAGGTATATAAAAAAGTGGATTAATAAGATACTAGATAAGGGTTTTATCCGCAAGTTAACCTTACTAGCTACCGTATTACTCCTCCTTGCTATTAAGCCCAGTAGTAGTATATAAATTTACTATAACTACTAAGGCCTAAATATAGTTACTATTAAGAATTAGTACCTACTGCTACTAATCCATAAGACACTTAACGCACTTTATAGTGCTAAGTACTTTACTAAACTTAATATAATTGCTATGTTTAACTAGATCCGGATTATAGAGGGCTATAAATAGCTTATAGCATTTATTACCCAGTTTAAACTCTATAAGATACTAGTTATACTATTTAGCCTCTATAACGCACCCGCTATATTCTAGAACTATATTAATTATATCTTATATAACGCCCTTAACAACTACTATACTGCCTACCTTAATAACGTCCTTATCTTTTCTAAAATATGCACTAAGTATACTAAGTATATAAATAAAGTTATCCAAAGACTCGGTAATGCTAGACTTTAGATTAATATTAATAAGTCTAAGTTCTACTCTACTAAAACAAAATACCTCGGCTTAATTATCTTAACTAATAGCATAACTATAGACCCTAAAAAGGTATAGGCCTTATAGGAATAAAAGGACCTAACATTAATTAAAGAACTATAATAATTTCTTAGCTTCGCGAACTTCTACTAACAATTTATCTAAGGCCACTCTGACGTCGCTATACCTATAATAAAACTCCTAAAGAAGGATATTGGATAGCTATAGGGACTAAAATAAGCCAAATCGTTTAAGGCCCTTAAGGGAGCCTTTACCTTAGCACTAGTACTAGCATACTATAATTATATAAAGAAAACAGTGGCAGAGATAGATGTATTAAATTAGGCTTTTAGCGGAGTCCTTTCCCAGTATAACAATAACGGTAAATTAAGACCGGTCGTATTCTTCTCCGTAAAGCACTTTATACTAGAATATAACTATAAGATCTATAATAAAGAACTCTTAGCTATTATTAAGGCTTTAGAGGAATAGCGTCCTAAGCTATAAGGGACTAAGGAGCTATTTAAAATTATTACTAACTATAAGAACCTATAGACGT
>Ga0307515_10025813_pt1 | contig 10144 bp, 8 predicted proteins | sample 17_EM_MG_FD_194513 | JGI IMG/M metagenome (GOLD analysis project Ga0307515, IMG submission 194513) | Populus trichocarpa ectomycorrhiza microbial communities from riparian zone in the Pacific Northwest, United States - 17_EM | ecosystem: Host-associated > Plants > Roots > Unclassified | place...
ATACGATATCCTTGGGTTTTATGCTCGCTCACACATGGAAAAAAGAAAGAAAGAAAGAAAAGGACTTTGCATTTTATAATTTGGTCATGTTAACGCGAAAAAAATAAAAATAATAGTTTATGATGACTCATTGTTTGGTTGATAACCCTACATGATATATCTTTCTTTTTAGGACTTCCTAGCTGGTCTTGAGTATGAGGTGAAAGCTTGAGGAGGGCAGTTGGTCCTAACCAAGGACTGTATTGTGATTGATTGAGTTGAAAGTTAAGAGCATGTGGAAGTGTAAAACAAATGACTTCGTTCACTTCACCCCAAAGGCGCACCTGTGCATCTAGTTAGGAAGAACATTTTATAACTTACCTCAAGGTCGAGCATGGTCAGGGTTATTGTGTTGTCTATTCCGAGAAAGATGTGCCTGCAAATTTAATCTTATTTCAACAAGAGTTGTTAAGTTAATTCTTATCAGTCCTCTTTAGAGTTGATGATGACATGAAATATTCATGGTTAATGCTTGTCGTTTTCTTCTTCATTTTCCTAGCTTAAAACATCCTAGACAATCTATCTATTGAAGTAAAGCATTTAAATGCGTATACAATGTTTTTGGAACTTTAAATATCTATTTGATCAGAATGAATACAAATGCAAGTTTGTCATTGTAAACATTGCATCAATGATGTATCACGAGTGTTGCTAGAAAACATCAAGTTAAAATTGAAGCACCATGAGTTTCTCCATGGCTTGGTTTACCAACACTCACCATCTGATGGTGTGGCAAGTTATGAACTAGCTGGCTAGTTTTTTGCTTCCTTGGTTTTAGAAGCACCATGAAGATTCAGGCCCAAATCTTGCTTATAATACCTGAATACCCAAGATCCTAGCACCTTGCCCTGAATGGTCGTGTATATTTGTTATGGCTGTTCAGATTTTATGCATCCATATTTGGTAGAATTCTTTAATAAAGTACATGCTATTGGATGGAAGTTCTTTTTAAATCTATTCAAGTCTGAATAAACTGACATTCCAATTTTCATGACTTTGATATGCTCTTACTCTTCTGTTGTTCCTGACTTTCTTTTTAGGGTCTATTCTAACATGCAATATAATTATTTTTTTTTTTTTTGGTGATTGAAGTGATTTTTTTGGTTGGCCAAAACCCCATGGATGCCAATAATTGGAGGCCCACTGCCCCAGGCGGAGAACCTGTTATGGACACAGGTGATTGGAGAACTCAATTGCAGCCTGACTCACGGCAAAGAATAGTCAACAAAATGTAAGTCTCTGTTTCCTAATATGTGCAAGTGCTGCAAAATAGTAAATCTTGTATTTAAATGAAAGAAAAAGAGAAGGGAAAAAGGTTAATTAAAATCAGCAGGACTGCCATGAGGCAACCTCAAGTATCATACACCTCTGTTTTTGTCTTTTTCATTTTTCACGTGTTTCTCACAAGAAGTGAACTTGAGGGAATAAAAAGTGCTGGGAAGTAATTTTTGTTGGAACTTTTTGTGTAACATCTTTCGATGATGACCTCTAGGATGGCTGCATGAAGCTTCTTCCGCTTTAAATTTCAAGGTTAATCTATTGCTATGAGCATTGGTGTTTCAATTTCAACCTTGAGTTGCAACTGAACTTAAATGAACAGTGTTGGATTTGAGCCTTCCATTTGCTTTAACTTCTACAGGGTTGAAATGATAGTTATCTTAAAGTACAAAAGCAGCAGACAAAAATCAATTAGTCACAATAGTGCATGGTTTCCTAGTTTCTCAGTATAAAGTGGAATGTTTTGGTGATATCTCTACATCCAAATTCATATAGACAGCTACTGTTGGCATTTGCAGTAGCCAATGAGCACTGTAGAGTATATATTGCAGCGTGAGATAAGGTTAACTCATTGCATTTTCATAAATTAAAAGGATTTCTCTTCTTTTCTTTGTTAATTGCAGTGCATGTATAAAGGTTTTCTTATTTAGAGTAAATGCTGTTGTAATGTTTTCACAGAGTTCCCTTGGTTTGCAGCTAATTCATTTATATATCTTGGAGCATAGCCATAGCCATAAATGGAAGGTTCTTCCAGTTCAAGAAAATTAACCATGAAGCTCATAGCTAGAATTTTAAACATAAGGGTGGCCAAGTGAACTCCTATACCCTGTACCTGTGGAATAATACGGGGAAAGGAAGTAAAAATAGATGTGTGTATTTTGATGCCATATATTACTTGACCGACACTCGGCTATATCATTATTTGTTTTTACTTTTTCCTAATGATTCCGTTGTATACATTTCTGATATTGGTGTGGTGTATGAGTTCACGGTTCTTTCTCACTGCTGCTAACTTCTCTATACCTGCCTTGTCATTAAAAATTAAATGTAATGTTTTACATGTGCAGAATGGAGACATTAAAGAGGCATCTTCCGTTTTCTGGTCAAGAGGGATTACAAGAACTCAAGAAAATTGCCGTACGGTTTGAGGAAAAGATTTATACTGCCGCCACCAATCAGGTATTCGGCTAATGCTAGGTTCAATGATTTCGATATTCTCTAGACATGAATATACACATGCATAAGTTTGTGGATTAATGCATGTACACGTGTGTGTAGTGTGTCCACACTTCCTTACTGGTCATTCTGTAGAAGTTCTCATCTTTTCGTTATTTCTCTTGACAAGTGTTTTATTTAGAGTGACCAAGGTCCTTTTCAAGTACAAGGGAAGTGTGCAAAATGCAAATAACGAATCAATACATAAATAATTAAATAAAAAGAAAGGACACAGAAGTATATCCTCACAGAAGATGCAAATACAGAAAGCCTAGCATATTAGAAAGAGCATATATCCCTTTTCCCCCTTCTCTTGTAACATGGACTGCGCAGAGATCTAATGTTTTGTTATTGATATCTGATTTCAGTCTGATTATCTGCGTAAAATATCTCTGAAGATGCTTACAATGGAGACCAAGTCTCAAAATACCATACCCACTGGCAATGGTAACAAAACCCTGGATCCAGGAGGTAATAATGCAGCCAAGCATTGGATTTCTAAACATCCTTACCTTTTGTTTTGTATTTTGCGTTGTTATCAAACTCTTTTACATTTTATTGCTGCATTTTGCTATGTATATACCATGCTTTAATAAAAGAGTCGAGTAATTGATGAATGTTCAAAAAAAAATTACAGATTATTTTTGTTTTCTGCTCCCCACCCCCCCACAACAAAAAAAAAAAAAAAGTCAAATGACACTTATGCTTTGAGGTAAAACCATCTTAATTATTTCCCTCATAACTTTACGTGTGAACTGTCATTGTTTCATTTGTTTTTCTTGTTCAATGCCTTCTTTTTTTTTCCTTTGACATGGTTTTCCTTTTTGCCTTTTATCTTGAACAGCATCTCATAGTATGCCGCCTCAAGTTCACAACCAAGGGCAGTCGCTCCCTAACTCATTGTCCTCTAATCAGTCTCAAGCACGTCAGCAGTTATCACAGAACATGCAGAATAGTATGTCATCTAATGGAGTTCAAAGTTCTGCTGGTTTACAATCAGCAATGCCTTCTGTCTCCGGTTTAACCCAGACTATCCCAAACACTGTTGGACAGAATGCTAACATGCAGAGTATCTCTGGTGTTTCACAGAACCCAGTGGGGAATTCAATGGGACAAGGGATTCCCCCCAATATGTTTGTCAATTCTCAGAGACAAATGCCAGGCAGGCAACAGGTTGTTCCTCCACAGCAACAGCAGCAGTCCCAAAATCCTCAGCAGTATCTTTATCAGCAGCAGATGCAACATCAGCTTTTAAAGCAGAAGCTTCAACAGGGAAATCATCCACACTCACTTGTGCAATCTCACATCCACCAGCAGCAGCAGCAAAATTTGTTACAGCCAAATCAGTTGCAATCTTCTCAGCAATCTGGTTTGCAAACATCAACTGTTATGCAGCCTTCAATGATGCAAACTGTCTCTGGCCTTCAACAGAACCAACCATCTTCTGTTCAACAGTCAACACAACCAATGCACCAGCAACATCCACAATCAGTCCTTAGGCAGCAGCAGCAACAACCTCAACAGTCTGCTGGTATTCATCAGCAGCAAACACCAATGATGCAGCAGCCACTATTGCCTCCACAACAGCAGCTAATGGGGCAACAATCAAGTACCACTAACATGTCGCAAAATCAGTTAATTGGACAACAAAACATTGTTGGGGACTTGCAGCAGCAGCAGCAGCAGAGATTGCTAGGGCAGCAGAATAACCTTCAAAATCTGCAGCAGCAGCAGCAGTTAATGGCTCAACAAAATAACCTCTCAAGCATGCATCAGCAACAGTTGGGCCCTCAAAGTAATGTCACTGGTTTACAGCAACAGCAGTTGCATGGAGCTCAGCCTGGTAACTCAAGCATGCAATCTAATCAGCACTCTCTACACATGCTGCAACAGCCCAAGGTTACGCTGCAGCAGCAAGCACAACAAAGTGGAAGTGGTTTGTTGCCGAATCAAGGGCAGCAGTCACACTCACAGCTGCCACAGCAGCAATTGATGGCACAGATTCAATCACAGCCTGGACAGCTGCAACAGCAATCAAATCCATTACAACGTGATCTGCAGCAAAGGCTTCAAGCATCAGGCTCCTTGCTTCAACAGCCGAATGTGATTGATCAGCAAAAGCAGTTATATCAACCTCAAAGAGCCCTTCCAGAAACGTCCTCAAGTAAGTTTTTCTCATCCTTGCAGCTTTCTAGCCTTGCTCCAACTTTAATTTTGCAGCTTTGTGCTTTCATGTTAGATTATAACATATTTATTTAAATTTTTTGAAAATACAATAATGGTTCAAGTCAGTAATGCTCTTTTAGGTAGCTTTATGAGCTATGGCTGCCACTTATTGCATCAGAAATGCCACTGCTATTGGAACCATTGCAATCACACATACATTTATTTGAATGATTACATATCGTTGAGATGGAGTTCCTAGTACTCCAAGTCCAAAAAGGACTTGTATTCCTATGTAAGAAAATACTAATGGTGCTATCTAGGATAGGGAAAACCTATTAAAGCTCCTTATTCTTTAGGAACAATAAAATACTAAATAGAAATAAAACCAAGACCTACAATATTCCATAATTTTCAGCAAGTGTGAAAATTACAGAAATACCCTTGTGTGCGGAAAACATTCAAAAAATACATGAATTCTAATCTTTTGTTGGCTGCATCAAAATTTTTGTAGCATCCCTAGATTCTACAGCAGAGACTGGACATGCAAATGGTGCTGATTGGCAAGAGGAGATCTACCAAAAGGTAATTTCTATGGTTTACTGTTCATTAGATGAAATTCATGTATGTCATAGTCTTGCAAGATTTCAATGGAAAAGGTCTCCTGGAATATGGTACAAGGGAGTTTTATTCAGCTATGGTTGTGATTAGTTAGGAAGCATTGTAAGTTCCATGATTGCAGCAACTAAGAAACGATAAATTACTGATAAGATGATTAAAGGTAAAATATTCAGATTTCTAGGTCAAGAGGGTTATTTTCTTGGTATTGACACGACAATTTTTTCTATTGCAAATCTCTCCCTTTCAATTTTTTCCCTGTATTTCCATACATTTAGTGTGGTGAATTATTATTTTATTATTTCCAACAAGTCCAATTGACAATACTTCTTACTGTAATAGACCGACTTGAAAACAAGAGTGAACTGTTTCTGAATAGTCATCGTTATATTTGGTTAAGTGAACAGTTATTTTCAGGATTACAATCAAATTTGTTCTGAAACATGTGACAATGGAAGAAAGGAAAATAAGTGGACCTAATCCATTGAATCATGACCATGTCCAGTATTGTTGAATTTTATAGAAAACGAGGTTGAAATTCTGAATCATTTAATGGCTGTAGTTGCAATTCATAACTGCATATTTGATGAGGTCAATTTTTTTGTGCCTGGGAGGGTACTAAAACGGGAATAGGAGTGGTTGTTGATAATTAGGATATAAGGGTTGTAAATCCAAAGTTATAAAGCTAGGAAGTGTTTACCAAAGTCGTGACATCCATTGACTTGAGTTAGAACAATAGAAAACAATGGTGAGTAGTTTGCTGTGAGACAAAGTAACTGAACTTGACCAACCCCTGAATCTTGTCTGAAGAGGTAACTACACAATCCTTTGCATCTTTGCATGCAATCAATAACGATATTCTCTTTTGAGTTTTCGGCATTGATTCCACTGCTATTTTTATCTCAAACAATATATGCTGTCGTCTGCCATTTTATTTATTTATTTATCAGTTCTCTCAAGTTTGCTTATGTTTCTTTCTGACTCTGGCACCTGAAGAAATCAAGCATATGATTGATAATGTCTTGCTGGTTATATGTACTTCCTAGATCAAAGTTATGAAGGAAACGTATTTGCCTGAAATAAATGAAATGTACCAGAGAATTGCTACCAAGTTACAGCAGGTAAATTGTCTGTAATTTTTTCCGATTTATTTTCCCACACATGATTCATAAACCCCCACAGTTGAGCTTTTGTATTAATTTGTTTTCCCCATCGGCATTGCTTGTCACTGTATCATCTGCACTAATTACCTCCCCCACCCCCAACCACCCCACAACCATGCATTGACACAGAAGAATTGGAATAGAAACATTTTTTTCACTAATGTTTTACTAGTTTTGCTACAAAGGGTCAATGCAATTTTTAATTCTCGTGTATGTTAACTTTGCTTTCCAGCATGACCCTCTTCCGCAACAACCGAAGTCAGAACAGCTTGAAAAGCTGAAGTTATTCAAGGTCATGTTGGAGCGCTTGATAGGATTCTTACAGGTCCCTAAAAACAACATCACACCTAATTTCAAGGAGAAATTGGGTTCCTATGAGAAGCAGATTCTAGGTTTTCTAAACCCAAGCAGATACAGGAAGCCTATTCCTAATCTTCAGCAAGGACAACTTCCCCAACCTCATATTCAACCTATGCAGCAACCCCAATCTCAAGTTCCTCAATTGCAGTCCCATGAAAATCAACTGAATTCCCAGTTGCAATCAATAAATATGCAAGGTTCTGTACCAAAGATGCAGCAGAACAATATGTCAAGCTTGCTGCATAATTCTCTTTCAACTTTATCTGGGGATTCGACGTCACAATCAAACATGATGAATCCAATACAACCAGGCTCCAATTTAGATTCTGGACAAGGAAATGCACTGAGCTCATTGCAGCAGACACCTGTAGGATCTGTACAACAGAATCTCGTGAGCATTTCCCAACCAACCAATGTTAACACAATGTCAACACAAAGTGGGGTGAGTATGATGCAGCCAAATATGCCCCTTCAGTCGAATTCCAATATGATTCAACACCAGCATCTAAAACAGCAGCAGCAGCATGAACAACATATGCTACAAACACAACAGCTTAAACGAATGCAGCAACGCCAGAATTTAATGCAGAATCAACAGATGCTGCAGCAGCAGCAGCAATTACACCAGCAAGCCAAGCAGCAGTTGCCTGCACAGATGCAGACACACCAAATTCCACAGCCGCAACAGATGAATGATGTAAATGAGATGAGACAGGGGATTGGAATTAAGCCAGCAGTCTTCCAACAACATCTCCCAACAGCTCAACGCACAGCTTTCCCACGTCAACACATGAAACCTGCACCTTCATTTCCTATTTCTTCACCTCAACTACCTCAGCATGCTTCCCCTCAATTACAACATTCATCTCCTCAGATTGACCAGCAAAATCTACCGTCTTCTGTAACCAAAACTGGAACACCTCTGCAATCTGCGAACTCGCCTTTTGTTGTCCCATCTCCTTCAACTCCTTTAGCTCCATCTCCTATGCCAGGAGATTCTGACAAACCAGTTTCTGGTATTTCCTCACTCTTAAATACTGGAAATATTGTACACCAACCATCTGTTGCACAAGCACCGGCTCCATCCCTTGCAATTGGCACTCCTGGGATATCTGCATCACCTTTGCTTGCAGAGTTTACCAGTCCTGATGGTGCTCATGGCGGTGCTTTGACAACTGTTTCTGGCAAGTCAAATGTTACAGAGCAACCACTTGAGCGCTTGATTAAAGCGGTTAGTGATGCTGTCCTTTTGGTTTTACTCCACCCCACCCTTATTTTGGAGGTTTCTGAAAAAGAAAAAAACTTCTTTGTGAATGAGATGGTGATGCTGTAATTTTTTTTCCCAGGTGAAATCTCTGTCTCCCAAAGCACTTAGTGCATCTGTCGGTGACATTGGCTCCGTTGTAAGTATGATTGACAGAATTGCTGGTTCGGCACCTGGTAATGGATCTAGAGCTGCAGCTGGTGAGGATTTGGTAGCAATGACAAAATGTCGCCTTCAGGCAAGAAATTACATCACCCAAGATGGGATGACTGGATCAAGGAAAATGAGGCGCCATACAAGTGCCATGCCCTTGAATGTTGTATCATCAGCTGGCAGTGTAAGTGACAGTTTTAAACAGTTTACTGGTCCAGAAACTTCTGATTTGGAATCAACTGCAACATCAAGTGTCAAGAGGCCTAGAATTGAGGTATTAACCATCTTTCTGTGTTTTAGTCTGAAACTAATAACAATGTCTGTTATGTGTGCTTTTACCTCTATTCTGTTTGAACTTCTGCTATTTGTTTTCTTATTGTTTCTAATTAATGCTGTTTGAAATTTGAATGTTTCTGCTCTTATTTCAGGCTACAACATTATCTTATTATGTTGAAATATATTGCTTTGCAGTTCCATAGAATGCCATTATTTCTGAATTTTTCCTTTTCCAATTTCCTCTCCCACGATTATATTTGCATGTTAAAAAAGAATAACATAAAAGGGGAAAAAAAATCTGCAGTGCACAACAATTAGATGGTGTATTTTCGCTAAAAATCTCTTTTGTGAGTGAATAGAGGAAGGCATTTTATCATGTAATAGGATATTCAGGAAATTACACTTTAAAAGGATTTAGAATGCATTCTAAGTGCTTTGTGATTTACACCTGACTCTTGATAGGAAGGCTCGTTTCAGCTTATTCTTGCTGGATGAATAATGTAGCTTTTTTTGCAGGCCAATCATGCCCTTTTGGAAGAGATAAGGGAAATAAATCAGCGACTTATAGACACGGTAGTTGATATTAGTGATGAAGATGTTGATTCAACTGCAGTAGCTGCTACTGCTGAAGGGGGTGAAGGAACCATTGTCAAATGCTCATTTAGCGCTGTGGCTCTTAGTCAAAATTTGAAATCACAGTATGCTTCAGCGCAAATGGTGTGCTTTCAAACCTGCTATTATGATGTTAATAAACCACTACCCATTTCTCTGTATTTATTTCGCTTTATTCATGTGCAGTCACCAATTCAGCCCCTCAGATTGCTTGTGCCTACAAATTATCCAAGTTGCTCACCTATACTGTTAGACAGGTTTCCAGTTGAAGTCAGGTAAAAAATGTGGCTATGCAGTTTATACATTTTGCATGCTCTTGAAAGTCTAGATAGAATTTGATGTTTCCATATGGGAATTTTTTTTTTCCTGGGTTTCCTCGAGTCTGATCATTTTCATTGTCATGCTAGTAGGGTGACAATTCTTCTTTTGGATCAAGCCTATAGCTGGAATAATGAGCAAACCTGTAAACTGTTTCGATCTGCTCACTAGAAATGAACCCTTAATGATATCTGGTTTGCTTTGCTCCAAGTTTAGATGCAAAGTTTCTTTTATTGATCGCTCTAAAGATTATGCTGATCCATAATCGGAGATAATCAACTTGATAGTTGTCGAGAGTTTTTCCTTCCCTTGGCAGCTTTTTATGTTCTGATATCTAAATCTTACTCTTCTTTCCGCCATATTTTGGTCTCATGCAACTCTTTCTAACAGTAAAGAGTACGAGGATCTGTCAATAAAAGCTAAATCCAGGTTTAGCATCTCTCTCCGAAGCCTTTCACAACCCATGTCACTTGGAGAGATAGCAAGGACTTGGGATGTCTGCGCCCGTGTGGTTATTTCAGAGCATGCCCAGCAGAGCGGCGGTGGCACCTTCAGCTCAAAATATGGTTCTTGGGAAAACTGCCTGAGCGCAGCTTGATCATCTTTAAAGCAGAGGAAGCTCTGAGCACGATTGTTTAGCCAGAGCAGAGATGGAAGATGTCATGGGCTGCCTCTCCTGTGATGA
>Ga0307515_10025814_pt1 | contig 10143 bp, 8 predicted proteins | sample 17_EM_MG_FD_194513 | JGI IMG/M metagenome (GOLD analysis project Ga0307515, IMG submission 194513) | Populus trichocarpa ectomycorrhiza microbial communities from riparian zone in the Pacific Northwest, United States - 17_EM | ecosystem: Host-associated > Plants > Roots > Unclassified | place...
GACTATGAGAAGTCTGTACTGGCCAGCAGCTTTGGCTCTAGTTGGAATGTCGAAGTCATGTTCCAACCATGCTCGGCCAATTTCACCTGTCATATAACCCTTTTCAGAGCATCGAAGGCTGTAAACTAATTAGAATTATATGTAGACTAAGAAGGGAATACATACAATGCATTCAAAGGGTTGGGGAGATGTTCCTTGCCCCAAATCTGTTTTCCTTTGAATATGACAGTCGGACCATAGACTTCCCCATCAGCACATATAACTGGTATCACAGTGCATGTCTCCCTGTTCTTGTTTCGTATAGCAAGCTGCTGTCACTGTTTTGCAGGGCCAATGTGCCGAGTTTTATGGGTACACTTGTCCAGAAAACAGCAAGATTCGTCCATAGCAAAGATGAGTGAAGGGCCAATGTTATATTCATCAATCACTTCTTGTAGTAGCTTGTACCAATGGTCAACATTGGCTTCATTGAGTGCACCACCACGCACAGTCGTGAGTGTTGTTGACCAGAAGCATGAAAGTTGATCTTTATGGCGATCGAGGAAGCGATCAAGCCAGTGCTTGCCAACAGTAGCATCCTGATCACCAGTGCGTTCTCTGAGAACCTGATTGGCGCGTCTCACAGCCCGCTGTGGTGTTTCAGGAAACCCTTGCTTGGCGGTTTCAATAAGATACAGTGCAATAACAGTCTCTTCTTCAGGCAGAATCTTCTGACGTCGAGCTGCAGAGTCCTTCTTTGGTTCTATGCCATTGATTCGATTGCGAAGTGACATTGGTGGCACACCAAAGGCATCAGCAATGCTTTTGGGTCGTGGCTTGCCTCCCAATGCCAAAAGGCGGTTATATTCGGCAAGAGCAAGGCCCAACTGTTCTTCACGATGCTGGTGAAGTTTCCTGTCACGCTCTGTAGGTTTGGTGCCTTTGGCCATTGCAGTAGAGTGGGCACGATGGAATGGGGAGTTAGGTTGATTGTGGTGCTCTCGCTCTGTCTCTATATCTAAGAATCATGTTATAGATTCTTTTTGGATCTATGAATATTTTACATGATACACCCGAAGTACATGAGCACTCAAGGCCGAGGTGGGGAGGGCACAAAACTCAGAGTGGCCACTTTGGGCCACTTCACCACGCAATTGCCTCGCTGTGCCACCGGAAGGCTAGAAAAGGTAAATGCTTACTTCCATTTCATTATTAATAGTATTACACTCTACATTTTCTATCTAGCTAGGCGGCAGATAGCAGATGACCAGTGACCGGTCGTGACCAGTGAGTGGTAAAGTACTGTATTGGAATACCGGCAATACACTCTTTGAACTCACCTATTCAAATACAGATTTGAGGTGTGCACGAGGTGTTTCAACGCGTAGATATATTTGGATAAATTCGAGATAAATCTATTTACCTCTCGAATCATCAGTGTTGATATAAATAGTGAAATTTGGTCAATATGTTCACGAAAACCCCCGTTCTGGGCCGCCGCGCGCACCCAAAAAAATTCCAAGAATTAAATATAAATCGATTAAATTAAAAATTAATTAAATTAAATTAAATTAAATTAAATATGAGATAAATACATAACTAAACTATGGTGGGGTATTTTATAATTTATACGGGCTGCATCGGAGCCCCTATTGTTTGATACTCCGCTGCGCGTCGTCATGACGGCCTCCCTTCAAGCTGACGGTGCATCATGATGGGCTCGCTTCAAGTTGACGGTGCGTCATGACACCCACCATTCAAGCTGACGGCACGTCATGACAGCCATCATTCAAGCTGACGGCGCGTCGTGACGGCCTCCCTTCAAGCGGACGGCGCGTCGCGACGGCCTCCCTTCAATCTGACGGCGCGTCATGACGGCCTTCCTTCAAGTTGACGGCGTGTCATGACGATGCTGACGCGCCATCAGCTTCTACAACTTACGAATTTCTCTCAGATTATCCAGACCATGTAAATTATATAATGAATTATATATATATATTCAAAATACCCCGTAGTGTATACAAAAAATTATTGCGCCCTCAAGGGCCCGCACAAAAGGGGCCATGAGGACAGAGAGGTGAGGACGGCGTCAGCATTTATGCTGACTGCTGACTGCTGACTGCTGACTGCTGACGGCGGACCCCTTCAGGGGGGTAAATCTACTAGGCAGATCAGGGCCTGAGAGGCCCCGGATTCGAGTGCCCAAGGTGCCTGGGAGCTTGCAAGTTGCAGTGAATCATCCTTGAAGAATCTGAAGACATCGACAACCCCATCATCGTCTGCACCCGATGTCAGACATGAGATTGTCCAGCAGCAAATGACGCCAACCAAAAGTCACTTCCCTGCCTTCTTCATTGAAGCACTGTCGAGGACACCAGGTGGCGCGAGCCATGACCACCAGCCTAAAGTCATCTGAAGGACGTTGATATGCCTCTGAGAACAGATTCAGCACAGAGTAAGGATTTTGTTCAGCTCACTCACCAGACACGGTTTCAAGTTCCCTAATCTCCTCTCCCTCGTGCGTTCCAACAGACGAAGATATACAGACAACATGGTACCGCTACCAGGCACGCTCTTAGTCGCTCTTCGCACAAGTTAGGTGGTGTGCCCTTCCCTGATCTACCAAGCCCTTCAGTTCGAAGTTTCATAGTCAACGGATTTTACCCACCTGAAAACTGAGGTAGTCCTCCCAAAATCCACGTAAGGCAGCCCCAGCGCCTACCAACCGTGTTTTGTCTGCTACCCAAATCGCGGCCCATCGTTCACTGGCAGCACATTCAATAGCACGGTCGTACAGTAAAGGCATGAGGGAGGACTGTACCTTATTGCTCTTCTTCTCTCACAGAATATAGATGCTTCCAATCCTCGATAGGACCACTCTGAGTTTTGGTTCAATCTGCTCACGAGTGCTTCTTTGTTCTTTCTACGAGAGCATGTGTATGGTGTATTTTCGAACCCTGGTTGCTTGGACTAACTTCCGTTCATACTGTTGAGGTAGGAAGTAGGCGTCACAAAGGTCGAATAAGAATTGCCGGTCGCGGTGTAGTCTATTGGAATATGAGGGACCACACCTACTGCAGGATATACCAGGGACGAACCGATATGGGTCTCGTGCATACGTTCGTGTCCATTCTTACAACAGCTTCAGCCCACCTGTCTCGGAAGATGGTGAACCCTCGATCTTTCCCGCTTCCCACTTTGGCCACAAGTTCCATATTTCGTGGCTCTGGATTGTAGGAGCGACTAAAAACGACAAAACATGGGGTAGCAGGGTGCACAGACCTTGAGATGTGAGCCGCACCAACCCGAACCAACTTGCGAATATGTTCATGCATACGGTCAGCTCCCCGTATATCCCTCACTTATTCTGAGAGATCTTTGCATGAGTTCAAGTCGATGAGTGCCTCCATTTGCAATTTGAGCAGTTTGAGGACTGAACTGCTGGTGTTCGTGTCAATTCGGATAATACCCACTGAATGACTACGTGTGCTCACAGAGGTAGTCGTTCTTTTCTTGTGCATATAGCCCCAGCAACGTTCCTGTGCTGTTTGTAGTGTTCAACTTGAAGCTAATGACCCACCAGTTCTGGTCGGGCAAATGACAGCTTGACAGCTTTGACACATCCTCCCTTGCTCTCCCCCAAGATCCGGGGTTTGTTTGGCAAACTAAACACACCTTTTCACGTCTCGTAATATGTTGACATTGGTCTGCTTCACAAATGTATATTAGGTTCTAACTGCTAATACATGTAATCTGCTATGACTTTTTTAGCTCCATGTGTTGTAAGCAGTGCACGGGACTGAGCCAGTTTAGCATGTGCGCGACTTAACGTACTTCCCCACCAGCTTCGCCATGTCAGAGCCAGCCACAATGCCACCAAATGTCGAGAATGTGTACACCCACCTGCTGAAGGAAGGAGGTGCTGTCCAGATCATCTCGAGAGGGATAGGGCAAGGAAGCTGAAGAAGAAGGTACCGTTACATCTGAAGTAGAACCACCTCAAAGTCCACCTGCTCCCAACGGATCAGCTCAAATGATAACCAGGCGTGTTTGCCCTCGAGAGGGAGTGAACACTGCTGTCGACAGGCCGGAGAAAAAACAACAGCGGCGACAGCATCTTGTGAGTCAAAACAGAGGTTGTAATGGACAGAGGAGAAGCTAACCTTTCGTGATCAGACTCCAACTTACTACAGAGCGCATATGGACCTTTTCAACATGATAAGTGCAATACTAACCCTTTTATGTTCATTCTCACCCGTACCACTGACTGTATCAACACATACATGATCTATGCTAGTTCATCCATCACACTACAGCTTGAATACACTGATATTTTGGTGCTGAGTTGCGCCAACACCAAAACTGACCCAGTCCCATGCACCGCTTACAACAAATGGAGCTAAAAAAGTCATAGTAGATTACATGTATTAGCAGTTGGCATCTAATATACATTTGTGAAGCAGACCAATGTCAACGTACGAGACGCGAAAAGGTGTGTTTATTTTGCCAAACAAACCCCAGATCTTGGGGGAGAGCAAGGGAGGATGTGTCAAAGCTGTCAAGCTGTCATTTGCCCGACCGGAACTGGTGGGTCATTAGCTTCAAGTTAGTGTTCAGGTCAAGTGTTGCAGGTTTGCGCCGCAGTAATGGTAGCCATACATCTATATATGGGTCAGATTGTTAGGGGGACTCCGATATGTGCCTAATACACGAATGACTCGCCATTGGTTGCTGGTACTGTGTTTACAATCTGAGGCTGTGCGTGAATGTCCCTTGCTCTCCCCCAGTTCCGGGGATTGTTTGGCCAAACCAAACACATCTTTTCGCATCTTGTATGTTGAGATTGGGCTGCTTCACAACTGTATATTAGGTTCCTACTGTTAATACATGTAATCTAATATGACTTTTTTGGCTCCATGTGTTGTAAATGGTGCTTGGCACTGACGTTTGCACGACTCAGCACAAAATTAAAGTTCGAACACCAAAATATCAGTTTGTTCGGGCTGTAGTATACTGGTTGAGCTAGCATAAATCATGTATGTGTTGATGCGGGCAGTGGTACGGGTGCGAATGAACATAACAAGGTTAGTGTTGCAATCGTCGTTTTTAAAAGGTCCACACGCATTCTGTAGTGAGTTAGAGTCTGATTATCAAAGATTAGCTTCTCCTCTGTCCCTTACAACCTCTGTTTTGACTCACAAAGTGCCACTGCCATCATTTTGCTCCAGTTTGTTGTCAACAATGTCAGCGTCCTCTCGATGGCAAACATGCCTGGTTGTAGTTTGAGCTGATCCATTGGGAGTAGGTGAAGTTTGGGATGGTTTTGCTTCGGACTGTTAGGCTTGTAACAGTGCCCTCTTCTTCTACCTCCTTGCCCTACCCCTCTTGATGATCTGGACAGAGCCTCCTTCCTTTAGCAGGTGGGTGTACACATTCTCGACATTTTGGTGGCATTGTGGCTGGCTCCAACAAGGTGAAGCTGGTGGGGAGGGTGTTGAGTTGCGCAAACGCCAAACTGGCTTCTGTGCGCCGCTGACAACACATGGAGCCAAAAAAAGTCGTAGCAGATTACGTGTATTAGCAGTAGGAACCTAATACATGCTTTTGAAGCAGACAAATCTCAATGTATGAGACACGAAAAGATGTGTTTGGGTTGGCCAAACAATCCCTGGAACTGGGGGAGAGCTGGGCCAGCTTGTGCGTGTGTAGCCAGTTCTCCCCCATCTTCCATCTGTAACGGAGGCCTAATATACGCCGCATGGTGCTTAAGATTGAGGGGTTCAGTCATGAATGACACCAACTGTCCTTCGTTGTTGTCAGGTTCAAGGCACAACACAAACAACAACATCACGATTCCTGGAATAAAGCTGTACCTGCGAGCAAATAGACTACATGTTGGCAAAAGACATTACAAGCAGGCAGTCTTCACTGGACAATATGAGTACATCTGTTGCAAAAGTCCAAATATTTGGAAGGTGGTATTGGTAGGTTTAGGTTTAGAGCAACTCGGACGTAGCTAAAAAGCAGTAGGAGTTGACTTGAGTCTTATATCTTTCATCGATGGCACACGTTATTGAGGCAAAGGTTTTCAGCACTTGAAGCAAATGACCCAATGTGAAACGGGTTGGGGTTGGACAGATCAACAGGTCCGGTTGATAGATCCAGTTACCAACCAATCGAGGTGTGTGACGGCATGACGGGATTGAGGCTTGGGGAGTGAGTTGCGAACTTTAGACATCTGATTAGTTTCATAAGGGATAATAAGGGATAATAATTTTTAATTATAACAAACAATAGTTTATTATGTATAAAAATATTTGAGGTTACTGAGGCTATGTTAATTTGGGGGTGCGGCCAGCCGTTGAAAGGGCACGTCGGTGAACGTAGTGAATATGATAATGTATATATTTTATAATTATAAATAAATTATTACATATACAATGGCGTCAGCGACAATGAGAGCTGCTAGGGCTGTCAAGGCCACTCACAAGGTGACCAGCTGGTGCTTTGCAGGTGAGTCTTTGTGCGTCATATACTTGGATTAGACACATGAGCGTCCTACGTCCTACGTCCTATGTCCTACGTTGAAGCGTCTTGCCTTTCGTGTCTGCTGGTCATATGGTTGAGGTAAGCTCCAAGACTGGACGGAGCTTGAATGTCACGTTTATGCTTGAATCTTGAATGGTTGGCAACCGGATCTGTCAACCGGATCTGTCGATCTGCCAATTCCCAACCGTTTCACATTGGGTCATTAACCTGAGGTTTTTTGCGATGGAATCGGTAATTCTGCTAATCTCTGACAGAGATTAATGCGACAGAAGCTGAGAGAATGGAAGGGGGAAGGGTCTTGAGGCTTATCCATTTGCCGACGGAATTAGGTTCTCCTCTCGTCCACGCACGCTGGTGGGAATACAATCTCCGAAAGGAAGGGGGAAGTGGGGACGACGACTTAGGGGCTTGTCGGACCTAATTCCCAAGCAACTGCCCAAAAGCACAATGGGTGCCCAATCTGTCTCGGCGTAAACGCTCTGACTAGGTGCGACACCGAAGGGGCTGACTGAAGCAGGGTTTCAGTCTGGCTGGCTAGCCCTGCAGTGCTACGGGTGGGAGTTAGCACACAAGGGCGGGGGAATGGACCACGCGGTCTTGAAGTCCGAAGTCCGACGGTAAAGGGCGAGCAAGCGGGCGAGCAAGGGGCATCGGGATTTCTAATCGAGCAGGGCGGGGCACACAATAACAAACGTCTATAATCGAGATGTCGAGTGAGGGACATTCCCCATCGAGTCTGAGCTTAAATACAATGTGTAATGTACAGACATGCGGCTACTGGACTGCAGAGGGCGGTGGAGTGTAAGGCGGTGAGGTGGGCGGCATCACATAGTGTAGGTGGAACGAAGTGGAGGTTGGACCCGACCACAACTTTCACAAAGTTCCAACCGTTAAGTAGCACCGGGGCCAGTTGTGCCCTGGATGTGAAAACAGATAGTGGTCAATCGGGTAAGCCTGCCTTGTCCGTTCTGGACAGCATGGAGGCCTGGTGGTGGGGTTGGGGACCCACGGCCCAGGTCCGGGCGCTGACGTGGCCGTCGCGCCTGGGTACCCAGCCAAGGCAGGCATCGTCCATAAGTCCAACCAGTCTGTGAACTGGTCGCTTAAGGCCCTACAAGGCTGCCCCCGTGCTCTGCTGGGGTTCTAGCGATAGGCATCGGTAAGAGCTGCAAGTGGCATTTAAAAACGAGCCGAGCAACCTGTGAGTGTTCATTGCACATCGAGCACTCCCTAGGAGTAGGCCAGCAGCCCCCCCAGGAGTTTGGCTGGGTTTTCCCTTAAATACACCGCCCGAGCCGCTGGTGACCAGGGCATAGGGGTCGTTAGTTTCAGCTTTACTCCTCCCTCACCTTGTAGCCTGTGAAGGTGCACCGGGTTTCCTGCCCCGACGAGTCCACAGAGCTGCGAGCGTTCACGGAGCGTCCTACCGTGCGCCGTGGCATAGACTGCTGGGAGGTCAGCTGTCGCAAGACGGCAACTGAGACCAGACCGGGGATCCTGGCCTACGACAGGCTTGAGTGCACGGCTGCCACCGCTTTCGGGCTTCTGCCCGAGTAAAAGGGCTCGCCTCAAGGCATTAGCGAACCGTCTGCCTTGGTATGGGAAACAATGACAATTGCGGACCGTGGCAGTGACATTCAGTAGGTGTCACTGGCCCGAGAGAACAAAATAATCTGCCGTCAGTGAGCCTTTGTTTACGCAATTTGCTCGCTTAAGTTGTATCCATGTGGCGGGGCAGTACAGGCTACACACTGGGTGAGTGACTCCAGTAGGAGCATAGTGTCTCTGAATGAGTCTGGGATTCGGTGAGACGGGCCACCCTGTACCCGTAGGAGGAACCAGCTTTGTGTTCATTCCTTTGAGAGTGTTCGATAAATCTTGTAGCAATGTACTGTTACACATGTTCGCACCGCTCTGTAGCAATACACCTTTTTACACATGGCTGCTACTCGACCGATCACTTCACCGAGGAGTGCCCACTCCCATTCATGAAGATTGGAGGTAACAGCCTAGTGAGCCACCCGGCTAGGACCCTCGTCATAAAGAAAAAGGCTGCTGAGAGAATTATATCCTTGGAGAAATCAACCTGGGAGATGCCAATCCCCCGGCTCCCTGGCACACCGAAAGTTCCCGCCTCCCCCTCACGGCCTCTAGCTGACGCACGTCAGCCCGTGCGAGTGGCCCCCATGTCCATGATAGAAGAAAGAAGCGAAGGCCAGACAGCAGATGATGCCTCTTCCGTGGACAAAGACACAAGGATGTCGATCGCAGCGCCCCCACCGCAAGGAGACGTGCCCTACCACGTTGTGGATAGCCTGATCAAGTTCCTCATGCTGCAGCTACATGGGAACATCACGGAGGGGCAGGGACTGACAGAGTCGAAAATACAATTCCTCTGCAAGTCCCATAAAGGCTCCCTGCCAGCGGTCTTGGACTCGCTGAGGAGAGACGGTTGGCTGCCAGCCTCGGTGTCAAACCAAGTCATGGTGTTTGAATATGACCAGTTCATCATGGGAACCCCTTCCCCACGACCTAGCAGTTGGTGAAATTCTCTATTGCTCATGAAAAGGAGCGTTATACTGACGAAAAGTTGTCTTTGACACATTACTGCCCAGGCTCTAAGCCTACCCATACATGAGGTGCTGAGCACCGAGTGGAAACTGCAGGCGATAATGCCGCTACGTGTACGAATTTATTGCCTTCGTCAAAGCCTTATAGGCCTCTGACAAATCTCATAGACCACACGCCTGCCGTGTTGAGCACGGTGTCCATTATTCAGGTGGCCCCCCAGAACGCACGACATTCAACGCCGGAGAGCAGATCACATGTTAGTGGTACCCCACCTCCAATAGACGACCCGACACAAAGCGCTGCCACAGCGAACCCCCTATCCCCACCCCGGCCTCTATCACAGGAGATCCCGATCAGTCCTACTAAGGTGGCGGATATAGCAGCGAGTTCACAAATTGATGAGAAGCAAACCATGGAATACACGTGGCCCGATAGCCTCATGGATGTAGACATGACCAGTGGCAGCGAGCCGGAACACACCACACTCTTACCCGACAAAGGAGCCCATGAGCACCCAGCAGTCCAACATGCCCTGACCTCCCTAGTGCTTGGACGAACAGTCGAGGAGGATAGAGATGACATCATGGCAGGAGTACAACTGCCCATCATCTCCGCCCCCCTCCTACCCTCCCTGGTTCCTTTGAATGAGGCACCTCGGGCACTCGAATCCGGGGCCTCTCAGGCCCTGATCTGCCTAGTAGATTTACCCCCCTGAAGGGGTCCGCCATCAGCAGTCAGCAGTCAGCAGTCAGCATAAATGCTGACGCCGTCCTCATCTCTCTGTCCTCATGGCCCCTTTTGTGCGGGCCCTTGAGTGCGCAATAATTTTTTGTATACACTACAGAGTAGTTTGAATATATATATATAATTCATTATATAATTTACATGGTCTGGATAATCTGAGAGACAATCGCAAGTTGTAGAAGCTGACGGCGCGTCAGCATCGTCATGACACGCCGTCAACTTGAAGGAAGGCCGTCATGACGCGCCGTCAGCCTGAAGGGAGGCCGTCGCGACGCGCCGTCAGCTTGAAGGGAGGCCGTC
>Ga0307515_10025815_pt1 | contig 10142 bp, 6 predicted proteins | sample 17_EM_MG_FD_194513 | JGI IMG/M metagenome (GOLD analysis project Ga0307515, IMG submission 194513) | Populus trichocarpa ectomycorrhiza microbial communities from riparian zone in the Pacific Northwest, United States - 17_EM | ecosystem: Host-associated > Plants > Roots > Unclassified | place...
GTGAGGCACGAAACGGCTATTCTGATGATTGCCCAGGGACAGAGACCAGAGAAATCTCGAGGCGCCGAAAGTCGGGGCCTTACTACCGAAATATGGAAGTTTACTCAGAGGTGCTGGCAGCAAAACCCTGCAAAGCGTCCTCAGATTGACGCCGTCGTCACTGCGTGGCAAAGTTTTGATTCTCAGGAAAGGTAGGTTGTGCATCCAAAAGCGGTAGGATCGTCTCACTCTTTCCTACCATATATAGGGAACGCGCAGACACCCATCAAGAGAAATACCAGTTGCGGGTGTACAAACCCTTCGAAAAATCTGCTGGTGAGCCTTTATCGCTTCGAACGCAATCTGCCCTGTGTCTGAACCCCACCTAGACAGACCAAAGAAAAGATGGGCCTGCGGACTATTTTGATCTCACCACCGTAGTTTTAGCCGGAATATATAACGCTTGTCTACCTGTGTCAATGCTCACAAATATTGGGATCGTGGCGATCCCTGACCTCGCCCAGAATCCGACGCCGGGGTACTCGCTGACACGTTCTAAGTCAAGCGGGATTCGCCGTTGCTGCCTGATAGCGCCACCATTCCCTGCTCACTAGCACTGACGATGACGAAGTGCTGCTGATCGAAGTCCTCTGGAATGAAAGTTGTCATCATATATAGGGTCATCGTATAGATGTGACCGTTTTTCTCTGACGTCCCCCTATTCCCAATTACGACAGTTGGTGATTGTATATATATATGGGGCTAAATCCTTGAATTGCCTTGCTTGCAAGGTTTCCAGTGACCCCCTAAATTATCCCGCCTGAACGATCGTGCATTTTTTTGGTCGTGTTATTCACGTCCATACTTTCCAACACCAAGAGTTGAGTCTGACGTTCGGGATCGCTGGAAAATAGGAAGATGTCCATCGAGATCTAATTCTACTGTCAGAACAGGGAAGGTTCACAAGCACTGTGGGATGGGCGGGAGCGCTCATGATTGGTTGACGCTCTCGCGGGGGTGTTCATGATTGGCCGGGGGCTCGAGGGACGAAACTGAAAACAGCAGCTCATCCCCTAACGAGTCCTGAGTAATACAAGCTGGGACGAGTGCGCCGTTACGGTTTCGGGATTCCGTTGGGTTTCCTTAGATATCACCAGGACGTGGCTTATGTATGGTCAAAAAATATATTGGTACCTTCGACGGACGGCCGAGGTGGAACGAGCGCCGGCGGCAAAAAACCAATAGTGCGTGCAGTTATTGCAGATACGGAACAAGCATATAGCGACGAGAGAGTTGTGCACTGATACAACATGAGATGGGGCAAAAGGAGATACAAGATATACACGGAGGAGAGAAGAGACCTTCCGAGACTAATGTTCCAGATATCGATGAACGTGAACGTGGAAAAATATAGCGAAAGAGAAAGGGGAGAATTGGGTGAGTTGTAATGAGGTTTAAATTTTGCACGTAGCGTAGAAGAGGAGAGAGGAAGGGAGAATTGAGCAAGATGGGGTAGTATACCAATGAACAATGATGGCAATTTCGAAGGACGTCGAAATATCAAACAGTGGGATAAATAACTAGAGCGAGTGGGATCGCAGGCTATGCGCGACAAGATAAAACCCAAAACACCGATCCCTGGCTGAAAAGAGCGCAAAATTACACGCTCACGACGAACAGGTCGGTGGGTGCGTGGGCCTTCAGCCGGCGAGCGTTTTTACGAGTGTTGACCGCTCGGGGCGACCAAAATTCGTCCACCGGGCAGCACTGGTTACTTATGGATCAGGAGGGACATCACAGGTGTTGCGCGTGCCCGGGGTGGCAGATCCCGGGCACAATGCCACTGAGAAACACCTGGCAAGCTCAGACCGTGGCGAGTATTTCCCGTGAGAGCCGGGATCAAGCGTTGCCCGACAAGCTCGCAAGTGGTGGGCGTGCCCGGGCAGCAGGTCGCGGGCACAAGCCCAGAAAGCTCAGATCATAGCGAGCGTTGCCCGGACAGCTCAGATCAGGATTTAGGATAAAAAAAAGCTCATATTAGATATTGTCCAGCGTTGCCCGGCAAGTTCGCGAGTGACCAGGACGTCGCCGGGCGAGCAGGGCGAGCCCGGATGGCCCCGTACTAATAGGATACATACGACAAGAGTTGCCAACCCACCGCGCGCGAGTCTCACCCCCAGCCTTTCTGGCCGTGTGGACTGACCGACGGACAGGAATCAGCAGACCTCGCCCTTCTTGACAGGGTGTGTCACATCGTGGACGCCGCGTGCTGCTGCGGGAACAGGGAAAGGTGCCTGAGGGGCACGAGGGAGGACTCAGTCCTCGGGAGATCGAACAATGGTTGACGGGCGAATGGGAACAACACATTTTCTAGCTGAACGGCCTGGCGGGGACTGGCAAGCCAACTATTACCCGAACATTCGCCGAGACGAGCTTCGTGGAAGGACAGCTCGGGGCCCCCAGCTTCTTCTGTTCGCGAGGTTTCGAGGACCAGAGCAATCTTTATGTAGGCAATCTTCTCAATACTCGCCTTCCAGCTCGCCTATCGGTATCCACTCTTCCGAAAGGAGCTACTCCGCTCAAGGTCACTCACACACCGTCAACCCAAACACTAAATCGGAACGAGTGCATGGGGCGGGAATGAAACGTTTGCGGTGGGCGTGGTGTGGTCTCTGAGTAGTTCAATAGATAAATACATAATCTTTACAGACGTATATAGAGGAAACGAATGCCGCAAGCAAAGTTCGTGCCGACGAAGTCGGCGCTTCTCTAGTTCGGGGACTTTGTCGTCTATAGGGGATCTCGGCTACCGGTATCCCTCTACGACGGACACCCTGATGGCATCTAGAGTGATGTGGATAGCCACCCACTCGAATTCGGCCGGAGCGGTTACCTAGGCTACATTGGACGAGCACGCGACCCCTTCGGCTGCGTGTGCAATCAAAACTGAACCTCGTTGCCCTGCACAAAAGTGCTTTTATATACTCAAGGCGTTCCGACTCGTGCGCGCAGGTCAAGACGGGCTTCGGCCTTAAGCGCTTAAGCCACGGGTCACCCCGGCCCACCCCTGGTGTGTGTGTGTGTGTCTGGTGGTTAATGCAACTACCTCATGGTTTCGACAGTTATGGATAATCAGTAGCGCAAGCGGCATAGCCCACGACCGACGTCAAAGCTACCCTCAGCGACCCTGCCAACATGTTAGTCCCCATGCCCTGACCAATAGGACTGAGATACGTGTAGCGTCCTCCTTACGACGAGATGAAAATCAGCACTGTATTTCGCGGCATTGGGATTTTTTTTCTCTCAGGCTCCCGACCACTGTTGCTTGAATTGCTACCGCGTTTCGCTCCCCTTATTGTCTTCCCCTACATCTCTATTACTTTCTCTTTTGCCTCCTGGATTTCCGATTCCTCCCCGTACCACTCGATTGTTTGCCATTTTAGACACGCAAGGCGAGAGAACTCTTTTCTTGACTCCTCAGATCGCCGTTTGCGCAAGCTTGATTTCGCGCTACATTTCACTGCTTTCTACCTATTCAGGTTTTCCCACAACCCGCCCCCCAACGTTGAACATGTGCATGAGGCCTTGAGGCCTTGTGGGGTCACCGGTCACATGCACATCGTGACGTCCGCGCCGGACTAATTCCGAACCAAACTAAATTATCAAAGGACCGGCGATTTCAAATTTCCACGAAAACACTGCACATGCACGACCACTCCGGCCACTAAAACATCCGGTCAAATCAGTTTTTGCTGGAATTGATGACGGATGACGCCGGAGTGGTCGTGCCCAGGTCGTGTCACTACATGTACAGTAAGGTCGTTCAGCCAAAATTCGATCGAACAGAAAACAAGACCCCCTCCCTTACGGCCATGGGGATAAGTTATGTATTTGAGTACTTGAGTATTTGGTTTAGGTATGGTTCCACCACCACCTCGGGGATTCCGTGTATCTGGGACATCATTATCGATGGCGGCTCCATCAAGTTCCCTGACCTGAAGTTGACTTTAATGAAACTGCTCCGAGTTACATTCCATGATGCCGGCTGTTCTAGTAAAGCACTTATAATAATGGGCCTCTTACAGTCGTTGATTTAAGTGAAGATATAGCTTTCATGGTCGAAGCCCTGCGACCTGAATATTGAATATTTAATAGTAGTATTCCAACATTTAACGTATACTATAACGTGCCCATCTTCTCACATGTGCCTCATGGAACCAGCGTGGCTCGTGTCCTCCAACCTGTTATACTCGCCCCTTCTCTCGAAACCTCCATTCTCGGCGAGCCTTCACCATGGCCAGGAAGAGTAACATCGGCGCTGCGCCCCAAAGTTCAACCCGCGGGGAAGCACCGTTCCGGGACTATGCAAACAGCACTCTGACAACCGAGCAGTCGAGGCAACGGGCCGCCCCTTTGCTCAATAGCAAGGACCTACTGCGAAACTTCCGGGCACTGGCACTAGAGGATCAGACTAAATTCATAGACAAGGTCGACCAGGTACGTCGAAGATGGTTAATCCTTTTCTCTCAATATCCATCATTTCTGCAAAGGCATATCCAACCATCCATTCGCCGGATGCAAAATTCGTGATTGCATTGGGGGAGGTGTGCAGCGCAACTGAGCGACTTCCGACTTCAGCCGTGCTCTCCACAGGACTGGAGAAACGTGGCAATATTGCAGTGGCGTCTGGAGGGTTCACAGACATATGGCGAGGGGAATACTATTCCAAGCAAGTGGCTATCAAGGCTTTTCGAATATACCCCGCCCAGAATTTGAAAGAGGCGAAAGAGGTGAGCATACGGTCAAAATCAGAGGTCTGCTCACGAACGAAATTTTTAGATACTGTGGAAACGAGTCCCGATCTGGCGGAGGCTGTCCCATGAGAATATCCTATCGTTCCATGGCGTCACTACGACGCTTTTTCAGCTTGCTCTCGTTTACGACTGGGGGTACAACGGCAACATTACTCAATACTTAGCGTCCAATCCCCGCGCGTCCCGGACATCCCTGGTGAGGGAGTCTTCTGTCACTGTGGCGACTACATTAACTTGCTTTCCTTGCGTACGGTAGCTACTTGGCGTCGTAAAGGGGCTGGAATACCTTCATTCACTCGATATACCGCATGGAGATTTGAAGGGGGTAGGTCCATCCCTCTGTTTGTGTTCCAAGCGCTGCGATCGCAGGGTTGACACTTCTTCCCACGTGTTCCCCCGTTGTTCTATCGTGCTGATTCTACGCGACAGGCGAATGTTGTCATCGACAAGAGGGGGCGCGCCCGTTTGACGGAGTACGGGTTGGCGCCCATAAACTCCGACCCCAGTTTTACGGTTGCTGCAACTCCAGGCGCAGTTGGGACTTCGAGGTGGTTAGCTCCCGAAATAATAACCCCCGCTCGAAAGGGAGGTAACATGCCGGTGATGGAATCAAAGGCTGCTGACGTATTCGCTTTCGGGATGTTTGCGGTAGAAGTATTCACCGGGAAGGTGCCTTTCGAAGGACAGAAGAACGAAGCAGTAGTGCTTCTTATCTCGCGAGGAAGCCGGCCGGAGATACCGGGAAACGCTCAGGCGGTAGGGCTTACCGGCGAAGTGTGGAAACTCCTTGAGAGCTGCTGGCAGCAGACTCCCAAGAAACGGCCTGCTATGGAAGAAGTTGTGAGGAGATGGCAGGGGTTTGTGAACAACGTTGATAGCAACGGTGTTATTGGGTATGTACAAATCACTCTAGCAATTCGCGGCTCGTCTTCGGTTCCGCTCTCAACTTTTGTGATCGACCTAGGGGCCCATCAGGACTCACACCGCGACAACGGGCTAGGACCGAGGCCACCCAACCTGTACTGAGGACTGAGGGCAGCCGATCTCGGACGATGTCCGAGCTCGCGCCATCCAGAACGAAGCCTGAAACCCTTCGGCTCAGAACAACATCTGAGGTTCCACCGCCAATAGGGTCCGAGGCCCCCAACAAGAGAACGAAACCTGAGGTTGCCCAGAAGGTTACAAAGCCAGAGGTTCCTCGACAGGAAATGCGGGTCATAGATCCGCCACCGAGTAAGTTTCTCTTTCCAGCAGGCACCGATCTCAAGTACTGATGGTGCCGATGCCTTAGCACCTACACGTAGAAAATTCTGCTGTGGATTGTTCTAATCTTGTAATATTCATTGCGCCTATCCCGCGACTCCCCACATGTAACACCGCGTGTATATTGCGGTGAGCCGGGGGAATGTACATGAATTTACCATGTGGGAGAAGTTTAATGTCTGTCTAACCTAGACATTTTTCAATCACACGTTTATCGCATACAGGTTACAGGGCCTTGTGGTCTTGGCCCTAATCGATCGGCATCCGGCATGCGGATACATCGTACCTGGGAGTGAAATCCTGTCCTGGGGGATGCCCCATCTGCCGCAGTACTACGTGATTCCGTGACTAGTTAGGAGAAAACGTGGTTACTTCAAGGCTTTTCAATTCTCAGGCAAAACATGCCGTTTCCTGATGCCTGCGGAATGCTGCCCTGTTTCGCCCATCGCCCTCCATGTTGGTATCTCGAGAGTTACAGCATCTCCTGTGCTCTGGAAAAATCCTCGTTGGAATTTGTACGTATACCGTACACGTTCACCCGACTCTATGAGGAAGGAGGATCTGTTTAGATCCACAACAATCCGAATCGGCTTAGCTGGTCAAAATTTGGGTAAGCATAACTAAATCGTTATGCGACCTCGTTCTACCTGTATTCAGCTCTTGCCCACCCACCGGCGCTGGATGTTGTTTCAGTTACCAACCCTGCGCCACATTTGTGACTATCACAGCGTTTTTCCGTCATCAAACACATATGATGGACTGAGGAACGAAACCATGTTGCGTGCAGGAAGGGATGTATAATATGAATACAAATGACCTGGAAGGGTGCTTTGTGGTATGTGATATCTGTAAAGCTCCTGTGTATTCCATCATGCATCAACGCTGACACCGGGCAAACCTTTTTACGAGGAAGCGGTTACTGGGAGAGGCTGAGACATCCGAATTTTCTGCCTTTCCTGGGAGATACGACGACGCCACTACAGCTCGGTTGAGGCGGATGACCTGTGGGGCCTTGGCAGAATATGTCAATGTCAATTCCTGTATGGGTATAGTAAGTCTCGTGCGTGATAGATCGCTTCGTTTGTTCCAGTAAACTGAACCTTACGATTGTTATTGGGTATCAGCTGCCTCCATGCGTGCCATATGTTGCACAAGGGCTTAAAAGGTGTAGGTTTTGCATTACTCGGGAACTTACCTATTAACCGATAAGTCCCCCTAAAGGCAAATGTTCTTATAGATGAAGATGGATTCGCCCACGCCTCCGACTTCGGACTCTCATCGATTCCCATAGTAAAACATCTACGGGCGTCAAGTTTGACAATACTATAGCATACTGTGCGATGGTCCGCGCCACAAATCCTGTTCGGAGGCGTCCCAGCAAGTAAAAAACGGATAAATTTGCATTCGAAATGATGGTATTTGGGGTACGCACCATTTTTCTATGAACGCTGCGGCGTGAATATCAGGTTTCTGATTCCGAGTTGGCATTTGGTTTTTCCAGTAGGCGTCCATGAGGAACAATTACTTCCCACAATTCATTCTCTGCGGCGGCTACATTCATAGTCATAGAAACATCCCCCTCGGCAACAAGGAGGAGAGAGGTTAGGTCTGCCGAATCCTCTGTGGAAGGTGGCGGAGTGCATTTAATTTTAAAAGCATCGGAAGTGGCATATCTCCTATGGGAGGTGTGAGGACCTTATTGTTTCTGCGCGTCCAAAAAATCGGTACTTAGCTTGCGATGCTGTGTGTTGGGTGATGTCTCTGCCGCCGAACCCGTCTTCCTGGCGAAGAGCCAGGTGATTCGGAACGAGGCAAAACAATCCCCAGAAGATAAAGTCGTTAACACTGTTACTGCGGCAGCGAGAGTCGTCAATATCGAATACCTTTCCAAGGCCCACAAACCTTCTGACAGCTACGATACACCTATCTCACCGGGCGACGATGTGGGGTCCCCTAGCAACTCTCGTCGGTGTCATCAGTTGCAGCCGAGGATTGGTGGGGTCGGGACCCACAATCCCACATATGGATGCGGCTCTCTCCTCGAAATCCTGCAATATCGTGAGCCAACCCGCAAACATACACTGTCCCTCTGAACGACGATAGAAGGACCGCCGTTAACAACCATCGGGATGGGCCAGCAAGCACCGTAGGTTATCGAACCACGAGACGGCATGCAGCCGACGGGATCAGACAACGGCTCGGTGCAGCGGAACTAGGTCGGAACGGCCCGTCGCCAAACAGGTCTGAAACACCAGCCACCGTCGAAACCGATGCATTTTGGTCCACGTCACCCACAATCCCGCACCACGAAGGCTTGAGCCGAGTCCCCAGACCCGGAGAAAGAATATTGAACTCATCCGAATCACCAACCACCACACCCAAAATATGAATCCAGACGGACGATTTGGTCCCTTCGTACGGCTTGAGCTTCACGGTCGTAGATAGTTCTGAGTGCCAACGTCCCACCCGGGTTGATGGTGCAGGGACTAATCGTGGAGCGTGTGATGCGAGAGGTAGCCGTTATGGGATGAGTGATGCAAGAGATGATCACTGGGCTTCCGATTCGGGGGGGCGGTCATGATAGAGATAGCAGTATGATATAGGGGGTCGGCAATGCGAGCTTGAGGGACTAAACCACAATTATGAATCACCTGGACAGCCGACACCCGCAAGAATGTCCATCCCCCTCGACGGGCCAGCGTCTCTCTCTGTTGACTTATCAATATATCATATCCGATAGTAGGAGTGATCGTGTGATCGAGCCGTCCCTCGATCTCCGTCCAATGAGCAAACCCCGACTCGGATGAGAAATGGTAAGACCCTGACATAAAATCACACCTTGTGGCCGACCCAACCTCGGGAGCTTTTCGCAGGTCTTGTGGTGCTGCTGGCTGGGACGGTGTGGTGGGAGCCCCAGACCTTCGACTCGATCAACCACGCCTACCGCGGAGCGGAAAAATGATTCCAAGGGTCAAGAATGAAGCCTGGAGATCGAGTATATCTCCACAACAGACTTGTGTTGCCAAGAGAACTTGTGGATGGGGAAGTGATCATGCCGTGACAAATTGATCCTAAAATTTGGTCATAAATGACATCGTTCCAAGTCTGACACCCGGCCGGAGAGTGGGAGCTAACCCTGTGACCTTTACTCTAGACGCACACAATTCTATACGAATGGGACTGGTTTCCGGAAAGTAAGCCCTGGGGAACGCGCTAATGTACGACCTGGACAGGGGTACAATGAGAATTTTGCGTGCCTGGCCGCGAACGGAGGGGCCGCCTGGCAAACACGAACCCGACTCGGACGATGGATTGACAGGGAGTCATAAACTGTCGTAAAGCACGGCAAGGCTAAAGTGTTCGTGGAGAGACTCATTTGACCTTATGAGTCTCTCCTTTGTTCCTGGTTGAGGTGGATCAGGAAAGGCGGGGCCAGGGTAAATCAGGTCCGACGCGCCACGGGGAAATGCTACCTTCTCTTGGCAGAGGTCTATTCGATACAGTATTATACAACCGACCATTGGAATCGTTCTTATGCGTACAGTACGGAGCCTGGGAAACTACGTTCCGTAGACTTTACACATCGTCCTCTCGTACACGTGATGGATCTCAGATAGGCATACTCTCCGCGATCCACAAAACCCAAACCGAACGCCATGCATAGCTTAAGCCTACGTCAAGCGTTTAGATTGCGAGCCAAAGCCTAAGCCTCAGTAAAGAACGCGGGCCCCCATTATTGGGCCCAACAAACGAACCCTGCGGGAGCTTCCGATCAGTTCGGTGATCAAAAACGGGGGAGAGATCACAGACTTTTGATTCGACGCCACAATCCGTGTATCTTAGGAATATTCCGAAGCTGGGACCGAGGTCGAACCGGGGTCGAGGCAACTGCCAGAGGCATTAGGATAAGAGCGGGAACTCAATGGGGATACGAAGGGAGGCGTACCGTGGTCCGTGCCGTTATCCAAACGAAGTGACACCTTCTCTGTGCCGGTGTTTTTCGACGGTATGTGACGGTGCTGAGGATTGCGTGGGTTCTCGACAGAAAGGTATGCCACAAAACTATTCCTAGGATTTTGGCTCCTC
>Ga0307515_10025816_pt1 | contig 10142 bp, 7 predicted proteins | sample 17_EM_MG_FD_194513 | JGI IMG/M metagenome (GOLD analysis project Ga0307515, IMG submission 194513) | Populus trichocarpa ectomycorrhiza microbial communities from riparian zone in the Pacific Northwest, United States - 17_EM | ecosystem: Host-associated > Plants > Roots > Unclassified | place...
CCTTGAGGACACCCCTCCTCGTTCCCTCCAGACACCCCTGCCTGTCTCCACAACGGTGTCCGGCGCTCACAGTGTGGTGCATCCTGTCAAGAAGGGCGAGGTCTGCCGATTCCTGTACACCGGTTAGCTTGCGAGGACAAACGACAAGCGATGAGACTCACGATGAGGAGGCGGTTCTTGTCATCTATGTCTTGTTGCCTGTCATAGATATCACGCTGCTTGTTATAGATGTTTCGTTGCTTGTTATAGATGTTTCGTTGCTTGTCGGAGATATCTCGCTGCTTGTCAGAGATGTCTTGTTGTTTGTTGTAGATCCCTTGCTGCAGTGAAGTCTAGCACAAACGTTAGACGTCGTACAAATAAATAGCTTGATCAGCAAACCTGATACTCCATCATCGCATCCCGAATATCCTCGACCAGACCGCCAAGTTTGTCCGCATTCTCAGCATTCGTAAAAAACCCTTCAACTCTCCCCTGTGCTTTCAGTGGGCTGAGGTCCCGGAGAACATCTTGGAATTTCCTGCCAATCCCCGGGCGTCAGACTTGATGCTCATCCTTGGGGAGCATCCGCTTACAGTTCCAGCCTCTTTCTCCTTTCTCCCTCCTTGATATCGCCTTCACGAACCGGCTCACAGAGCCGTTCGGCAAGTTCTTCGACCCGGGGTACCAGAGATTCTATCACTTGTCTGTTTGCCTTCGTACGCTGCGGTACCCATGAGCGTTGTGGGCAGCATTAATCGAGGGGAAACATACCTCGCAATTCTCCAGGATAAAGCAGAGACCTCCGGCAACAGCCTTGAGTGGGCCGAAGGCATCAGCCGAGTCCCTCACCCCGCGAAGAAGTAACTTGGCCGAGGCAGACGCAGTAGATCCCCAGTCCGGTCTGTTCTCGTCCGGGGCGGCACTCGGTTCGACTTTCTTGTCGCCTGCGTTCGGCTCATTTCCTTCTTGTTCGTGGCCACCGCCCGTCACGACAGCAGGTTCCGGTAGGGGAGGTGGACCCGACGGGTCAACCCTCTCCACGCTTCCACCAGCGCCTGGGCTGTCCGCTCTGCCTTTTTTCCCTTTGATTCGGCGCTTTATACTCTTCTTCAGGCTGGAGAACGAATCTCGGAGGTCGTCCATGTCGGTGTCGAGTCGGCGCAGATGGTGGTTGCGATAACAGATGGCTAGCCTCGTGGCGTTGATTCATTTCCACGCCCAGCGCTCAGCACTAGGCGCCCGATGCAGTCCGATAGTAAATTTCTCTTCACCGACGACATATCCACCTGGATCCACCTGTTGATTTCCTCCTTTCCTTTCGTTACCACGTAGATTCAACTGTGAAGCTTTATATCGCGATATCCTCCTCAAAGTTCTCCCCCGTGTTCTCGTTAACCGCCTTTCTAGTAACTAGATATCTTTCCCGAGAGCTGCTCATACAAAATTCCAGGCGATAGGAAAAGAAATCCAAAGCTGGTCGACCGGTGAGGTCTGGCAGTCGAAGGTAGCCTGATTATTCAAGAATCCCTCAATTAGAATCCCTTTTTTTTAAATCATGAAACGGACCGCCACCGCACCGTTCGATTTTTTGTTCCCCTCCTCACAAAGGCAACTCCACGCTCCTTCGTCCGCGCTAACTCTTAAGCATCCACATATGGCCTACATCCCGTTGAACCTTGACCGACTCCGCCCTGGAATCACCGTCTTATGCGACCTCTTGGGGTTCGTTCGTGTGAAATGTCTTGCATGTGCATAAGGACTCGACGCCGATCTTGCTCTCATTAGCTCAGACATACATCACTGGGAATAAGGTGTTGTGCTGGCTCCTCCTCGCTACCCCCTGCCGTTTTCGGAAGAGCACCGATATTCGGACAACGGCATTGACAGGTTGGAGATCCATTTGCAGCCGCTCGTCACAGACTCCGATTACCATACCGCCGTGGATAGCACCCCCAGTTTTTGGTTCGTGATCGTTCTTCCGTCGACATCGGGATGGCAAGACCGGCTAAACTTTCGACTTGATTCCCCAAAAACACCGCTGAGGGGTGCAACAACCAGAGAGAGTGCAGATCACATGAAAGTAGAGAGTCTCGCATTGAGATCATTGGTGAGATCACAGGTTACTGGGGATAAAAAACTCACAAAAAGGAAAGCGAGAAGATGAGGGTAACACAGGAAACTCTGGATGGAACCTGTTATTTTCGTTCTCTCGCTGTCCGGAAGGTGACCTTCGTACATCGATTCGGATCGTGTGCATCGAGTCCACCGTCCCGATCCACCCCGACTAAAGTTCCGCCAACCCGACTGTGGGGCCTCGGCCCTTTTGCTCGGAGAACGCTCTTTACCGCCTGAGACGCAGGCTGCGGTTGGACCCCTGCGAGATTCTCAGTGATTGAGATGGGCTTGAACCCTGATGTCGACGGTTCTGGTGAATTTGGGATGGGGGCGAGTTCCTGAGGGAGAGCTGCAGGCGTTGGGAGGAATTTAACGATCCACGTTGGGCGTCAGCGGTCTGTTTGGAGTGGATGCAGACGGAGGGACGTCGAGCGTCGTCCAACCTCGGCTCCTGAAACCGGATGTAGATGTCGTGGGTGGGGGCGGGACCGTCGTGACGTGAGGTGGTTCTGAAGGTGAGGGGACAGTGAAGCGGGTTTCGGTGGGCTCGAGACAGTGGTCCATCCGGATTTTTTGAAGCCACCACCGGAAAACGAACTGCCGACCGTGGACCGACCGCCGATGATAAACTCCGGTTTCTTCTCCGATGGAGCGGGCGCGGGTTCGACACCTGGGGTGTTGTCGCAACTGCAGGTTCTGGGAGATGATGGGTTTCACCCCAGCAGCCTTACCAGCCCTCCGCAGCTCTTTCTCCGCTCTCTTCCGTTCCTTTTCTCGATTTCCTCCTGGGAATCCGCCTGGGCCCGCTCGTGCGACTGCATCTCCTTGAATCGGATCTTGTAGTGGTGGATATACAAGTTTTACTCTTCGTACTGAGCAACGTTCTGGGACCGTCCCTCCTATACTGTGCAATAAAAAGGTCGAAGGGTTCCCGTGACCTCGGATTAGATATACGCTCGGCGAGTGACAATGTCCTGTCACGTCGTAAGCAACTGGATCAGCCAGAAATCCATGACGACGAACCTCTCTTTCGCTGCGTCAGTTTTCACCCTCCTTGAGAAAACATCCAGAAGCTAGTTCCCGGCGTCGCGAGACTGTAGTCTCGATCATCCATGCACCCTGGCTGTGCTTCCCAAGACCGGTCATATCTTGTTTTGCATGGAACGGGATGGGCCCAACACGTCCTGGGGTTCAACGATGAGGATTCCTGTTGCCCGAACGAGATATTATGAAACTCACCACCGCCGTTAACCCATAATCACTGTCCTCCGACCCACCCCAACCCTATCAGCGTCCTAAACCCCTCGTTCGAACTCTGGATTTTCGTGTCGACAGTGACAGCCCCCTAGCACACTCGTCGTACTTGTACACATCACTTTCGCCGAATTGCGTAGAGTTTCCCCGTAGTCACCGACGTTTCTTGCTCCTTAGGGGCGAAGAGAGGGAGTATCGAATCTGAAGGGAGAGATTTCTGGTGCGAAGGATATCTTGAAGCCCGAGGAGCTCCATTGGGTTGAGACCATCCTGCCTACGCTCGTAGTGGGTGTGGCTGTGATCGAAGCTCTCGTCAACGTTGTGCTTGACACTTCGCCAGTTGACGGGAAATGTCGATAACGGAACCAATCTATGTGGTGTGGAAAGGATAACGGGTTGGGGGCATCGGGGAGTTCTCGGTTTGACTATGGGCTAGTGTCGTCCCGGTACAAACGTTCTTCAGGAATCTGAGCCTGGGACGCGAAAAGATCACCTGCTTGTCGAGAAAGTCGGAGGCTGCAATGGGTCCTCCGTGCGGGAGTTACGCACCTTTGATACGCGCGGAGGACAACCTGGGTTCCTCCCACGTCCATCGCTTCTTCTTTTACTGTGCAACTCCTTGGTCCGAGCCTCGCGTGCCATTTTGCTTACGTGTGGGACGATGGGTCTTGTCGCTGATGATGGTTTGGTTTTGATCTCGCGGACTGCTTGTGATTCAAGTCGTGGTTTCTCGTGTGCGAACTACTTTCGGGAGTAGTGGGAGGGTGAGTTTGAATCGGAGGACGGAAGACGGAAGGATCGTGGGGGTTACGGTTTTAGGGATCGGGGGGAGCACACGCCTTGTAACAGACCGGATTTGAGGGACATGGCCAGGATCAAAAACGCATATGCGGCACCGCTGAACGTAGTCCGATATCAAGAGCGACAACAAGTTTTCGCGATGGGCCGGATTAACAGGCGCGCACTGTATAATATTCATGATGGGAATCGGAGCGAGAAAAACAGGGTTTGGAATATTTCAATACTACTACCAGAGAGTTTAAGTATTCCTTTGGGTCCCGCCACATTTTCCGAACTTTACAGGACAGAGATGAAAGGCCGCCTCAAACGACACGAATACATATAAGCCGACCATACATCGAGGTTTGTCCCATCGAGAACGAGATCATCCGGGAATCGCTCCTACCGACCCCTCCCTCCACCAGTGTGCGGTGAGAGTAAGATCGAATGTCGGTGGTGTCTCAGGATTGACACGCTTCGGCGCTCAGCCGCTCGGAGAGGTAGGGGACCAGAAAAGACTGATTGGCAGGCGGAATGCCGACATACTGAGAAGCTGAGGTATAATATCGCAAAGATGCATGAACTTTGGAAGTGGGAGCCGTTGGGAACGATAACCGCAGAAATTCCCGGGGCATAGACTGTCTTGTCCGCGGCGGACGCGTATCTGGGATGGAGGCGTTGAGCACCGTTCGAGATCTCGGCGAAATAACCATCAAGCTACAGTTAGCTTGGCCGAGGAAGGGGAGAAATTGAATGCATTGCGGGACACTGGCCGGACGAATGTCAATCCCACTCCCCACTCCTCAACCCCACATCCCCGTCCTCCTCGCGGGCCCGATTTTCCTGCTTCAGTCGTATATCTGTCACCCGGCAGTGTGCATGGCTTTGAGCCACAGCCATGGCCAGGAGTTGGTTGCACCCGAATGCGTCTATCTGCGCCAGGTGAGCATTATATGATTAACACCGAGTAGCGTGTAACCCAAGTAGTGTGTAACTTACGTATCGTGGAGGGCCAACAATATCAGCCAGATGGAGGTCGTTGGCCCACAGTTACCTCCGTATCGCTCGCCGCCAATGATGTTGGTTGGAAAAGTCTAATTGCGAGGTGACCGGTGGTTTGTCGGCGTCAAGTGACACGTCTGAAGATCTGATGTATGAAATTCTCGGGATGTTCCCAACAACCGAACCCACTCTCTAACAATCAGATGAGTGGGTCTCCATCCTCAGCGTACTTTGTGTAGGCCTCTATGCAACATTTTGAATGTAAATTTAAATCGACTCGTCCGACCGCAGATCACTGATTTCATGCCAAGGCCTTTGTAGTCCCGAATCTCGTTGGTTGTAATTTACAATTTAAACCCGCGTGATCGACCACGCTGACTCTCGTTACCCACTGCAACATGCAACTCTGGACGAGCGCGCTGCTGTGTGGGGCAAATTCCAGCCCAGTCTCGCGCGACACCCGTAGAAGGTGAGCTTACGAATCGACCGGTATCCTTCCTTGACCCACCGGAATTATTTTGAGCTGATGCGTCTGACAAATCTCGAATCGCAGCCGAGGTAAGATGAACTAACCGGACAGGCGAGGACCTACTAGGGGTACAGTATATAATCTGCAACCCTCTACAACGACCAACTCAGTCCCGAACCTCACTCCCAACTTTGAAAACCACTCTCGCGAACAATGTCTTCAGAACTCGTTTTGGTGCGGATTTTTGACTCCCACATCGCCTCGCCTCGCCTCGCCCGCATACTAACCCTCGATAACAGGTTACTGGCGTTTCCGGATACACCGGCTCACACGTTTTGGAACGTCTTTTGAAAGAGGGGTACCGTGTTCGGGGGTGAGGGAGTCCGCCAGACTCCGGTTTACCACGGCATTGAATCCTTCACCAGAGTCGCGCGATCCCGAAAGGCTGACGCGCTGAGGAAAGTGTACGCCAAGTACGGGGAAAAGGTCGACATCGTCGTCGTTGAGGACCTTGCAAAAGGCGATTTCACCGACGCGCTCAAGGAAGTTTCCGCTGTTATTCACGTTGCGACACCCATACCTGGACGTGAAGAGCTCAAGGATATCCTCGAGGTGGCCCACCTTCCTGCCCACTATCTGATCCCCAACTTACACTAGTTTTCCTTAGATTACCAGAGAAGGGGCGCTCAACATCGTCCGCCAGGCTGTCGCCGCCGGTGTCAAACATATCTCCTTCGCTGGAACTGTTGTCGCCTGCATGGACTTTTCCAGCCCGGTGATCAAAGCACCTTTGTCCGACAAAGACTGGAACACAGTCACAGAAGAGCGTGCCTTGGATTCAGGCAACGGGATCCTCGTCTATAGCGTCGCGAAGACACAGGCAGAGCAAGCCCTCTGGAAATTCGCGGAAGGTCATCCAGAATTGAGCCTCACAACCAGTATGTCGTGGCCTCATCGCCCATGCGTCGGTACTGTCCCTGACAGAATTTCTAGTCAACCCAACGAGCTTCATGGGCCCCTTTGCGGAAGACTTTATTATCACCCCCGGAAAAGTTCCCGAACTAAGCACCTCGGTCGCCGTGTATAATTACTTGGCCGGCCCTGAAACAACTTCCTACACTTTACCAATGGGACATGTCGATGTTCGCGACGTCGCTGCAGCTTTGGTTGCCGGTATCAAAGTACTAGGCAACCACCGTCTGCTCCTCACTGGAGAGTGGTTCAAGCTGGCCGATGTCATCAAACACATCGCAGCCACTCGACCTGAGCTCGCCCCTCGCCTTGTCAAGGCTGGCTTCACCAGCCAAACCCGTCCTATCATCGACAACAAGAAGACGTTGGAGGTTTTGGGGATTACAATCACTCCGTGGAAGAAGACTATTGACGATGGGCTCGATGGGTTTTTGAAACTGGAGAAGGATTGGACGGAGAAGGGTATCGATCTCACTCCTTTGAAGGATAACGCGTGGGTTCCGGCGATCGCAGAGAGCGCAGCTAACACTCGCGCTGAATTCACCGATTGAGTTTTGAGTTGCAAGCGTGACTCCAAACGGTTTATAGGAGTGGAAAGTGTAACAATTGTATCTCGAGAATGAATGTTTTTTTATATCTTGTCTTGATTGAGTAACTCCTGCACGAGCGCGTGATGCGATGGTACACTCAAACCGGATTTCCAAGAAATAAGCCACACTCCCCTCAAGGTCGATTCTGATTCCTCAGAGGCATCGCTGAGGGATGCAACGACCCCGGGGGAGAGTGTAGGTGACACGAAAGCAGGGAGACTCGTATTGAGATTACTGGTAAGATCGCAGGTTGCGAGGGACAAAAACTCGCAAGAAAGAAGAGGAACTCGAAGGTGATGAGAGACGGGGGGGATGCTTATTAGAGTTGGGATGTTATGTACGTAGTAGGCATCATCGTCGTAACAATTGGAGAGGTTCCACGCCAGACAATCACTAAGCATCTCGATCGCGTGGACGTACAGTCCGACGTTCGATCCTGCAACCACCGTTCACTCTCAAGGTGCATCCCAGTCACACCATCTACCACCACACGCACTGCCTCTCCGATGTCCAACTTTCTTACCCAACGCGCCACCCAAAATTCCCCTTCTATCGCCATGGAGAAGGGCACGTATCGAATCCGCAGAGGCCTTCTCCTACGAAATCCGGAAAACTTCACCTTTCCTTCCAACCAACCCAGCCGGCGTCGCGAAGAAACCAGCGCTCCCGGACCGACTGCACGGACAGAATCGCAAGCCATATCAACCAGTCTGATATCGCAGGAAAAGCGGCTCGTTCTACTCGTCATGTTCCTGGTGTTTGCGACTTTCTGTTGTTTTGGGACGGCATATTATCTGTTTACCATGTCGAGGTGGGCTTCCGTTTCCTCCAGAATGGGCGTTGTGCCCGGGCTTCTCGCTGATAAACGTCGAATCACACCCCACCGTCAAGACGATACACTCAGTAGCAAGCCCATGTCTAATACACATTTCTTCAGGCCCCTCGCAACTTCACCTCCTTCCTCACGACCTCAAACGTATCAGCTAAACCCTGGAGTTCAACCTGAAGCAAAGCTTTTGAGTTATCTCCCCCACAGCGGGTTCCACAACCAACGCATCGCTCTCGAAAACGCTCTGGTACTTGCCCGCCTGCTCAACCGGACGTTGCTCGTACCTCCCATTCGCTTTGGTCGCAGGGCGATTCCATACCGCAACTTTACTGTTCTCCGACGCGCCTTGGATGCAAACTACACGGCGTATCTGTGCCAAATCTCGGAAAACGCAGCAAATCAAAGTAATACGGCGGCGGCGCAAGCGGCTTTGTTGGATTTTTCGACCCTTCCCGAACGTTGCGGAAAGAAAGGGAAACTTGTGAATTATACCTACCTTCCCTGGGGCTGGATCACCGACTTTGATTTCGTTAGGCATCTCCAACCCACAATCCAAATTCCCGGTAGCCCACATTTCTGGCTCTCCTCTCAACTTAGTCTGCACGCGAATGATGTCCTAATCATCTCGGACACCTCGAAATACCAGTATCACTTTACCGATAGGGTTCTGGACCCCTCCTTGGATCAGGGAACTTCTACCAACGCAACCTATTCGGAAGATATCGCCCTGAATTCCCTCGCTGATCACCCTGCGAAGCTCATTCAACTCGGATCTCTCTTCGGCTCACGTCGTCTAGAACTCTCAGATCCCACCCACAAGGCGATACGGAAACAGATCCGGCGACACATGGGCCTGCGACACCACCTGTTACACAAGTCATCTGTCAAAATAGCCGCCCAGATTTCCGGTCCTGGTTCTGGGTCTCGTTTCCTCGGCGCGCACTTGCGATGCAACGACGGCTACTTTCTGGAAAACGTGATGGAACATTCCAGGATGCTCTGGTGGAAGCTAGTTCATGGGATCCTTGGATTATCGCTCGAGCGCACACGCCAACTGGAGCTTGACTGTTTCATCACGAGAAACAGTTCGTGGTCTCTCCCACTCGAGCGATTCATCGCGCCGTCTAACTCCCCCGTCCACCTCCCATTTGCCCCCCGCGTTCTTGCCTCTGACGCTGATTCAATGAGAAAATGTAAAGGAAAGCTGCACACGGAGCCTGACTTGGAACGGCTCAACACCCCGGTTTTCATCGCGACCGATTCTAAAGATCCTTATACCGACGAACACCTTAGCCCATTCCGTCAGACCTTTCCCTGCATATTCTTCCTTGGGGATTTCCCCCAGGAGTTGGATCCAATCGCCGGCATTCGTGACCCTATGAGTGGGATGGAGATTGGGAGCATGTTGATGCCGTTCCTGGATGCGATGGTGGTTGCGAGGGCAGCTCGGGTAGTGGGAACACCCCACAGCACGTTTAGCTGGTACGTGCAGGATGTGCTGTGGAGGATAAACCACGGGTTGGACATCAAGGAACGGAGTAACAGCTAAGAGGTGCGGCTGGCTGAATAGAATTTATAAAATGGGCTGTGTACTTTTACAAACGATTGACGGTCATGAGCGCGCTAGTGATGGGTGAAACTTTCAGGGTGGGGTAGAGACGCAGGCAAGCATGCGGGGCGAAAACCCGGAAACAGCTGCCTGCCGAAGCAGAATCCCCGTCCGTTCTTCGGCGATCCGTTCACCTGCCACCGAGGGATCCATACGTTTTAGACGGAATGGACCAGCCCAGCCCGCAACAAGATGGTGAAAAACTTGTCATCGCCCAATTCCGGGTCGACTCCTGCGACTGTAGGGAACTTTGGGACCATCATGAGGTCAACTTGAAAGACTCGCTTTCCTGGAGATTGGAGGTTGATATATGATAGCGCGACCATCGTCTTATCCGCGAGAGACAGAAGTGTGGCCGAATACGAAGCATAAATGGATACCCTAAAGAAACCGCGCTGCAAAACGCGTATTCAATTACCATCTGCACCACCCAATTCTCCTCCTACTCTTTACCGCTTCCCTGTACCTTTTCTTCCAATCCTGTGATAAGTTCCCCTTAACTTCCTCCCGCCTCTTTGCGGTCTCCTCGCTGCTCCGGGT
>Ga0307515_10025817_pt1 | contig 10142 bp, 4 predicted proteins | sample 17_EM_MG_FD_194513 | JGI IMG/M metagenome (GOLD analysis project Ga0307515, IMG submission 194513) | Populus trichocarpa ectomycorrhiza microbial communities from riparian zone in the Pacific Northwest, United States - 17_EM | ecosystem: Host-associated > Plants > Roots > Unclassified | place...
ACACTCAATATAATGCTAACAGATTCTCTTTTACTAACAAACATTACTAACAGAATGCTAACAATATTAATTGCTAATCTTCTAACACTTGGCATCATTAGGACCGTTGATATCTTTACTCTTTACAGAGGCATGTAGGTGGGTTCTAGCTGAGGTTAAGATTTTATAAAATAATTTGTAATTTTTGATTGAGGTATCAAAAAATTCTAAAAATTTGTGTAGATCCTTTTAATATAATACTTTAGCTTGAGTTAAGATTTCAGAATTTTTAGAGAAATTCATAAATTTGATAAAAAATGATAATTTGACCAATTTTATATTATTGGGTTTAATTTTCAATTCGACCATCAAATTGAGTTGAAATTTTATGAGAGATCTTAAAATATATTGAATAAACTCTGGTTAAATTTTTTGGATGAATAGAGTTTGGTAGTGCTAACAAAAAAAAAAGACCGTCAAATAAAAGCAAAACGACTCATTATGGGTAAAATGATTATTTGCCATTAAAAAATAAAACAAATCAGTTCTTCCTTTATTTTATATGTTGCTGATTGGATAGAAGCAGAATAGGAAAAAAAGAAAAGAAAAGGCGAGAGAGAAAGAGAGAAAAGTAAGGGAAAAACATTAAAAAAAAATCCAAGAAAAAAAATAAGAAAAGTGAGAGAATAACCTTGTAAACTTACAAAATCCAACTTATAAAATACTAATATAAGGAAGAATCAAGTGAAGAAAGGAGGAATTAAGAGAGGAAAAAAATTTAATTATTTTTTTTCAGTTGACATGAGATTATTATTTTATTCTGGTTGAGGGGTTGTTACAATATCGATTCAGATTTGATTATAGATAAATTATATTATATTCTACAAAAAATCAAAGGATATAACTTCAATAGTAAATTTATTTTTACTTTCCCTTCGATTTTATATACTTTCAAATTTATTTTTTAATATTTTAATAGTGTATTTAAATTAAAACTTTACTGTTAACTTTAAAAATTCATGTACATGAATTAATAATCTATCTTAAAAAAAATTATATATTTATTTAATAATTTAAAATAAAAAAAAAATCTTGAACTAACCACCTACTTCTAGAAATTATGGGCTGAAGCAAAGCATAACAGCAAAAGTGTCAGATTTAAGATTCCTTAACATGAGCTAATAGCGAAACACAGTCAATTGGTTTAAGCCAGCCACAGCCATGATTAACACCCTCTCATCAGCCAATCCCCAAAGTCACAACATTGCACCACAACCATAGGAAACCCAATAACCAAAAAAAAAGAGAAGCTTGAATATATATATATATATATATATATATATTAACCAAGAAAAAATTAAAAGCGAATGAAGCTGGGGCATTCCGAGATCCAACGGGGGACCTGTCGCACTCAAAGCGATAATCATACACCACTAGCAAGACCAAATGCACATTTGTGATTACGTTTTCGATTCACATTACAAGTAATATATTAAATATTTAGATTAAGGCATGATCAGTACGTATTATGATATGTTTCTATATATGTGAATTAATGGAGTGTCTAGCTCACTAAGATGAGTTTTAGCGAGGGATGCAAAGCCTGCACGGCTTAATGTTTTAGCTGAATGGATCAAAAGTCATATATATATATATATATTACGACTAAATGTCAATCTAAACAAACTTATGATTTGAGGAGGGGAATAGAGTTAATTTGACTTAATTAATTGTTGGAATAGAAGTAAATAGTCTTGGCACGTGGCAGATGAGTGATCGCCTGACAAAAGAATTTCAGGGTCTGACTGCGCCTGAATGTCGGGATCATCATGGCCACGTGGCAATAAAGTAATGCTCGCTCATGTCTGTTTAGAGAGAAAAACATGGATGCTTTTGACATGTGATTGCCCTCGCGAGCTTTGTCCCATGGGGGCGTTGATTGACGCCAGCCAGACCTGAGTCAACTCTTCTCACCACTTCTAGCTCTCTTCTTGCTTGACGCCAGACCTGATCAGCCAACTGATCTTCTCACCACGTCTGGCTCTCTCCTTGCTAACAAAGACAATCCCATTTCAATTCTCTCTTCAAAATGGAAGCTCAATATTCTCCAACCATATTATTTGTGAGATTATATATACTTTAATTACTAACCAAACATGATAATTCCATTCATGGCCGGTAAGCAGACATTTACAGTTAAAATTCATTCATTCAAAATCGCACTATCATGAGATTTAGGAAGCTTTGATGGGCAGCCATATTAAAATTTCTTCACAATATAAAATTAATTAGTATAAATCTATGTAAATTTTAAGTTCTTCCCTAACCTAATTTTAATTTTTTAAAACTTTTTTTAAATAGTAAAAAATAACAAAAATTTGACGTGTTTACATCATTTCAATGTCTTTTTAAAAAAATTTAAATTCAAAATTTATTTTCAATCCTTTTAATTTTTAACGTGCTCATTTTAATTTTATTGTTTATTTTTTTCATCGAACCAGTATTTATGTTGTTTTTTATATCAAAATACAAAAAAATTAAAAAATATATATATAATGAGAAATTAAAAGTGAAAAGAAAAAAATAAGATAAAAAAAAAGGTAAGTTTAGGTCGATTTCGAACCAAATAATTGAGGGGAAGAAGAGAAAAATTATACACACTCAAAAAGGAATCTGTTAAAAAAAAAAAAAAAAAACCAAGATCGTTCCCACATTCTCTCCAAAAAAAAAAAAAAAGAACAAACAAAAACACCACCCACACTGTCAACTAGCCTACCACACCCATATAAGCCCAACCGTCACCATCCTTACGAAAGCCCCTCTCTCGACTAGAAGAAAAACTGCTGCACAGCCCACAACACCTGCAGACGCCACACAACTGACACTGAGAGCCCCTGACAGCTGCTGCTGCCTCTTCTTACTTCAAACTACTGTCTCTTTGGAGTTGAAGGTTTAACTGTTTTTTTTTTTTTTAATTTGAGTTGTTTTTATTTTAAATTAATTTTTTTAAAATGTTTTTATATTGTTTTAATGTGACGAGATGAAAAATAAAAAAAATATTATTTTAATTTTTTTAAATAAAAAATAATTTAATAAATAACCTCTACAGCGATTCTTAAAAAAAAAAAGCCTTTACCCTGTACCAAGGTGGTGGTTCCCTCCATTCTTCCAATACTCTAGATTCCAAAAATGGGCTGTTCACATTAGGATTCAAAAGTCTTTGTTTTGCTGAGTCGGGTGCATGGTTTTTCTACAGAAAGCCGAGATTGTGGGGCCAGAGAAGATCACGGCCATTGGGTTGCAACTTGCAACGATGAGACAGTACAAGAACCGGGGCCCACAGCCAGGATAAACAAACACATGTAGGTTTACTAAGGTTTCACTACTTCATGTGGTCTTCCTTGGGTTGTATAATTCTGAATGCTACTTGTAGGTTTACTTCCCCTGGAGTGGTTTTTTATATAATTCTTCAGAGCTGCTGTGTCCCTCTTTTCATAATAATAATAATAAAAAAATAAATTAAAAAAAAAAAACAGAGAGAGGAATTTTAAGCAACAATAAAGGATAGTTTAATAATGAAGGAAAACCCACTTCGAAATTTTAACAATATCAGTGGACAATTTTTTATTGATCATGAACAAGTTCAGCATGTGACATGCATAACAACGTATAATGCTATTGCATCCTAATACCATGTAAAATGCCCTTCTATCTTCTTCTTCTTCTTCTTCTTTTTTGATAAGCAAAATGAAGCCTATATATAAAAGGCGGAATCAACAACCCAAGGGGGTCTATTGGAAACAAAAACAACAGAAACAAAAGAGACCAGGCGGGAGAAAACATATTATAACCCAAAGGCAGGAAGTCCTCCATGGAACGTGCCCATCAATATCCCCCAAAAGACGACACGTACTGGAAGCCATAGTTACAGTTCACTCACAACATAGTGAGTAAGGGTCTGGAGTGGGTAGCCTAGCTAGAGAGAGCACACTTGAGTTGGCTCATGTCATCAATGGAAGTGCGAGGATGATGAAAAATGATACGAAACCCAGGCTGATACCAACTTTCTCTAACATTCTCGACGCAAGAGGGAACTTGTCGTGAATCAGCTGTGAAAGAATAAGAGAAACAAAGGTAAGTGCGATACAGACAGCGCGTAAGTATAACTTAAGATAGGGTTTCGTGTGTTGATCAATATGTTCATATTTAAGATCAATTTGCATAGCTGCACTAAGACAGAAGGCTATGAGTATCTTTGCCCATGCAAAACTAGTCTGGTTAACAGCACTCTCTGTATTGGTTGGCTGGTGGTTGGTTGTAAAGGAATGTTGTTGTTGTGGTTGTGGTTGCGGTGTTTGGAGGTTGGTGGTGAGAGAGAGTTCTGGTTGTAATGTTTCTGGTATCAGCCACTCCAGATCAGTAACCTGATCAGAAGAAGGTTGTGAATTTGGTGGTTGTGGTGTTTCTTGATTGACAGTAAGAGAGAGTGCTGGTGGTTGTGTTTCTGCAGGTAAATGCAACTCTGGATTGATAGCCGGATCAGAAGAGACCAGATGGGACAAAAAAGCTATTGCTGAAACATAGAGCCTTCGTATGATGCCCATGACCATTTTTGTATATATGTGTTTAGAAGAGGATTGAAGAGGTTTTTATGTGCTTAGAAGAGATCAGACCAAAAGAAAATGTGGGCTATTTTTTTATTAATTTATATGGAGGCAGGGGTTTGTATGTGACAATGCAAATGTTAGTATAGAGAGGTAAGGTTCTGTATGGGTTTGGGAAATGATGCCTGGCATTTATAGAGAGGTTGGCGATTTATGTAGGAAAGTTACCCTTTTTTTGATAGAAATTTCGATCAGTTGTGCTTTGCAAAGACTCCCATCACTAGTTACACTGTTTGCGTGTAGATCGAGTTTGCCCTAACCTCGAAACTTCGTGTGATACGCTTAGAGATGATTTGAAAAGTGAAGTCACCCATGACTATGTTTGTATACGCTTAGAGATGGTTTGATAAGTGAGAAAAAATTTGGCAAATTTGGATGCCCAACATGCAAACTTGGGTTTTTAGGTGGCATGGATGTGCCGAGAGGATTTTGGAATTAAATTCCTGTGTGCATGTCATGTCATGTGCGTTTGGTAATTCTTGTCTTTCCATAAGTTTTTTTTTTATTATTATTAAAATAATTTTTTTATTTTTTAATAACAACAAATTAAAACCATAAAAAATCATCTAAAAATACTTTTTTTTATAAGCAATAATTAATAAGCTGAAATAGTACAAGGAGCTACCAAATTTTACTAATATGTTTAGATGTTAGTAAAATAAAAATAAAAAATAGAAAGAAGGAAAAGGTTTCTGTGGGTGCAAAAGAAGTGTATTGGAACCAATTATACCCATCTTACTTCCCTTTTATTTGTTCAAATTGGTGAGATCGATGATTTCAACGAAGGAAGAGGAAAATATCAGTACTAGATTGCATTGTCCCAGTGGTCAAGGAAATTACATCAGCTTTGGGGTACGTGTAATATTGGTAGTTCATGAAGCAAGTGGAGAGGTGCAATCTTATCATATATATATATATACAAAATGTTCTCCTTGCATACGTGGCTCTTTAAAGTCAAGTACTCGTGTATGCAAAATGATAAAAAGTTAACATGTGATAACAGTTTGAGATTAAGAGATTTATTTTTTTATAGTTTTAGATTCAAGCTTTGTAGTTGCTCATATGATGGCCACTTAAAATTTACATGGTCATTAACTTCAGGGCCCGTAGGATTAGTCGAGGTACATGTAAGCTGGCCCGAACACCAACATTAAACTAAAAAAAAAAAAATAGTCGGCAGCGCTTCCACGACTATTAAAAAGCTCAGAGGTCTGTGACTCGCAGGGGTACGTACCCTTCAACTTGACCAACTTGCGGCCTTACAAGTTGATGGATTGTAATTTCTCAACAATATTACATGATAAGTGGGACTCACTCATAACAGATTTAGAGATCAAATTAAGTAGTAAAAAAGAAGGAGAAATATTGCGCGTTAATAACATGTCCCGGCGGGCGTATTGGAGGTGGTGATATATACATACAAAGAGAAGCTATATACGCTGCAAGATATGTTATTATAAAAACAATAATATATATATATATATATATATATATATATATATATATATATATATTTCTTGTATATGACTCATTGTAATTAAGAGATGCATGGATAATGTTTTATTACATTTCAATTTCAATTTCCTAAACGCACACTCTCAAAAAATCCCCTTTTCTTGACCTGATCCTCTGATTTAACTTCAGTAGTGTTTATAATATATATATATATATATATACAGAGAAAACAAGCCTAGTCTGGCTTAATTAATTTCACACACAAATGAAAAAGAATTATGAACTCAGTCCTTATAGTTTACCAAACAAGTTATTTCCTCCTTAACCATCCTCAACTCAGTGGCTTCTTCTTTCCAGAAATATCCTCTTACCTCGTCAACTTCTCTCATATTATTCTCGTTTCTATTTTCCAGCCCTCAGGAAAAAAAGAGAGAGAGAGATTTGTGATTGTGACTCGTGATTGTGGCAGATTTATGAATCTCGTTTTTAGAATTAGGGTTTTTTTGCGGCGGATTCTAAATCTTTTGTGGGCTTTTGTCTTCTTAGAGGCCACGAGAAAATAATAGATTATTTCGGTGGGCTTGGCTTAAATTAATATGATCTGATCGAGCTAAAAACTTTAGCCCGACAAGAAAAAGAAAAATACATGATTTCAATTTTATAATACTATAAATTATATACATTTTTCTCGGGAAATTTTATGGTGATAGTGAAATACTATTGGTTATTTTATGAATTAATTTAAAAAAAAATTACAGTGATAGTATCATATTATTAATTATTCTTTAGAGTATATTTTAAAGAAAAAAAGATATCATAAAGAGTAGAAAAAATATAAAATTTATAACCTACAATAAATAATAAAAATATCTCCATTTTTTTTTATTTTTTTAAATGAACTCGTAAAATAAAAAAACTAACTTTTTATGATTGAATTTTATATATAATTAGGATAGTTAGATTATAAACCCCAATCACAAAAACAATTTACCCAAACTCAGCAACCTCATCCATAACTCACTTCTTCTTGGATTTCCTCAACCATGCATGCCAGCTTCTTTTCCTCTATCATTTAACACAGCACTTTTTTGCCTCTCTCATTGTTTCCCTCGCCTGCCTTTGTCTCTCTATTACAAAGAACTCCCATAACATTTTTTTTAAACAATATTAAGCAATAACAAATATTTTTATAATTCTTTTATTAGATTTTTTTATATAATTTTATAGTAATATTCGTTTAAGCTTTCATATATTACAATATCATTAAATATTATTTATCTTTCCATCATTTTGATTTTTCATTATCTTTAACTTATTCTATAATCATTTTAATTCTTAGTTTTAATATATATTTTTTTAATTTCTCAAGAATATTATATGATAAGTGAGGGTTGACAAACTTGTAACAAGAAATGATGATGATTTTTATAAAAATAAAAATAAAAACATGAAATTACAATGTTTTTTACAAAAAATAACAATTTTTAAAAAAAACTTAATCCAATTAAGTCTCATCAAAGTTGATCAAATCTATCAAATTTAGTTGAGGTGTGCGTAAGCTGATCCGGACACCCACGTTAAACTAAAAAAAAATTCTATTAAATTTAACTAAATTAATTCTCAACCTCATTTGAAATCAAATCTAACTTGAGTCATGTGAATAAATTTTTCAATAAACTCATAAAACTATCAATTTAGGTTTGATATGTACGGTTTACAGACTAAACATGTTATTGAACCATCTTTAAGCTACTTTTTTTGTTTTTTATCAAATAAATTAATATAATATCTGTGATTGATTGCGATGATTGTTATTTTTTAAAATATTTTTAATTTAAAATTTATTTTTATCATTGATATATTAAAATAATAAAAAAAATATAAATATAAGATTTTTAAAAAATACTTTTTAACTATGATAACAAAATAATATTTAAAATTATAACAGTATTTACTTTTAATATTATTTTTTTTATAGAAATATATTATAATTTTTTTAATTTATTTTAAAAAAAACTTAATTGTAAAAAATAAAAAATCTTAAAAAAAATAAAATACAACCCATGACATATCTGCCAACTTGCTGGTTGACTTATTTTCCCAGCAACCAAATTTCCATCTGCATCTCTTTCCTCTTTTCACTGAGAATCTGAGAATTTGGTTTTCATTTCTCCAAGGTCAGTATCGGCTGCTTCTCTCTTACAGTAATTTTGACACAAATCTTAATTTCAAGAAACCCTTTATTTATCTTGTCTTTTTTACAGGTTTTGGCTTACTAAAATGAATCAGGCAGCTGTTTTAACTGAAATTGCAGACATCCTTGAAGAAACATGTCGTGCACATAATTTACCTATAGCTCTAACATGGGTTTCTTCATATCCCCTTATAAACAACAAAAGAACCTTAAACATCGTGAATAGTGCTTGTTATGTGAATGATTTAGGGATGCAAGGGTTTCTCAAGGCGTGTACAGCGCATCATCTCGAAGAAGGTCAAGGTGTTGCTGGAAAAGCACTTAAATCGACGCATCATTGCTCTGTCTCCAATGTTTGTTTCCTTGACGTAGCTGATTATCCGTTTGTGGATTATGCTAGGAGTTCTGGGCTTCGTGTTGATTTAGCTATAAAGTTAATGATAAAGGAGGGGTTTTATAGAAGTAATGTTGATTATGTGGTGGAGTTTTTCCTTCCTGCGAATCTGGAAGATTTGGAAGAGAAGACATTGATGGATGGGATTTCAGCTAGTTTGAGGAAAGGTTGTGAGAATTCCAAGACTGTTATAGCACCTGGGTATAGTGTCCAGCCATTGCATTTGTTTGGCAGTTTGAATTTGAATCAAATGAGTCTGGAGAGGAACCATGAGGATTCAAGTGAAGTTTCGTTTTCCGATTGGAATAACTTTCAGCCTGTTGCTGTTTCTGGGAGCTCTTTGCGGCATTGTGAGCAGGTGTGCTTCTTTTAATTGTGGAATTGTTGTTTGGTATTCTTTCTTGTTGATGAATGGATTGTTCTGTTGATGAACAAATTGTGACTTTTATTTGGATCATGGGGCTTACTTTTTCTTTGAATATATTTCTGCATACCAATTGATGTGCTGCGTGTATACATCTTCTGTGATTACTAAACTTGTTGTGAGCAGTTGAAAATGTTTTGTGCGTACAATTTAGTTTATCAGTTGAAAATGCCCGAAAACTCTTGGTGTCAGGTAATGTACCTGGGCCGAGCCCCTAGAAGCTCAACCTGGAGGAAATACCCAGCCTCCACAGAGCATATAAAAAGCCCAACCCTGATGGATTTCTCATGTGCTTAGTCTAGAGGAAGAGATTTTGGATTCTATTCTCTATATATATACATTTCAGATACATTTCAGGTGTTTAAAAAATCTCTCACTATCATACTATATTTTCATCATATTAATATTTATGTAAGAGATATTTATCTTCCATTAATATTATCAGGATAAAATTACATTGTAACCTCTCTTCTCTATAACAAAAAATGACTTGTGGTTTATAAATACTCTATAAATCTTTTATACTACATATTCACAATTTTTATTATCTAAATATTTATTCTTTAAAATAAATAATGACGTGATTGATTGATTTAAAATAGAAATTTCAATGGTAATTAAAAACATTGGTTAATCTATTCAAAAAGTGAAGTACAAGATTGCTTAGTGTTAAAATAGAAATTTCAATGGTAATTAAAAACATTGGTTAATCTATACAAAAAGTGAAGTACAAGATTGCTTGTAATTGACTTCGCTACTGAATTGAGGTAAAATAGTAAAAACAAAACATAATTACAGGGCTATAACTGTGTCATAGACTCATAGGACTCCAAATGTTGAGGTTAAAGAGGTATAGCTAGCAAAATGTATTTCATTTTATCTGTACTGATTGGTCCTTGAGGCCACCATGACAAACACAGTTAAAAAGCTTTCATCACCAATTAATGGTCTCCTTGAAGACAAAATGCTAAGGCATGAGGTTATGATGTTGTTAGCTTGAACATGTCCTTAGTAAGTGCCATAAGTAGTCTC
>Ga0307515_10025818_pt1 | contig 10142 bp, 2 predicted proteins | sample 17_EM_MG_FD_194513 | JGI IMG/M metagenome (GOLD analysis project Ga0307515, IMG submission 194513) | Populus trichocarpa ectomycorrhiza microbial communities from riparian zone in the Pacific Northwest, United States - 17_EM | ecosystem: Host-associated > Plants > Roots > Unclassified | place...
GTGCCTTAATTTAACAGAGGCCTTAGTTAATAGCTAGGCAATAGTCCATAAGTTCCTTTAACGTCTATACTATAGTATAAGCTAGTAATACGGCCCGCTATAGGTCTAGGGTAAGCTTATCAAAGAGGTCTAGTAGTAGGTCTTTTTAGGGAATCTAGGCCTATCTAGCTAGGTATAGAAAGCGGGTTTAGAAGGCCGAAAAGGTCTCCGTTATTTTTATATTTAGGCTTTTATAGCTAAGGCGGGCGTTTTATACTTTAAAAGGGTCTTTATAAATAGAAGGTAAGTATTTAATTATTTCTTCTTTAGAGATAAAGGGGTCTGCTAAGTCTTTAGTGTATCGCGGGCGTAAATGCGTTTAGGTATCTCTGCCAGTACGGCCGAAAACGTAGGCCATTTTAGCTTGGGCGTTAGGGAAGTAGTCTATATTAACTTTAAGCTTATCCTATAATTAAAGCTTCCAATTATTAAATATAGGGTTGGTTCCGTCTATAAGTAGCGGGGGATCCGCGACCTTTACTAACCGCTTTAGTGCTATATAGGCCTCGGTGGGTCTATTAAGGCGCTAGGATAGGGCCTAAAAGACTATAGCAAGTCTTTAGTTGTCTAATAATGACTTATTATTAGATATAGGGGTATCTCTAGCTTTAAGCAGCTCTCGCAGTTATTTAATTTTAGTATTAGCAGCTGTAAGCTCCGCCTAGGGGGTTAAAACGTTAATTGTTTCTTTATCTAAAGTATTTAAGGGTCCTACAGCTGCTTTACCTGCTGCTGTAGTTCGTGGCATAGTGGTAGGGGTGTTAGGTAATTCTAGGTAATTTCTTTAGGGGTTCTGGTCTGTGCGTATCTTATAGGTCCTTTCCTTAGGGTTCTGTTCTTTTCTTTTAGGTCCTGTCCTTGTGGTCCTAATAATATCCTTAAGGTCCTATTCTATGTTTTAGTAGATATATTTAAGTTCCTTCTTAGGAAGAAAAAGTAGAGTGAGCTTTAGATAATATTAGTGACTTAGTTAATTAAGATATAAGCACGGCAAAAGGGTCGCGCAAGCCTATATAATTGGATTATCTATAAACGAGAATTTAAAGCTAGGGAAAGGAAAGGAGAAGAAGAGTAGCGCCGTTTGGTGTTTTATAAGATCTTCGCGTCACGTGATTGCTATATGCGGCAATCTATGGCAACTTGCCGGTGCGAAGTTCTGCCAAGTTCTGCTAAGTTCTGCTAGTGCTGTAATATGACTCTTAATATAACAATACTATTAGTATTACAATACGCTTAGCCGAACAAACTGTTATGGACCTTATATTAGTAGTAGTATGACTACTAAGAAAAGATATAAACGGACTAGTAGTAGAAGTATAGGAGGTGCTAGAACTAGTTAAACTATAGGATAAGGGGTAACTAAGTTATATAGTTGGTTACGTTATAAGTTTAGAACATAGGATTTATAAAATTCATCGAAATGTTATATACTTAGATTATTTAACGTACTAATATACTTAAGTATTTCTTAGGCGCAGTTTTATATATTTAAAGGACTATAGTCCCTATCTAGATAGTTCTCTTCTTTATAGTAAATCTTAGAATATAATTAGAGTTAATCTGTTAGGCAACTACTCTACTAGTTATTATTATATTATTAACTTCTTATTTACCTATATACTTAGCCTATTAATAAGTCTACCGTAGTATTTCCTATAAGGCTTTGTTATATATTTACTACCTAGTTATAGTATTAATAAAGTTAAATAATATGCTACTAAAAGTACTAGTTATAACGCTATTAATAGTAGTAACTACTTTAGGAATAAGTGGAGACACTAGTATACGAGATATAGATTCGCAGCTAGTTACGGTATATTAACTATAGGAGATAGTTAATTAATTAATAGATAATAACTAGATACTTAAGGAATAAATTAATAGTATTAGAGCAGCAAAAGTTAAGTTACTATTAATTAAGCGATTCTTAGGTAAGAAGTTAAAGCTTAAAGGGTTTTTAGTATAAATATTTTTTAAGGTAATATAGGAGGGTGTAAAGCTTACTATATTAATAGACTAAGTAGTTTACACAGGATTATTTCTAATAGGAAGAGCACTTAAGTGGTTCAAACTTTACCTTACTAAGATATAGGAAAACGGAAGCACGACTATAAACCTAGAAGTTAAGTTTATATTCTTAAGTTAGGGAGGATTCGCGGAACGACTTATATAGATATTTAGTAACCTAGAAGCAACTACTATAGTAAAAAGAAAGCTTTAAAACCTGGTATAACAGACCTTAGTAATTAAGTATATAACGCAGTTTTAAACGCTAGCTATATAGGTTAAATAGAATAATAGGGCGCTTATAGTATAGTATAAATAGAGACTTAAAGTAAAAGTTTAAGATATAATTATTCTAATAGAAGATATGGATATACTTAGGGAACTAATAAATTAAGTAATTAAAATTAATAATAGGATCTATTAACAAGAGTAGGTTAAAAAAGGTTAAGATAGAGTTCTATAGTTATATAAAGCGTAAAGCACACATTAACTAAGTTAGAAACTATAGAATAGTAGACTAGAGCTAATAGATCTAAGTAATACTAAAGAGTATAGGAGTAAACAACTATAGAAACCTAAAGAAAAAGGATTAAGTAATTAAAGGTCTAAGGAGTAGAGGCTAAACTAGGGATTTTAGCAGCAGAAGATATTTAGGTGGACTCTTGTCAGATAATCTGTATTCTATATAGCGTAGGACGTGCACGAGTCACGTACATTGTAAATATCTTTGTCTGAGCTTAGAGCCCTAGGTCGACTAACCATTAAGACATGATTAAGATTATTAATCAATCAACCCATTTCATTAATAAATAGCTCTATATAAACTATCTAATAGTTATAAGCCCGGTCCGCCGACATAAGAAGCTATTCAGCTATTACTTAGTTATTTGAAGAAATTCTACCTCATCGTTAGACTCTGACACCTTATTGTTACAAGACGACCCTGATCGAAATCCTACCTCAATTGTTATAGGATGAGATTCCACGAGATTCTACGAGATTCCACAAGATTCCACAAGACTCCACCTTAATCGTCAAAGGACGATCCTGATAATAAGGACGATCCTGCGACAAGGACGATCCTGACGACAAATTCCATCTCAATTCCCATCTGCCTATTAGTTAAATGACTTCACTAACGTCAAGTTCGTTTACCATAATTATCCTTAATAAGCCAGAAGACTGGGAGTAATGGATCTGGCAACTATAAGCCCTCGTAAATAAACGAATTTAGGCCTATATTAACCCAGATAAGGAAGCACCTTAATAAGGTCTACTACAAAAACTAGCCTATCTAGAAGTTATAGATTTTAATGAAAATGCAACCTTATATATATAGCTCTCAATAAATTAACAAAGGGCGTATAAGAATAGCAGATAATACTATAACTAGGACATAAAGTATTTCCTAAAACAAGAAAAGCACCTTTAAAAGATTCGCACCTAAATCACGTCTATAGTATTAATTCAGAAAAAGCTACTACTTAACCCTTCTCTTATAGTTAAGGAATAGATATCTTAGTTAAAGAAGAATACAGAACCTACCTTATTATTTATTAGGAAAAAGGTATAATACTAGTATACGGAAGCTCTTAAGGGGTTTAAACACTTATCAAAATTAAATTAGTGGTTAGATTAATAGGAACATATAATAGTACTAGGAGAGAAGTATAAGATCCCTTAAATGTCTAATAGAATCTAGCTATAAGAATTAGCAGAAGTTGTTTAACCCTTTAGCGACGCCTATTGTATAAAGTATACTACTAAGTTAAATAACCCTTAGAAGTTAAGATCTTCCAAATACCGTAGAGTAGTAAAGGAGCTGCAAGAAGGACTTAGAATACCCTTAAAGAAAGCCAATACTACTATAAGAGGAAGTACCTTTAATGCAGACTTCGCAGAGTAAGCTATAATGGATTACTCTAATACTACTAAAGGTCTAGGGAAAGAAACCTTAGCATATACTAGACGCTTAAAGAGAGCCAAGTTACTAGTAGACGAGGAGACGTTCTATAAGAAGCTGCTACCCGTATACTTAGCGTGCGAGAAACGAGGATATTCCCTATAGAACTGTTAGTATTTATTTAAAGACAAGAGACCTAAAGGAGTTATAATTGGAGATGCTCGCATTAAAAGGGTGCTAAAGAAGGTAGAAAAGAATAAGGATCTCGCTAACTAAGTTATAAAGATTAGACTTAAAGAATAGGAAGATAAGGCTTAATAATAATAGGACGAGAGTTAAGAAGTTAAGATTAAGGGAGAAGCTAATGCGATATTCCTAGAATTATATTATATAGGTTAAATCTATCCACTAAAGCTATCAACTATTCTTAACTTAGGAACCACTCTCTATATCTTTAATAACCTTTCTTATTTTTATAACTTTAGGAAAGCTTTAAGACTTAAATACGTTATCGCCGGCAGCTCAGAAGTGCCTGTACTAGGCTACGGCGACGTTACTATCTAAGTTACAAAACTAGATAAGAGTAAGGGAATCCTACGTCTTAAGGACGTTGCCTTTTATACGGACTTTAATACAAATCTAGTGTTATTCCGTCTACTTTAAAAATAAAGGTACTATTAGGATAATAAAGGAGAGAACAATCTTCTAGTTCGGAAGGATAACTTAGTCCTATATTAAATAGAAAAACGTTATAGATAATAAACTATTAAATACGTCTAATTAGGAAGTCTATTAGCGTTTAATATAAGCTAAATACTACGCTAAAAAAAGCGCAGAGTATCGTTAAGAGACGCTCGTCTAGATTTAAAAGGAGATATATATTTATAGTATCTGCGTCTAGGTTATCTAGGACCTATAAGCCTTTATTATTTAAGTCTTAACGCCTTAAAAGTTAAGCTTTAAGGCCTAAAGACAACGGAATGTTAATATTACAGTCTCGCTAAAATTAAGCATTAGGTCTTAAGAAGGTTCTTAAAATAGAAGATTAATAAACCCTATCTTAACCTCTATATTAACTAGACTAACCTTAAAATAGTATATACTAGATTTATACGAGTTATACTTATCTATAATACCTACTTAGGAAGATCCTTCCCGTACTTTATAATGACGCATAGTAAGAAAAAAAAGACACTACAGGTGCTTAAAGATTTCGTCTAGTGGATTTATCTAAGGTATAACCTTAAAATTAATACTATTAGATTAGACAACGAGCTAGGGAGAAAGAAAACCCTTAAATAGCTACGGACTTAAGGGATTATATTTAAGCCTTTAACGCTATATACCTAAGCTTAGAACGGTACCGCCGAACGCTTAGGGGGTGTAATTATTAAGAGAGTACAAGTAATAAGAATTGCTACTAATCTACTATACAACCTATAGAACGAGATAGTTAACTATATAGTATACCTTTAAGATTAAACGCCATGGGAAAGTAATGGTTAAATATCGCTATATAAGAGGTTTTATACCTTCCTAGCTAATAAGAGATTAAAAAAGCCGTAACTAGCGCACCTAAAAGCCTACGGCTGTAGGGCGTACGCGATGACGTCAGACGCCTAGCTAAGGAAGAAAAGGCTAAGCAAGCTAGATCCGCAAGCCCATATCGGCTATCTTATTGGCTATAACTCTACCAATATTTATAGGATCTGGATCCTATATAAGGGTATCGTTATCTCTATAAGGGATATTCTTTAACGGTAAGCGAATGGACATCTCAAAGGACCTACACGCTGAATTAGATACACTAATTAAGAAGATTTAACTACTTAATACCTAGATTAAGAACGAGGTCCTTCTAAAAGACGATAAAGAAGTATTTAAACCGTTAATTTAAGAAGAAGACGACGACGTCGATAAGCCAGTTTAAGCCTTTAATAAGTTAGCAGATCTCGAGCTTGCAAGAGCTCTTGAAGATGCATACTATATACCACCTCTAACAAAAAAAGACGAAGAATCTCCATATGCCTTTTACGTCAAGTATCCTACGAAGTTAGATATATAAGGTACTAATTAAAACGTTGCTTATTAAGTAGGAGATGCGTTTAATACTTAGGGGGTGTCTAACAACTTAGTTAAAAACTCGTTTAAGGAAGCCAGTAATAATAGGTTTAAAAACTTTGTTACTAAAAGAATCACGTTAGCCTATTACGGCGCCTTCTTAGCAGGAAGGAAGTTTAACCTTAATAGTTAACTTAATAACAGTAAGCTGAAATTAGGTAGAATATACGATGTTAGATTATATAGGAAGAACCTACCTTTGCCACCCCAGTTAATCCAGGACCTTAATATATATTTTCTTTAAGATTAGTTCTAAGAGGCTTAATAAGCCTATTTCTAATCTTATTATTAAATAAGGTCGTTTTAAGAAACAGATAAGAAGTACGTAAAGAGATAGTAGGTCCTTAGCTTAATATAGGTGTTCGTCTATAAGATAGATAAGTATAGATTTCTCTAGAAATATAAGGCACGCTTAGTAGTTTACGGAAATTAATAGGCCCCAGAAGACCTACCTATAAGAGCTACTATATTAGCTAGTATAACCTTCTAAACCCTTATGGCGATCACTGTAAAATTTAACCTAGAGATAATACAGATAGATATAGTTAATGCGTTTGTCTATTACGATCTTAATAAGGTCGTCTATATAAAGCTACTACTAGGGTTTAATAAAGGGAAGATAGATAAAGTACTGCGCTTAAGAAAAGCCCTATACGGACTATGACGATTACCACTATTATAGCAGAAGAATCTCACGAGCTTATTAAATAAATTGGGTTTTAAAAAAGTACCCTAGGAGCCGTATATTATGCTAAAAGGTAAAATAGTAGTCTTCTTCTACGTTAATAATATTATCTTCTACTACCTAAAGATAGATAAGAAGAAAGCTTAAGAAGCAATTAAGGAGCTAAGTAAGGAATACCAGATAAGTACCCTTAGCGAGCTAAAATAGTTCCTAGAAATCTATATACTATATAATCGTAACTAGAGGCTCCTGTAGCTATCCTAGGAAGCCTATATTAAGAAGATAGCTAACTAGTATAAGATAGATCTTAGAGGGCGTCTTCTAAATACTCCTATAGCAGAATTAAAACTCCTCCCTACTAATTACCGTATAATCTATCTAATGCGTCCGTCCCCTAATATAGACCTATTAGTCCGTCCTATATCCCTACTAGCTTCTATAATACTATATTAGAGAAAACTGGGTTTAGTACTCTATATAGCCACTACAACGCGTCCAGATATTATCTTTGCAGTATTATAGCTGGTAAGGTTTAATTAGGACCTAAGCTAAGAGCACTATTAAGCGGTAAACAGAGTTATTTAGTACCTGTATAGTATAAGGAGCAGAGTAATCTACTATAGAGGAGATAAGAAAGGAATAAACGGTAGAGGGAGAGATAAAGGAATATGCGATAAAGGATAAGACAACGGAGACGGTAGAGGTAAAGCGCAATTATTTATCTATGCTAGCAATGCATTGTTTACAGATAACTCCGTTAATAGAAAGAGCTTATAAGGATATATTATAAAGTTATTTAGGGGACTAATCGCCTAGAGAGCAAATAAGCAGGATATAGTGACGACGTCAAGCATAGAAGCCGAGTTATTAGCCCTATCACAGACAGTAAAGAAAGCTATCTTTATCAGCAGGATACTTAAAGTAATAACGTTAAGGCTAAACGAGCCCTTAATTATTAACTGTAATAATACCTAGACACTCCAATTAATTATAAAAGACACAGTAAAGCTAATTATAAAGCTCCGACATGTTAACATCCATTAATACTAGTTGCGTTAAGAATACGCAATAAGACGAGTGCTATTTTAATAGAAAGTAATAAAGGAGATAATTATTAATGGACTTACGAAGGCCCTGCCCAAGTAAAGGTTTAAGAGCTTCATCAATATAATTAGAATAGTGGATATTAAGGAGCGGCTAAATAAGGAGAAGCAATTAGAGGACCTAAGGGAGAATATTAGAGCAAGACGGAAAGATTTAGATAAGATTACAGTTTAATTAACGCATTGACGGACATAAGAAGGTAGCTAGCTTCGTCCTCAACCAGGTTGAAGCTAAGGGGGTATGTTAGATAATCTGTATTCTATGTGGCGTAGGACATACACGAGTTATGTGCATTATAAATATCTTCGTCTAAGCTTAGAGCCCTAGGTCGACCAACCATTAAGCCACGATTAAGATCATTAATTAATTAACCCATTTTATTAATAAATAGCTCTATATAAACTATTTAACAACTCTATAATAAGAAAAATAGTTTAAAGAAGAAGCTTATATAAATTGCGAAAAATAGGGTTATTTTACTAGAAACTGTAAAGATAGTTAGAGAAACTATATGGTAAAGGGAACTAAACTAGTAGATAACATATATATATAAAGGGATAATAGTATACTATAAGGAACCAAAGACTATTTAATTAAGAGTTTTGCGTTTTATTATAATAATATATACTAAACTTATAAGGACGCTAAGTATGGCGTAAGCTATTAGCTATAGGAGCTAAAATTATTAAAGTTTAGAGAAACTAACGAACTATTACGTAGATTAGATATTAAGGATAATAAATTTAATATAGGCGAAATATTTAGTAACAATAAGGTAATAAAGGCAGCTTACTAGGAGTATATAAACCTTAGAGATATTATAATAGAGGTAAAGGATAATTCCACTATAAAGTAGGGAATATTAGTAGGGATTAAGACCCCACTAAATACAATATCTATCGCATTATAAGACGCAAGAGAAATAGGATAGCGAACTACTTCGGCACTTAATAAAGGTAAAAGGCTAAAGGCTTAAGATTTTTAAAACAAGATAAGCTTAAGGACTTATAATAGACGATAACCGATAAAGTTTTCTAAAGGTATAAGATTTTTAAAGTAAGATAAGTAAGATTTAAGACTTTTAAGACGAGATAAGAACACTATAGAAGCCTAGTTAAACTAAGGCTAGAGCTAAGCTTAAGAAGGATGTAAGTATAGAATTAAGAATTCTATAGAATTAAGATTTTAATAAACGAATAAGGACTATTAAGAAAATCGACAATAAAATTAAGAAGTAAGAAGACTTTAAGAATTTACTTATAAGGTAAGAACCTAAGGAAACTATAAAGGAATTTAGATAAAAAATCCTTATATAGTGAGAATAAAAGCTAAACTGGAGAGCTAGTAAGATAGGTTATACTAGGGATAGAGCACCTATATAAATAATAACTAATAGGCCTAAAATAGGCACGCTAAAAGTAAAATAGCTTACTAAACTAGAGTAAGAAGAGGATTTAAGGATCCCTACTAGATTTAAAAAACAATATATAAAGGGCTATTATAATATAGTAATAAGAAGACACTTTCTTATAGATAAGCCGTATATACTTTAATAGCTATATTAAAGGTAGTATAGATAACGATATAACGATAAGTAGGAAGATTTCTCTATATGGTTAGATAAGCAAGTTATTTAGGATTACCCTATTATAGAAAAAGCGATAAATTATATTAAGGGAGCCTTAATTATAATATTAAAGGATTTAGAGGAATAATTAGAGGACTAGAGAAGTAAAAGGTAAATCTTAATACCCGCAAACAAAGTTATAACGTTTAGATTAATATAATAAAGGTTAAACTTAAGGATAAAGATAAGCTAAGAGTTAACCTAAAGCACCTAGCGTACTATATATTAGTATAGATTATATATATAGATAATATATATAATATATATAAGAATCTAAAAGAAAAGAATAAGAAGTACCCTATAAGGATATATTAGGCGCTAAAGAAGTAATAATATAGGAATGCTAAATATATATATAGATAGTATCTAGTAAAAGTTTAAGAATTAAAAGACTTAATACTTTAACTAAAAAGATTCCTTACGGAAGAATGCTTAGACGGACAATAGTAGTAGAAATGCTTAGAGAATATATATTTATAGTATATTAAGGATAAAAAGCGAACCAGGTATTGGCTAAAGAGTAAGCTAAGTATAATAGGATTAAGTAGCTAGTAGTTAGGAAAAGTAAAGGCCTATAAAACTAAAGGGAGCTAGTAGTAGAGCCTTAGACCCTTAAAGGAATTTAAGGATAATACCTAAATTTATAAGTTAATTGG
>Ga0307515_10025819_pt1 | contig 10142 bp, 2 predicted proteins | sample 17_EM_MG_FD_194513 | JGI IMG/M metagenome (GOLD analysis project Ga0307515, IMG submission 194513) | Populus trichocarpa ectomycorrhiza microbial communities from riparian zone in the Pacific Northwest, United States - 17_EM | ecosystem: Host-associated > Plants > Roots > Unclassified | place...
CCGTAGTATTTCCTATAAGGCTTTATTATACATTCACTACTAAGGTTATAGTAAAAGAAGTTAAATAATATGCTACTAAAAGCAGCAGCCATAATAGCGTCCACAGCGGCGACTACCTTAGGATTAGGTAATAACACCAGTATAGCAGATACTAACTCGCAACTAGTTACTGTTAGACAGCTATAGACAATAATAGGATACTTAAAGGAAGGATTAATGGAATTGGAGTAGCTAAGGTTAAGTTACCCTTAATTAAACGGTTCTTAGAAGAGAAGTTAAAACTTAAAGGATTCCTTATATAAATACACTTTAAGATTACGCAGGAAGGAGTTAAACTAGGAATGCCTATAGATTAAGTCGCTTACATAGGATTATTCTTAACGGGAAGGGTACTTAAGTAGTTTAAATCTTACCTTACGGAGGTATAGGAGCACGGCATAATAACTACTAACTAGGAGGTACGGTATATATTCTTAAGTTAGAGCGGGTTTATAGAATAATTAACGTAGATATTTAGAGACCTAGAGGTAACCACTACGGCAGAAAGAAAACTTTAAAACCTAGTATAAAGGACTTTAGCAATTAAGTATACGATATAGTTTTAGACGTTAATAATATAGGTTAAATAGAATAATAAGGCGCTTATGGTATAGTATAAGTAAGGACTTAAGGTAAAAGTCTAGGACGTAATTATCCTAATAGAAGATGCGGATACTCTTAGGGAATTAATTAATTAAGTAATTAAAATTAACAATAGGATCTACTAAAGAGAGTAGACTAAAAAGGGTTAAAATAGAGTTCTATAGTCGTATAAGGCGCAGGGCACGTAATAATAAAGTTAGAGTTAGAAACTATAGTATAGCGTAAAGCTAATAGACCTAAGCGGTACCAAAGAATCTAAAAGATAAAATAAGAAATTATAGAAACCTAGAGGATAAGGTTTAAGGAGCAAAGGCTAAACTAGGGATTTTAGTAGCAGAAGATATTTAGGCGGACTCCATAGTAAGAAAAATGGTTTAAAGAAGGGGCTTATATAAATTGCAGAAAATAAGGTTATTACGTTAAAGACTATAGAAGTAGTTAGAATTGCTATATAGTAAAGGGAACGAGACTAGCAGATAATATATATATATATAGAGGGACAACAATATACTATAAGGAACAAAAAAATGTTTAATTAAGAGTTTTGCGTTTTATTATAATAACATATACTAAATTTATAAGGACGCTAAGTATAGCGTAAGCTATTAGCTATAGGAGCTAAGATTATTAAAGTTTAGAGGAACTAACGAACCATCTTATAGATCGGATATTAAGGACGATAAATTTAATATAGGCAAAATATTTAGTAATAATAAGGCAATAAAGGCAGCTTATTAGGAGTATATAGACCTTAGAGATATTATAAAAGAGGTAAAGGATAATTCTACTATAGAATAGGGAACACTAGTAGGGATTAAGACCCCACTAGATATAATATCTATCGCTTTATAAGATATAAGAGAAGTAGGATAATAAACTACTTCGGCACTTAATAAAGGCAAAAGGCTAAAGACTTAAGATTCTTAAGACGAGATAAGGCAAGCTTAAGAACCTATAATAGATAATAACCAATAGAGCAGAGTAATGGCTTAGTTTAGTAATATACAAATAAGCTTAGGACGAAGTTTCCTAAAAGTATAAGATTCTTAAGACGAGATAAGTGAAATTTAAGACTTTTAAAACAAGATAAGAACACTATAGAAGCCTAGTTAGACTAAGGCTAAAGCTAAGCTTAAGAAAAAAGCAAGCTTAGGATTAAGAATCCTATAGGACTAAGATTTCTAAATATAAATAAGGACTATTAAATAAACTAAGATTAAGAAGTAAGAAGACTTTAAGGATCTACTTATAAGGCAAAAACTAAAAGGAAATATGGAGGAGTTTAGATAGAGAATCCTTGTATAGTAAGAATAGAAACTAGATTAAAGAATTAGTATACTAGGTTATATAAGGGACAGAGCACCTATATAAAGAATTACTAATAGGCTAAGAACTAAGTGGCTTACTAAACTAGAAGATAAAGAGGATTTAGGGATCCCTACTAGGTTTAAGGAACAACATATAAAAGGCTGTTATAACGCAGTAATAAGAAGATACTTCCTTACGGATAAGCCGTATATACTCCAGCAGCTGTACTAAAAGTAGTATAGGTAACAATATAACGATATAACGATAAGTAGGAAGATTTCTATATGTAGTTAGATAAATAAGTTATCTAGGACCACTTAATTATAAAAAGGCAATAAATTATATTAAAGGAGCCTTAATTATAATATTAAAGGATCTAGAGGAACGATTAAAGGACTAGAGAAGTAAAAGACGTATCTTAGTACCTGCAAACGAAGTTATAACGTTTAGATTAATATAATAAAGGTTTAAACTTAAAGATAAAGATAAGTTAAGAGTTAACTTAAAGCACCTAGCGTACTATATATTATTATAAATAGCATATATGGATAATATATGCAAGATATATAAAAATCCAAAAGAAAAGAATTAGAAGTACTTAGTAAGGATATATTAGGCGCTAGATAAGCGATAATATAGGAATGCTAAATATATATATAAATAGCATTTAGTAAAAGTTTAGAAGTTAGGAAACTTAATACTTTAACTAAAAAGATTTCTTATAGAAGAATACTTAGATAGACGATAGTAGTGGGAATGCCTAGAGAATACGTACCTATAGTATATTAAAGATAAAAAGCGAACTAGGTATTAGCTAAAGAGTAAACTAAGTGCAATAGGATTAAGCAGCTAATAGTTAGGAAAAGTAGAGGCTTATAGAACTAAAGGGAGCTAGTAGTAGAGCCTTAGACCCTTAAAGGAATTTAAGAACAATATCTAAATTTATAATTAATTAGTAAAATTAACAGTTTAAAGCACTAATAAATAGTGGAGTAACGTAGAACTATATCTTACTAGCAGTAGTTAAAAGAATAGGATTACCTTATAGATAGAAGAAATAACCTTACTTATTAGTTATAATTTTAGGAGATCTAATAACCTATAGAGGAGGGATTATTAATCTTAAAATAGGACCTATTTAGATAACCATTAAAGGGAGACGAATTAAGATGTCTTTTAATATCCTACTATTAGGATAGGATGAGGCAGTATTAGGGATACCTTAGTTACAAGAATATAATCTAAAGATTGATTAGATTATAGGTTAGGTTAATATTAGGGATACTTAACGCCGTAAGATGCGATAGTAAACTAAGTTAGTATAGTACTAAGTCGGAGCAATATATAAAGAGACTAAGCGAAGCTTAAGTTATATACTAAAGAGATACTATAAGTATAGTAAGAAGCTATAGAGCCTAAAAAGTAAAAAGCTGGTAGATTATATAGTATAGGACTATAAGATAGAATTAGAACTAGAAATAAGTCTAAGGTTCTTTCTAACCTATAAGCTTACTTAAGAGGAGTTAAGAGCACTTAAGAGTTTATTTAGGAGAACTTATAAAAGGGATACATTAAACTATTATAGTTATTAGTAGGATATCCAGTATTATTTATATTAAAGAAGAATAAAAAACTTAGGCTATGTATTAACTATAGATAGTTAAATAGCATTACTTAGAAGAATAGGTATCCTTTACCCTTAATTAGCGAAATCTAGGATTAGATAGGTAATATGTAAATCTTTATAAAAATAGATCTAAGATAGGCGTACTATTAGATTAGAATTAAGGAAGGCGATAAATAGAAAGCAGCTTTTAGGTTAAAGGAAGGACTATATAAACTATTAATAATATAATTTGGATTAATAAATGCACTAGTAATATTTTAGAAATAAATTAATAGTGTATTAGGAGAATACCTTAATAAGTTTATTATGGCATATCTCGATAATATTATTATCTACTTAATAACTAAGAAAGAACACGGAGAATATATTAAATAGGTCTTAAAGAGACTATAAGAAGAACAGATGCTAGTAGTAATTAAAAAATGCGAGTTCTTTATAAGGAAGACCGATTTTATTAAATTTATTATTAAACTAGGTTATATTAGTATAGACCTAAAGAAGATTAAAGCTATAGTGAGTTAGTAAGAACTAGAGAATATAACACAGTTAAGGTTATTTTTAGGGGTTTATAACTACTATAGAAGGTTTATAGTATAATAGTTAAAGAATATTAAACTATTTACTAGGCTTATAAAGAAAGAGGAACTATAGGTATAGGGAGATAAGTAGAGGAAGTTGTTTAAAGAACTTAAGGAGTTATTTACCTAGGAGCTAATCCTTAAAATCTATTAACTAGGACTAGATATAGTTGTGGAAACAGATATATTAGACTTTATACTAGGAGTATGTTTACTATAGAAGTATAAGGACGCATAGCATCCAGTAGCATACTATAGTCGGAAGATAACACTATTAGAGTTAAACTATGACATCTACAATAAGGAGTTATTAGGTATAGTTATAGCACTTAAGAAATAGAGAGCATTCTTATAAGGTATAAAGAAACTATTTATAGTTAAAATAGATTATAAGAACCTAACGGAGTTCCTAATAACAAAAGAACTTAATTACAGATAAGTTAGATGGGTAGAGATGCTTATAAAATACTATTTTAAGATTTAGTATACTAAAGGGACTAAAAATACAAGAGTAGACGCGCTAAGTAGAAAAGCTAAATTATAGAATAATAAGAAACTATTAAAAGTAATGCTACGCAGAGATAAGGATGGATTAATTAGATATAATTACCCTAAGCTAGTAGTAACTTAAGAGAATAACAAACTAGAAAGAGTCTATAATATTATAAACGCTTTAAGTACAATATTATAACTACTTAGAGAGGAGTTAGAAGAAGCTAGTTAGTTAATATAGGTACGGTTTAGAATAGAGCTAGTAGAACCATGTAATGAGAAATAGTAAGCAAGTTATATAATATTGTACGCAGTGTATATAGTGTATAAGAGGAATGTATATATAATATATATAACACGTATATTACGTATAAGGAGGGTTTCCTAGGAGTACGGTTATATATTTAAAGGACTATAGTCCCTACTCTAGATAGTTCTTCCTATATAGTAATTCTTAGAATATAATTAGAGTTAATCTATTAGGCAACCACTCTACCAGTTATTATTATGTTATTAACTTTAATTTATATTACCTATATACCTAGCCTAATAACGAGCCTATTATAGTACTTACTATAAGGTTCCGTTATATAATTACTACCTAGTTATAGTATTAAATATAAAAAGTTAAATAATATGCCACTAAAGACAGCTACTATAACGCTATTGACGGCGGCAACTACTTTAAGGTTAGGAGGTAACACTAATATAGTAGATACTAACTTATAACAACCTATAACGGTTAAATAATTATAAGAGATAGTTAATTAGTTAATAGAGAATAATATAATACTTAAATAAAGGATTAACGGGATAGGGGCAGCGAAGATTAAATTACCTTTAATTAAGAGATTCTTAGGAGAGAGATTAAAACTTAAAGGATTTCTTATATAAATACACTTTAAGGTTACGCAAGAAGGAGTAAAATTGCTAACACCTATAGATTAAATAGCGTATATAGGACTATTCCTATTAAGAAGGGTACTTAAGTAGTTTAAGCCTTATTTTATAGAAATATAGGTAAATAAAATAATAACCACTAATTAGGAGGTGCGGTTTATATTCTTAAGTTAGGAGGAATTTATAGAGCGACTTATATAAATGTTTGGAGATCTAGAGGCAGTAACTATAGCGGAAAGAAAACTCTAAGACATTACGTAATAAACCTTAGTAATTAAATATATAATATAGTTCTAAACATTAGCTATATAAGTTAAGTAGAATAATAAAGCGCTTATGGCATAGTATAAATAGGGACTTAAGGCTAAAGTCTAGGACGTAATTATTTTAATAGAAGATGTAGATACCCTAAGGGATTTAATAGATTAAGTAATAAAGATTAATAATAGGATCTACTAAAGGGAATAGGCTAAGAGAAGCTAGGATAGAGTTCTATAGTTATATAAGATATAAAGTACGCAACAACTAAAGTTAAGTTAGAAACTATAGTATAGCGTAGAGCTAATAGACCTAAGTAGTACTAAAGAAACCTATAAGAGATAGAATAAGAAATTATAAAAACCTAAAGGTTAAGGATCTAGTAATTATAGGACTAAGGAGTAGAGGCTAAACTAGGGATCTTAACAGCAGAAGATGTTTAGGCGGACTTTATAGTAAAGTTAGTAGTTTAGAAATAGAGCTTATATAAATTGCGGGAAATAAGGTTATTTTTTAAGGGATTATAAAGATGGTTAGAGTTACTATATAATAAAGGGAACTAGACTAATAATAGAAGATATATATATATAGAGGGATAATAGTGTACTATAAGGAATAAAAGAGTGTTTAATTAGAAGTTTTGCGTTCTATTATAATAACGTATACCGAATTTATAAAGACGCTAAGTACGGCGTAAGCTATTAGCTATAGGAGCTAAGATCTATAAAGTATAAAGGGACTAATAAACTATCGCGCAGATCGGATATTAAAGACGATAAATTTAACGTAGGCGAAATATTTATAGACAATAAGGTAATAAAGGTAGCTTACTAGGAGCGTATAAACCTTAAAGAAGTTATATTAGAAGTAGAGACTAAAACCGCTATAAAGCAAGGTTTAGTAACGGGTATTATAACACTATTAGATACGGCATCCATCGCTTTATAAGATGGAAGGAAGAGTATTTTATAGAGATTAAGTAAGCAAACGACTGCTAGTGCTAATTTACCACTTAATAAAGGCAAAAGGCTAAAGGCTTAAGATTCTTAAGAAGAGATAAGAAATGACTAAGATTTTTAAGATAAGATAAGGCATATCTAAGGACCTATAATAGACGAAAAACCGATAGAGTAGGGCAGTAGCTTAGTTTAAGAATATATAAATAAGCTTAGGATAGAGATTCTTAGGGACACAAGATTCTTAAGACGAGATAAGTAAGATTTAAGACTCTTAAGATAAGATAAGAATACCTAAGCTTAGTTAAACTAAGGTAGGAGCTAAGCTTAAGAAAGAAGTAAGCTTAGGATTAAGAATCTTATGGGACTAAGACTTTAATATATAAATAAAGACTATTAATAAGATTAAGAAGTAGAAAGACTTTAAGGATCTACTTATAAAACGTAATAAAAAAGAAACTATAGAGGAATTTAGGGTAAGAATTACCTTATAGCAAGAGCAGAAACTAGATAAGAGATCTAGTATATTAGGACGTATAAGGGATAGAGCACCTATATAAAGAATTACTAAGAGATTAAGAATAGATATACTAAGAGCTAAGTGGCTTACTAAACTAGAGTAAGAAGAGGATCTAGGGATCCTAACTAGATTTAAAGAACGATATATAAAGGGTTATTATAACGTAGTAATAAAGAAATACTTTCTTATAGACGAGTCGTATATACTTAAGGGGTTATACTAAAAGTGGTATAGACAACGATATAATAATAAGTGAGAAGATTTCTATATATAGTTAGACGAAAAAGTTATCTAAGACTACCCAATTATAAAGAAGGCTATAACTTATATTAAAGGAGCCTTAATTATAATATTAAAAGATCTAAAGGAGTAATTAGAGGACTAGAGAAGTAAAAGGCAAATCTTAGTACCTATAAACAAAGTTATAACGCTTAGATTAATATAAGAAAGGTTTAAACTTAAGAAGGAAGATAAGCTAAGAGTTAACCTAAGACACTAAGCATATTATATATTATTATAGATAGTATATATAGATAACACGTATAATATATATAGAGCACCTAAAGATAAGAACTAAAAGTATCTAGTAAGAATATATTAGATATTAGATAAGGCAAAATATTAAAACGCTAAGTATATGTATAGTTAGCACCCTATAGAAGTTTAAGAATAAGGGGACTTAATACTTTAGCTAGGAAGATTCCTTACAGAAGAATGCCTAAATAGATAATAATAGTAGGAATGTCTAGAGAATACCTATTTATAATATATTAAAGATAAAAAGCGAACTAAGTATTAGCCTAAGTTAGACTAAGTATAAACTAAATTAAGTAGTGTAACGGAACCTTGTAGCAAGTACTATAATAGGCTTATTAATAGGCTAGGTGTGTAGGTAATACAAATTAAAGTTAACAACGTAATAATAACTAGTAGAGTGGTTGCCTAACAGATTAACTCTAATTATATTCTGAGAATTACTATAAGGAAAGAACTATCTAGAGTAGGGACTGTGGTTCTTTAAATATACAACTATACTCCTAGGAAACCCTCCTTATACATAATATACGTATTATACGTATTATATATACGTTCCCTTTATATATTACGTACACTATATATAACATTATATAACTCGCTTACTATTCCTTATTATATAGTTTTACCGGCTCTATTCTAGACCGTGCCTATATTAACTAACTAGTTTCTCTTAACTCTTCTCTAAGTAGTTATAGCATTATACTTAAAGCGTCCGTAACACTATCTCCCTCCTCTTTATCTTCGTCCTTAAAGATTCTTAGCATCTCTAGGTTGTTTACTAGAGGTATAATATCCGTCTAATTAATTTAGTTAACATTGTTACTTATTATGCCTCCTAAGGTTTCTAAACCTCCTTCTTTTTCGCAAGCGTAGCGTTATACTCGTACTATTGCTAGTATACTATCGCTTAGTAAGATAATACTATCTCTATATTCTTATTATACAAAAGAGGGGTTAGTCTATATTGCGTTGGCAAGTCCTTCTTCCTAGCAACCTTTCTTTTATTTAGAGTGTACTAAAGCGAATATTTATTCGTCCTATAACATTTGCTTTATCTCTAACGCTAAGTATACGCGTCCTATAACTCTTAATAGTTATTAAGTTCCCTAAGTAATTTATTATAGGGTCTTATATTTAATCCGCCACTATAAAACTTAATAGTAAGCTGTTATAGGCCCTTACTAAGCTTAAGCGTTCTTATAATGCGGAATAGAAGGCTTTAAATACTTATATTATAGCATCTACCTATCTTCTTCGTCTTAAACGGGTTCGTAAAAAGGTCTATTTTAAGGAGTGGAAGCTTATAGAATAAGGTCTGTAGGAACTTGGTAATAAGAGAACCAACTCTCCTCTTATAAAGGGAACAACTCTAAGTAGTTCGGCAGTCGCTCTTCCTAGGTCCCCCTTAGGTAACTCGTTCTTTAGCGATCCTTCCTTATTAATATTACCTAACCTATTCTCTTCTAATACTCTTATACCTTTCCTATAGCGTTCTTTAAATTTTTTAGTAGTTCCTAGGTAGTCTTATTATAGCCTATCTACTTAACCTTATACTATATTTTATTATTAATATCCTTATAACTAATAATCTTTAAAACTTACTATTTGTCCTCTTCTTATCCTCTATATATGTCTACCTTATAGACCAATAGCTTAATATTCCCATATACTAGCTCTAGCATTGCGATATACTATATAGGGTAGATTTTTATTCTGGCTAGTAGGTTTAACTTAAACGTAACCAGTAAAATCCTTTATATAATTTTAAAAGGTCCTAATCTAACGTAGTCTAACTTCTTACTTAGTTGTTAACTCTTAAAGTTTTTATATAGTAGCTATACTTTATCCCCCTCCTTAAGATCTGGTCCCTTAGATCTTTTAGCGTTATAGTATTTCTTTATTCTTTACTATACTACCTTAGCTATTTCTATAAGGTTTTTATAAAGATTTATTAAAGTCTCCATTCTCTACTTAGCTGTGCTACTTATCTTCTTTGCTTAATATAGCAATAACGATATTCTTAGTTTATATCCGTAATTTGCCTTAAATAGTAAAGTGCCTATTTCTTCCTATAGTATTATATTGTATATAAACTATATAACTGGTAATAGTAATACCTAATTATTCTATACGTAATTAATATAGTGCCTTAAATACTACTTTAGTATCTAATTTAATCTTTCCGTTTAACTATCTGTCTACGGATAATATATAGTGGAAGTTGCTACTCTAACTCCTTGCTCCGCTAAGAATACCTCCTAAAATACTACTATAAATCTTAGATCTCTATCTAATATAATCTTGCTTAGTGCTCTATATCTTAT
>Ga0307515_10025820_pt1 | contig 10142 bp, 12 predicted proteins | sample 17_EM_MG_FD_194513 | JGI IMG/M metagenome (GOLD analysis project Ga0307515, IMG submission 194513) | Populus trichocarpa ectomycorrhiza microbial communities from riparian zone in the Pacific Northwest, United States - 17_EM | ecosystem: Host-associated > Plants > Roots > Unclassified | place...
CGGGCGGTGGCGTGATGACCGCCGCGACCCTGAACCCCAGCGCCTACCCCGCCGCCGTGGAAGCCCTCATCCCGAAGGCCCGCGAGCTTGCCGACCAACTCGGCGAGACCCCCTCGCGCAACCGGCTGATGAAGGAGTTCAAGGTGGGTGCACCCAAGGCCATCGCCCTGCGCGAAGCCCTCACCACCGAGCCCGACACCGCCGACGAGACGGCCATCCCGGACCCGATCGACACCGTCATCGACGCCACGGACACGGCTGAGACGGCCCCGGACACGGCCGACGACACCACCGCGACCGACCCCGCGCCGGCCGCCGTGACCCCTGGCGAGATGCCGCAGGTTGCTCCCGTCGGACACCCGGACACGAAGATCGACGCTCCGGCCGCCGTGGCGGTGCCCGCGCCGGTCAAGGTGGCCCGCCGTCCGGTGGCGTGGCCGGTGCTGCTGCTGGCGCTGCCCGCGTTCGTCGCGATCTGGTCCGGGTGGGTCTCGCTCGGCGAGCTGTCCGGGTTCGGCATCGTGCACCCGCTACCCGGCATCGCCGACAACCTGACCATCAACACCGCGATCACCTTGCCGATCGGCGTCGAAACCTACGCCGCGTACGCGCTGTGGGTATGGCTGTCCGGCCGCGCCCCGCTGGTCGCCCGCGAGTTCGCCAAATGGTCCGCGATCGGCTCCCTCGTGTTCGGCGCGGCCGGTCAGGTCGCCTATCACCTGATGGCCGCCGCCGGGATGACCTCAGCCCCGTGGCTGATCACCGCCGCCGTCGCTTGCCTTCCGGTCGCTGTGCTCGGCATGGGCGCCGCCCTAGCCCACCTGCTGCACAGCACCGATCACTAGCCCCGCCCGGAGCGCGGCCTCACGGCCTCGACAACCCGGCCGCGCTCCGGCCCTCCATCCCTCAGCACGAGACCTCGGGAGAGACCCCTGATGTTGCCAGACCCCAGCGCATCCGTCGCTACGTTCGCCGCCGTCTTCGTTGCCCTGTTCGTCGCTCACCAGGTCGCCGACCACTGGGTGTAGACCCAGCACCAGGCCGACTGCAAGGGCAGGCCCGGATGGGCCGGACGCCTCGCCTGCGCCGCTCACGTCACCACCTATACGGCTACCGCCCTGGCCGCCGTTATGGCCCTACCGCTGGTTCTCGGTCTGCTGCTGAGCCCCGGCCAGGTTGCCGCTGGCCTGGCCGTCTCGGCGGTCACGCATTACATCGCGGATCGGCGTACCCCGCTGCGCAAGCTCGCCGAACTGATCGGCTCCGGCGGGTTCTACGCCCTCGGTTGCCCCCGCCCCGGCCGCGACGACAACCCCAGCTTGGGCACCGGCTCATACGCCCTGGATCAGTCCTTCCACTACCTGTTCCTGTTCGTCGCCGCCCTGATCATCGCCGCCTGAGACCGGAAGGAGCGACTGTGATCATCTTTGCCGCTGAGTTGCACCGCGACGAGATCGCCGACGTGATCGCGAACCTGATCGCTGAGCTGGGCGACACCGCCGACGCCATCGCCTACCGCCTGACCGAGGCCGGGATCACCGGCCAGCGTGCCGACGCCGAATGCTGCCCGATCGCCAACTACCTACGCCGCCACGTTCCGTGCATCGACTCCATCGCCGCCTACGGCGACGCGATCGAGGTCAACACCCACGCCGGTCAAAGCCTGAACGTGCGCCCTCCCGAGCAGGTCGCCGAGTTCATGACCATGTTCGACCAACTACGCCTGCCGCACCTGATCACCCGTCCGGAGGGAACGCGATGACCAGCCCCAACAACGGACCCGAGAACTTCGACTGGACAGCCGCCGAGGCCGACGTCACGGACGCGAACGTGCTCGACCTCGAGGCCGCTCGCACCCGGCGTACCGCCGCCGACGGCTCCGGCACGCACTTCGATGTGAGCCTGGACGATGCCGCGCAGCGTGGCGGGATGCCCGTCGACGTCCCGGCGGTCGGGCCGTCCGGGCGCCGTCCGATCGTGCCGGCCAACTGGTCGACGTGGCCGAACATCCGGCACAGCCTCGCCCAAGCCGCCGAGCTGACCGCCTACCGGGCAGGGTTCCACGCCCTACGCTCGCCCTGGTACGCCGCCCTCGCCACGTTCTGGGCGATCGTGGGTGTGTTCAGGTTGACCGGCCGCCAGCTCAAGTGGTGGTGGTTGACCGAGCAGTACAGCCTGCGGCAGGCCGCCGCCGACGCCAACGACCCCGCGATGTGGCTCAAGCTGCACCGGGAGGTCAAGGCCACCCGCATGTGGCGGTTCCTGGTCCTGTGCACCGAAACCCTGACCATCGCGATCGGCGGTCCGGTGTTGTGGGCGACCGCCCCGGCATGGGCATTGGCCCTGGTCGTTGCGGTGATGGTGGCGCTTTTGGCGCACCTCGGACGCCCCGCCGACCGGCGCATCATCACTCCCGCGACGGTTGCCGGGCGGTTCCGGCGGGTGAACTCCGACATCGTGCTGCGCGCCTACTACGCCGCTGGTCTCGGGCACCCGGACAAGGCGCATCAGCAGATCGGTTTCGGGTCCACGATGGGCCGGGACCCGTCCGGCACCGGCTCGCAGGTGTCGATCGACCTGCCATACGGCAAGACGTTCGATGACGCGGTCAAGGCACGCGGCGCGATCGCTTCCGGCTTGGATGTGGCGCTGTCTCAGGTGTTCATCACCCGCGATCCCAGCTCGCACCGGCGGCACGTGTTGTGGGTCGCCGACCGCGACCCGCTCGCCCAGGGCGCCGGGCGCACTCCGCTGCTGCGGTGCAAGCCCACCGACATTTGGCAGCCTGCACCGTTCGGGCTGGACGAGCGCGGCAACAAGGTCATGGTCGACATGCTGTGGAACAGCATCCTGATCGGCGCGCAACCTCGGCAGGGCAAGACGTTCGCCGCCCGCTCGCTGGCGTTGTACGCGGCGTTGGACCCGTTCGTAAAGCTGACCGTTTTGGATGGTGGCGGTAAGCCGGACTGGCGCAAGTTCGCCCTGGTCGCCGACCGGTGCGCGTTCGGTCTCGCGATGACCCGCGACGGCGACCCCGCCGAAATCGTGCTCGAGGCCCTGCGGGAGATCAAAGCCGACGTGCAGGACCGCTACGAGCGGCTGTCCAAGCTGCCCGTCGACATCTGCCCGGAAGGCAAGCTGACCCGGGAGATCGCCCGGGACCCGCAGTACCGGATGCCGGTACGGCTGGTGTTCCTGGACGAATTCCAGGAGTACTTCGACCTCGGCGACGTGTCCAAGGAGATCGCGTCGCTGCTGGTCTACCTGGTCAAGGTCGCCCCGGCCGCCGGGGTCGGGTTCGTCGACGCCACCCAACGGCCCTCGGGTGTCGGTGGCGGTCAGATCGCGTCGCAGTTCATCAGCTTCCGCGACAACCACCAGGTCAGGTTCTCCCTGCGTACCGGCTCGTGGAACGTCTCCGACCTGGTCCTCGGCGCCGGAGCGAACTCCGAGGGTCACGACTCGTCGACGCTGCTGCCCAGCTACAAAGGCGTCGGGATCTTGCGCGGTGCCTCGGACGCCACCCCGACGGTGCGCACGTACCTCGCGGACGCCGACGACGCCGAGAAGATCCTGATCGCGGCCCGGAAGCTGCGCGAGGCCGCCGGAACCCTGTCGGGCATGGCGGCCGGGGAGGACATCGCCCGGGAGGTCCGCGACGTGCTCGCCGACGTCCGCTCCGTCATCGAGCGCGGGGAGACCGGAGCGCAGTGGGAAGAGATCGCTACCCGTCTGGCGGCCCGGCTGCCTGAGGCGTACGCCGACGTGACGGCGGAGTCGGTGTCAGCTCAGGTCCGCTCGTTTGGTGTACGCAGCGTAGACGTCAAGCGCAACGGAAAGGCCCTCAAGGGCGCCAAGGCTGACGACATCGACACCGCGATCGGTCGCCGCAAGGCCGCCTGACGGTCGCGGCCCGCCCGCGACCGGTCGCGTCACCGCGACTCAACCCGCGACCGGCCTGGTCAGCGCCGTCATTGACCGGTCGCGGGTTGCGCCGCCACCCCCTCACACCCTGAAACCGCCCTTGGAGGCTTGCTGTGCCTGCCCTCGCCGCGACCGCAACCCCGCCAACCGCCCTCTCCGGCCTGCTCTTGCTCACCCTCGCCCTGGTCACGTTCGGTTACGGTCTCGGGTGCTGGATCTGGCCGTTCGGTGCCTGCCGACGCTGCAAGGGCACCGGCAAACGCCGGTCCCCGTTCGGCCGCGCGTTCGGGCTGTGCCGCCGCTGCGGCGGCGACGGCCGCCGCCTCAGGGTCGGCCGCCGGATCATCAACAGCCTGCGCGAGCTGCACGACAAGGGCACCCGATGAGCGCCCGGACGATGGCCCGCCTGCACCGAGCCGAGACCCCGCACACGGACTGGTGCGCCCGCGATCACCGCTGCGGCGTGGCCGAGCACCGGTCGGCGGACATCGTCGCCGCCGACATCGGCGGCCGGGCCTGGATCACCCGCGTGCGTGTCGACGACCGTGAGTACGCCGAGATCCGCGCCCGCATTCCGTTGCACAGCAACGAAAGCGTTGCCCGCTGGCAACTCGCGACCGCCCTGGAAATCATGCGCGAGCTGGTCGCCACCGTCGCCGCCCGACTCGCGCCGCTGCCCCGCCGGGCCGAGCGGCCCGCGATCGACCGGCGGCCCGCCTGATGTCCCGCATCCGAGCCATGTTCCACGACCCCGACGGCGAGCGCTACGGCCTGCCCACCTACTGGTGGAAGGGTGCGCCCGCCGGTTACGCCACCCGCCGCCAGCTGCGGGCACGCGGGTTGCGTCCAGGCCGTCAGCCGATCGCCGCGCAGGTCCTGTGGGTCGGGGTCGGCGGTACCCGGACCGCGTACCTGTACCTCGTCGACCTGGCCCGGCCGAAACGACCCGCGACGCCTGGCCAGCTGCGCGCGGTCCGGGCCGCGCTCCGTGCTCGCCGCACCTGCCCGACCTGCGCGCAGGTTCAGCCGTACTGCATTCCGCGTTCGCTCGGCGAGTGCCTGACCTGCCAAGACACCCGATGAGCGGCCACTGGATCGGCGCGAGCAAAGCCCTCGGCCGGGTCGTACCGACCACCGGACCCAGTCCGCACATTTGCGGGCGCACGGTCGCCGCCGAGGACACCGTCACCGGGCAACCGGTCCGCCTCGAACGACGCAACTGCGCTGCCTGCGCCCACGAGAAACACACCCGCACGCATCCGTCCACACCCGACAGCAGGAGGCCGGATCACATGCACAGCAACGAATCCACCCTCACCGTGGCGCTTGCAGCCGCCGCGCGAGGCTGGCACGTCTTCCCGCTACGCCCGGACGACAAACGCCCCGCCGTACGCGACTGGGAGACCCGCGCCACCGTCGACGCCGACCGCATCCGCCGTTGCTGGACACACGGCCCGTACGGGGTCGGCATCGCCTGCGGCCCGTCCGGTCTGCTGGTCATCGACCTCGACACCGCCAAGCCGGGCCAGACCCCGCCGCCGCAGTGGTCCGATCCGATGTGTCGCGCCGGAGCCGATGTGTTCGGCCTGCTCTGCGCCCGCCACGACCCGGACGGGGCGCCCGAGGTGTGGCAGACCTACACCGTGCGTACCGGGCGCGGCGGCACACACCTGTACCTCCGGCATCCAGCCGCCGGGGTCGAGCTGCGCAACACGGCCGGGGACCGGGGCAACGGCCTCGGGTGGCTGGTCGACACCCGCGCGCACGGCGGGTACGTGGTCGCCGCCGGAAGCACCGTCGCCGCACGCCGGTACACCGTCGCCCGTGACGGCGAGCCCGGTGACCTGCCCGCCTGGCTCGCCGAACGGCTCACCCCGGCACCGCTGCCCGAGCAACGCCCCGTCGTCGTGGACCTGCCGACCGGCCGGGCCGGAGCCTACGTGGACGCGGCGATCACCCGGCAACTCGCGTACCTGCGCGATGCTGTGCAGGGCGAGCGCAACCAGGCGCTGTACGTCTCCGCAGTGGCGTTCGGTCAGCTCATTGCCGGGGGTGCCCTGCCCGTCGAGCAGGCCGAAGCGCTGCTGGAGAACGCGGCCCTGTCGATCGGGCTGACCCGGTTGGAGACCCTGCGCACCATCCGCTCCGGGCTCGCCGCCGGTGCCCGGCGCCCCCGGACGGTGGCCGCGTGAGCGCCGTGCCGGCCGAACGGCCCGGCCTGCACATCGTCGGACCCGACGACGCGGGCGAGGTGCTCTCACCAGCGCCGAAGCAACCCGCCCGGATTCGTACCTCATGGACCGCCGCCGACATCATGGCCATGGAGTTCGCCCCGCCGAAGTGGGCCGTGCCAGGGGTGTTGTCCGAGGGGTGCAACCTGCTGTGCGGGCCGCCGAAGGTCGGCAAGTCGTGGATGTCGCTGGGTCTCGGCGTGGATGTCGCCATCGGCGGGAAGGCGTTCGGTGCGATCGACGTCGACCCGGGGCCGGTGCTCTACCTCGCCCTGGAGGACACCGCCCGGCGGCTACAGAACCGGCTCCGCAAGGTCCTAGCCGGTCGGGCCGCGCCGGTTGGGCTGACCCTGGCCACCGAATGCCCGCCGTTGCCGCAGGGCGGAGATCAGGCCATCGCGGCGTGGCTCGACCGCAACCGTGATGCCCGGATGGTCATCATCGACGTGTTCGCCAAGCTGCGCGGCAACTCCGCACCCGGTGCGTCGGCCTATGACGCCGACTACGCCGCCGTTGGCCGGGCCAAGCGGGTTGCCGACGACTACGGCGTGGCGTTCGTGCTCGTGCACCACGTGCGCAAAGCCGGGTCCGACGACTTCCTCACCGAGGTATCCGGCACCAACGGCCTCGCCGGAGCCGCCGACGCCACCCTGGTGCTGAAGCGGGCGCGTAACCAGGGCGACGGCGTGCTGCACGTGACCGGCCGCGACGTCGACGAAGCCGAGTACGCGCTGAACTTCGACGCCGACAAAGGCGCCTGGCAGATGCTCGACGGCCCGGCCGGGGACCACCAGATCGGCGAAACCCGCGCGGCGATCCTGCGCTGGCTACGCACCTCACCAGGCAGCACACCCAAAGCAGTCGCCGAGGGCGCGGCTCTGCCGTACGACCTGATCAAGAAGACGTGTCAGCGGATGCTCGCCGACGGCCAGCTCGCCGCCGACACCGGCGGGCGGTACCGAGTCCCCGGTGTCCCCGCTGTCCCCGGTGTCCCCCAACAGGCCGTGAGCAGCCAAAACACCGGGGACACCGAGGGACACCCGGAGTTGTGGCCGTGACAACACCGGATCAGCTGAAACAGCCACAGTCCTGCCTGTTTCATCTCAGACACTTACTAAACCCCTCAGCGAGTCGAGATCTTGGCTCAGCGCGGCTCTCAGCGGCCCGCTCTGTGGGTCTCTGTCGACGCGGTCCGGGCCTCACCGCACCGTTGCCCGGACGGCCGTCTCTGACGCTCTCAGCGCACCTGTTGTCCACCCCAGACACGCCGCATCACCCCGGAAAGGGACACCGATGGCTAAGCGGACCACGAATCCGAATGCACCGGTTCCGGTACTCCCGACTGAACTCCTAACGATCGAGGAAGCCGCCAACCGCCTCAAGATGAGCGTGCGCTATGTCCGCCGTGCCGTCGCCGAACGGCAGATCGCGTTCCACCGCCTCGGCCGGTCGATCCGGATCGACCCCGCCGACTTGGCCGCCTTCGTCCACGCGGGACGAGTCGAGCCCATGACCGCAGAGACCGTATGGCGCGGACTAAGGAGTGTTGCCTGATCATGGCCAACCAAGACGGACACCGCCGCTTCGGCAACATCCGCAAGCGGGATAACGGTCGCTACCAGGCCCGCTACCCCGGTCCCGATGGCCGGATGCGCTTCGGCCCGCAGACCTTCGCCCGCAAGGCCGAGGCCGAGAAGTATCTGTCCCTGATCGAGACCCAGATGGCGCGGGGAGAGTGGATCGACCCTGAGCGCGGCAAGATCCGCCTACAGGACTACGCGGAGCGGTGGATTACCGAGCGGCCGAACCTGCGGCCCCGAACCGTCCAGCTCTACACGTGGACGCTGGGCAAGCACATCACGCCGTACCTCGGCGACATGCCGCTGAACCGGCTCGACACCCCGACGGTCCGGGAATGGCGAACACGGCTGTTGTCCGAGGGCGTTTCGGTGACGATGGCGGCAAAGGCGTACCGGCTGCTGCGTGCCGTTCTCATGACGGCGGCAAAGGAGGACGAGCTAATTCGCGTCAACCCGTGTCGGGTCAAGGGTGCCGATCAGGAGAAGGCTGCGGAACGGCCGGTCCTTTCCGTGCCGCAGGTATTCGCGCTGGCCGAGCGGATGCCTGCCCGGTTCCGGGCGCTGATTCTGGTCGTCACGTTCGCTTCCCTGCGGTGGGGTGAGGCGATGGGTTTGCAACGGTGCGACATCGACGTTGCTGCGGGCACCGTGCGAATCCGGCAGGCATTCGTCGAGCAGCGCGGCGTCGGCCTGGTCCTCGGGCCGCCGAAATCCCGCGCGGGTGTGCGAATCGTCGCGCTGCCCAAGGTTGCCCTTCCCGTGCTGAAACAGCACATGAGCGCGCATGTAGGCAAGGCTGCGGACGCGTTCGTGTTCACCGGTGAGAGCGGGCGGACGGTGTGGCGCGGCACCTTCAACAAGCTGGTCAAGTGGGCCGATGCGGTCGCGGCGATCGGTGCGGTCGGTCTGCACTTCCACGACCTGCGGCACACCGGGAACACCCTCGCCTCCCGGGCGCCCGGCGCAAGCCTGCGGGACGTCATGGCCCGGATGGGACACGACAGTCCGAGGGCCGCGCTGATCTACCAGCACGCCAGCGCCGAGGCCGACCAGGGGATCGCTTCCGCGATCGAGAAGGCGGTTCAGGCGGCCCGGCGCAAGCCGAGCAGGCGCCGGACGACGCGGGCCGCCGAGGGCGCCAACCCGGCCACCGAGGCGAGCTAATGGCCCGTTAATGGCCCGCCGCCTGTTTCAGCGCCCTTAGAGACGCCGAGGCCCTGGTCGGACACAACGTCCTGACCAGGGCCTCAGCGGTTCTGAGCGGGTGACGGGAATCGAACCCGCACTGTCAGCTTGGGAAGCTGATGTTCTGCCATTGAACTACACCCGCAGCGGCCTCACTGTACCCGATGGCCGCTCTTGGCTCACCCCGCCACTGCCAATGGCCGCGATAACCTGGCCGCTGGCGCCTGCCACGTTTGGGTGACTGGCGGGACCCGCGGCGTGATGGCCAGGGGCAATGCGCCGGCCGGCCCGTGGCGGCGGAGCATCGCGGATTCCACGGTCAGCTCGAACAGGCGCCAGTCCACCCCCGGCGAGGCGTTTAGCGCGTCCGCCAGCCGGGCGATGACGGTGACATCATGGACCGGCAGGGCGATCCCGGCGACATACGCCTCGTCGTCGCTCTCCTCCGGCGGGTAGGAGTGCAGCGCGTATCGGCCGTCTCGCTCCAGGTCGCGGCGTTTTGGGGAGTCGACGACGAAGCAGTAGAGGCCGTCGTCGGTGATTACCGGCGAGACCGGGTGTAGGCGGGGGCCGCCGTCGGGGCGCACGGTCGCCAGGTAGCCCATGCCTGGGCCGTATTGCTGTAGAAGTGCACGGATGCTCGACGCGAGCGCGGGCTCGGCGGCGACGAACTCGGACCAGGAAACCATGGGCTCAGCATATCGAACATATGTACGAGGCGACCACCGAACACGCGCATCGGAGCAGCTCGGTACAGTGTTGCGATGCTGCTCTCCGACCGTGACCTGGTCTCCGAGATCAAGGCGGGCGACCTCGCTCTGGAGCCGTTCGAGCCCGCGCTGATGCAGCCGTCCAGCATCGACGTACGGCTGGACCGGTTTTTCCGGGTTTTCAACAATCACCTCTACACCCATATCGATCCCGCCGAGCAGCAGGACGACCTGACCGCGCAGGTCGAGGTTGTCGACGGCGAGGCGTTTGTGCTGCACCCGGGCGAGTTCGTGCTGGCGTCCACGCTCGAGGTGATCACGCTCGGCGACCAGCTGGCGGGCCGGCTCGAGGGTAAGAGCAGCCTCGGCCGTCTTGGCCTGCTGACCCACTCTACGGCCGGCTTCATCGATCCCGGCTTCTCGGGCCACGTGACCCTGGAGCTGTCCAATGTGGCCAATCTCCCGATCAAGCTCTGGCCGGGCATGAAGATTGGGCAGCTCTGCATCTTCCG
>Ga0307515_10025821_pt1 | contig 10141 bp, 12 predicted proteins | sample 17_EM_MG_FD_194513 | JGI IMG/M metagenome (GOLD analysis project Ga0307515, IMG submission 194513) | Populus trichocarpa ectomycorrhiza microbial communities from riparian zone in the Pacific Northwest, United States - 17_EM | ecosystem: Host-associated > Plants > Roots > Unclassified | place...
CGGAAAAAACAAATTGTTCCAATTCCAACAAGTGAGACTGAGAGTACATTTTTCAAGTTCTAATGGTCTGATCTACCAACAAACAGAACCATAAAAATGGCGACGACACCCGCGTTTCTTTTCTTTTAGCTCTCTAGTTAACAACAACTTTACTACTACATCATCATCATCAACAACAACAACAGAATCACAGCTTAAACTCCCAGCAGCAGCTAAAATCCCAATTAGCAAGCAACCTCCAAACACAGCTCTAGTCCATGAAACTCCTGCACCTCCAAACCCGCCGCTTCACTTTCTTCAAACCATGCAATTACAATCTTTTTTCATCATCCTCTTTCTCCTTCTCCTCTCTTCTATCTCTGTATTTGAGTATGGATCCATGGGCCCCTTCTCCGCCGCATTTGGCGACAATGCCTTCTTCTGCGCCATCGACGCGAGTGGCAAGCAAGATGTTATTTGTTGGATAAAGGATACAACTTTGACATCATCATCCTCCGCTTCAACATCTGCTTATTTTAGTAACTTTGGCCCCATAACAGCTTTATCCGGTGGCGAAGGACTTCTTTGTGGAGTCCTAGCTAATAATTCCCAGGTGTTCTGTTGGAGCTCAGTTTATTCAGGTCTGGATCTCGTTCCTTCAGTTTGTAAGAACACAGCTTATTCTCATATTGCGTCAGGAAAGAACCATGTCTGTGCTATTAGAGGATCTTAATATTCTGATCATAATTCAGGCACGATTGATTGTTGGAATAATATCAAGGGTGCTAGTAATAGTTTAACTTCTGTACAGGGAGCGGGTGTTTTTTATGACCAATCTATTAGTAACCTCGTGTTTGATAAGGTTGTTTCTGGTGACGAGAAGGTGGGGTTGTTTGTTGGGGACCAATCAAAGATAGGTTGGGCGTTTCGTATTTATCGGAGAATTACATGGTTTTATATTCCGGGAAGGGTTCTGTTTGTGGCATCTTGCAAGGGTCTAATAATGTCAAATGTTGGGGCAATACTACTGATTCATCTTTAGCCTTGGGACCCGTTTTGAATTGTTAACTGCTGGAACTACCATTTCTGTGGGATTAGGAAGGATAATAACACAGTCGAGTGTTGGGGAAGTTTCAATTCATCTTCAATTCCAAAGGGTGGTTCTGGGTTTATGGCGATTGCTTCGTCTGATTTCACGACAAGCGGGCAGATGATTTGGTTATCAATGGCTGGTTTGCTAATGGGAGATTACCACCAGATTATAGTCCTCCTTTGGAGTTGTGCAGTCCAGGGCTATGCAGTCATCGTTCTTGGAGTGAAGGGGAGTTTGTTTTCAATGCAAGTATTTTAAATGAACCGGATTTGACAAGCATGTGTGTTAGAAATGATTTAAATATTTGTTCTGCATGTGGGTCAAATTGTTTCAAGGTTTTTTCTTGTCTAGTCCATGTACTAAGAATGCTGATAGAGTATGCACAGCTTGTTCTCTTTGCCAGAACAGTTCTTGTTGGGATGTTTGTGGGTTGCAATCATCTTCTGGGAAGCAACAGCACAACTTGCGCAGATTAGCAATCATAATTGAGTCTTCTGCTTTGGCTTTGCTGTTGATATCAGTTAGCGGGTGTATTCTTCCATGTTTGTTTGCCTCTTGAAATAAAGAAAGATCAACAAAACAGTTTAGTTCTTGTATAGGCAAACCAGAGTTGGAAACTGACATTACTTCTGAGTCATACCATCCTCAATCCATCCTTGTCCTGGGATGGCGCAAGTTTTCTGACTATCAGAGCTAAAAGAGGCCACCAATGGATTCAAAGAGTTCAATGAGCTTAGGCCTCTGGTTCAACCATGTTTTTGAAATTTTTTAGCTTTAAATTAATATTTTTTTGATGTTTTTGAATGTTTTGATGTATTAATATCAAAAATAAATTTAAAAAAATAAAAAAAACATTATTTTAATACATTTCAAAAAAAAAAAAAAACACTTTGAAAAACAATTTTTGCCATATTTTCAAACAAGCCCTCAAGAAAGCTATGGCTTTGTTTATAAAGCAGTTTTAGCAGATGGGAGACAGGTTGCAATCAAGAGGGAAAATGCTGCCCACTATAATTCACTCTAACAGCAGAGATTTTGACATGGAATTGGAGATCCTCTGCAACGTTTGACATTGCAATATTGTGAATTTGTTAGATTACGTCTCAGAAATGGGATGAAGGCTGCTTGTCTATGCATATGCCCCATGGCACGCTTCATGATCATCTCCATAGTGGGCTTTCTTCTCTGAATTGGAGCCTTAGGTTGAAGATTTTAATGCGGGCTGCAAAAGGACTTGAGTACCTTCACAAGGAAGCTGAACAACCAATTGTCTATCACAATGTCAAGACTTCAAACTTTCTTTTGGATTCTGCCTGGGGAGCACGAATAGCAGATTTTGGGCTTCTTTCAGCAAATGAAAAGGATCTTGGTGGAGACATGAAAAGATGTATACAATTTTGGAACTGTACTGCTAGAGATTCTTAGTGGAAGAAAAGGATATGATAGAGATTACACTTCACCAAATAATGTTGGTATGTGGCGACATGGTTAGAGCAAATTGTAATGGATTGATCTTGTAGTCTTCAGACAGTATCCTGACATGTTGATTGAGATTGATATGTTGAAACAGGTAACACTAATATACCTTCAGTACTGAGTAACTTCTATGCGGCAACTGTATGTTTGTCTTGAGCATTTTTGTACATCATGTTGCTTCAATACTCCTCTTCCCATTTTATTTTTGTTAGCTTTATGTTCATTTATAAATACGAAGGGGATTCAATTTTTACTCGATTCTACATGTTTTCATCTACATTGAAGTTAAAACAATAAATCTCCCTTTCTGACCACAGGACAGCACTGCCTTGTTGCAGACTAGGAAAAATTCTGATATATCAGTTGAAACTTAAATTCCAAGCCTAATATTACATGAACAAATCTGTATGCATTCGCTCATCTAAAATGGAGTCAACCTCCCATTGCATATTGATGAACAAATCTGTATGCATTCACTCATCTAAAATGGAGTCAACCTGTCATTGTGTATTGGTACTTCTCTGGTATAGAATTGATCTGCTTCTCTTTGTTTTTGCAAACAGAATTGTGACATTATAAAAAACCCAAAAACAATGGAATCCTTTCTCCGCCACTGAAAAGGGAGGTCCATAACATAGTTTTTTCCCAAATTCAGTCTTCGTCAATGTTCCAATCAACTGCGCTACGTCTGACAATGCTTTGGTGGTCTTCGTGCTCAAATTCCTGGGAATATAAATTTAGATATATGGTCCTTCCAATTTCAGTTAATACTTGATAAGAAATATTTAAATTGCTAGCAATGGGAATTCGTTGTTTTTAGGCCATGATCACTATAGGTTAACAAATTATCCTAGCTCACATGCACGTGCAACTGAACCACATATGAGCAAACTGGGTAAGCTCTGAAACACTTAACATCCTGATGCAAAAGTCCACTGCAGATTGTGGTAGTCTTGACAGGAAGAGAAATAAAATATGGTCAAGGCAGCTCCACAGCTTTCAGAAAACAGCTTCTCATTCTCTCTCTCTTTAATTTTATCTTACGATGTCTCAATGTTTTCTCGAAAGCATTATTAACGGATGCATTGATAATTAGGTGATTAACACATCTATCCAAAATGAGGTTGATTAGCAATGAACTATTGTATGAGCAACTTGTCAGATGTTGGATCCTATATATTAATTTTTCAGAAGTACTTTGTCATTGGCATGACTGGATCTTAGTGCTCAGGGGATATTTTCTGTGGGGTAAAATTTATTGGAGAGGATCGATTAAAATCCCCTTTATTGACAATGTTGCTTGATTGGTACGGCGAAAACAATCAACTTAGAGCAAAATCAAGGTCTGATCGACCTTGATTTGTTTCCTCGACAGGGTGGAACCATCTCTCTTTCTTTTTTCTTTTTTCTCTTTTTTGCAGAAACGTTTCTATAATTATCTTGATGATCTCATAAGATTGAGCTAAAAGTTGTTGATTTCATATATCCAGAACAGGAGTTTGACTCGATCTGTTTAGCGTATGATCAAGGATTTGGGAAACCTGCAAGAGTAAAAAAGGAAAAGAAGAATCCAAACCCTTACGATTATAATGGAACAGCTTAATATGTGAGAACTTAGAGATAGTAGCAAAAGCTAGAATTTTAGAAAAGAGATGAGGATGCTGGTGTGGATCCCCTGCTGCAGAAGGTAGAGAGAGTAGAATCTGAGCCAAGAAGATCACAAGACCTGTTCAAACACAAAGGTGGTTCCAACTGTTGTGAGCACTGACCTCTGGTTTCAGACAGAAGGGAAGGACCCCCGCTCTAGGGTCCTTTCATTCCTTTAAAGCATTTTCCGGAAACATAGCAGCCTTTCTATCAATTTGACATTGAATTATTCGAAGACCATTCTGCTTTAATCAGAGGATTAGTCCCTAAGAAGCCAACTTGATTGTCTGATTTCAGAAAGGAGGGGCCTATTATTTATCCATGCTTTCCTCTTGCAATGCCCTTGCAGCTTGTGGTATGGTGCTTCCAAACTGTAGGTCCTCTCCTGTCTCAGTATTTCCATGTGGTGATCAATTTTTATGGCATGCAAAATCACTTTTCTGATTTGAACTTTTTAAGTTGCAGCATGTAATGCATAGACATATTCAATCACTTTTCTGATTTGAACAAAGATATTTATCAGGTAAGGGAACTTTGATCGATCAAAAGAGGAGTTCATGTCTCGTAAGATGCGCATTCATTATCGATCATATGCCACAAGGGTTTCCTCCAATCTCATAAGAAAGTTTTAGTTTCACAGGATCAGGTGGTGTGATTGAAGCCCCTTTCAGATCATGTCAATCTAAATCATGATGAGTTAAGCTGGGCCATGTCATACTTGGAAAGCTAAACTGTGTCGTGCATTAAGGGAAACTTGAAAGCTGCAGACTTTTGGGTATGGTGGGCATCCATTTTTACGGAAGGAAACAAGAATTAATGTTCTTGGTGGAAAAGAGTCAAACCTACTGGTTTCACTGTCACATTTCCAGGCCACCAGCTTGATTTTGACACACAAACCATCATAATCAGTGACATGAATTTCTCTGTTTAAGAAATTCGAAAATGGCAATCCATAATTTAAACATCAAATGCTTTCATTAACTTGAATCTCAGGACACACGTTGGGTCAGTTTAGGTGACGAGACACTTTTTTTTTTCTTTTGACTTTCTGTGGAGCCTGCTCCTGTCTGCTACCTAGTATTTGTTTTTCGGGGAGATCCTGAGGCTGAGACCACACCCTTGTTATTTTGTCTCTACTCCGAAGTATGAAGATACAACAAATGGCATACATCGAAGAAAGCTGTATTATTTGACATCTTTACTCCACATATTATGAAGCAAATACAATAAAATTGTTAAAGGAAGCTCCTGCTGTTCGTAGTGACGTGTAATATGTAACGTATTGCAAGTATATTTAAGAATCATATAGAGAAGGAGAAATCCATGAAGAAACTCAGATATGTCAAACATGTAACGTGATAAAAATAATTTTAGATTCAATCAAGCTTAAATTTTATCAAATAATTCTACAAGTTCAGTTCTATAAAGCAAACTCCATATAATCAACCGAGATCTAGAAGACATTTAAATTAGGCCTAAAAGATATTTTTGTTGATTTAATTATTTTCCTAGTTAATTTTATATTTTTATTATTTTTTGGGTTAGGTAGGTTTTTTTCTCTATATAAAAAGTTAGTGTGTTATTTTTTTTAATTATATCATTAAATTACATACTTTTAAAAAAAATATTGGAGTTTTTTTTACTTATTTCTTTATAGTTTAGAATTGTAACCTTACTGGAAACTCTAGTTTTTATCCATACTTTTTATCCATGCTATGCGGTTGCATCACTTAGTTTCCTGCTGATTCATGCCCATTCCATACTGTTTTTTCTCCAATAAGTGAAACTGATTCTATGATGGATTAATCAATCAATCTATACTCCACTGTATATATATATATATATATATATAAAGGAAGTTATCATTAATTGAGACCAATGACTACTCTATAGCATTATTTTTTCAGTAAATTCAACAGCTTGTGAAAGGGATTTTTCCTGTAGAATCACAGAAACCTTTGGTTTGACCACACAAAATCAGCATGATCCAAACAATATATGCACTAGAGTTATTATCTAGACTCCTTTGGTTAGAAATGAAAATTTTCTTGTCCTTTTTTTGAGGGGTTAAAGAACAAAAATTACAGAATCAAAAATAGCTGGTACTATGCGTGCTCGTTGAGGTTGAGCCCCTGGAAAATGTGGTCTGTGTCCTCTGGGATGAATGCTTCTGTCGTAATCTGATATCCATCAGATCAGAAAGAAGCCCTGGTTGTGAAATTTGAACGTCTCTGATGTCATTTTCGTTGGTCAGCATTTTAACCGTGGTAGACATACTTGGGCGGAGCTTGACAGTTTCTTGCACGCAAAGCAGGCCAACCATTAAGAATCGAAGTGCTTCTTCTTCTGGGAAGTCCATATGAAGAGCGGGGTCTACTATCTGCAGAAGACTGTTGCCCTTGTAGACTTCCCATGCCTGCAAATTCACACACAAAAAAGTTTCACTTCTACTTTCTAAATAAAGAAGGCTGCTTTGCATTATTGATTCATTGATTGCTCCGACGTTTTTACCTTTTGAACCAGGTAGTGTTCACCATGTTCCAAGTCAAAATCCACTACCGGTCGGCCACTGATAATTTCCAGAAGTAATACTCCGAAACTGTAAACATCCGATTTCCGTGTCATACGTCCGCTAACAGCGTATTCTGGAGCAAGGTATCCTCTTTTGCATTTCCAATCGCAAGAAACCTCGTTAGCTATACTAGCATTTGCCAAATAATCCAATCAAAGAGAGAATCAAATGCACTTAGTGATTCCACTTACAATGTCCCGGCAACATGAGTACTGACATGAGATGTATTGTCTCTGAGTGCTCTTGAAAGACCAAAATCTGACACTTTTGGTGTAAAGTTTTGATCAAGAAGTATGTTGCTAGCTTTGATATCTCGATGCAAAATACGGGGTTGGACCACATCATGAAGATAGGCAATCCCACGAGCAACTCCTAATGAAATGCCACGCCTTGCTTCCCAACTGAATTTGGCCCTGTTGTGCTCTTGTCCTATTAATCAAGAATAAAAGCCAATGAATTTTCCCAGGTTCTCTACTTTTTAAAGAGACAACAAAGAACAGAACTACGAAAACGCAAACATGGATTATTAATTACCGAGTAAAGTATGTACGAGGCTGTTGTTCTCCATGTAATCATAGACCAGATATCTTTTGGCCCCATCAACACAACATCCTCGAAGTGTAACCAGATTTTCATGTTTGATATCAGACAGTGCAGCTATCTCAGATATGAATTCTCTCTCTCCACGCATAGATTCAACTTCAACTGAAAGAACCTTCACAGCCACTACAGAACCATCCTCCAACCAACCCTTCAAAGTTGAACAAAAAATGCCACATTAGCATTACCCAGAAAAGGGAGGGAGGGGGGGGGAATAATTGATATGGAAGCAAAAGAAAGAATCTTTTACCTTGTACACACAACCAAAGCCACCTTCTCCAATCTTGTTAGAGGAAGAGAAGTTTTGGGTGGCAATTTCGAGTTCATTAGAAGAGAATAAGCGCAAATTGTCATGACTTTGTTCACCTGGTTTTTGTAGAGAAAGCAATCAAGAGCTGATAATAAAATGGAAGACAAGGAAAAAAGAAAGTGAGCCTGGTAGAGCACACCAAACCATATCGAGAAACCAATATGACTCGGTCAAAACAAAACCCAAATGACTACGAGCTAGGGAGAACACCAGCATCTAAAATTCGTCGTACCTGGCAAGCTGCTTCTATTATTGATGATGGTGGCTTTTGGTCCAGAGGAAAAACAACTTGAGCCACAAAAAAAGAACTTCATGCTGGGAATTAGAAAGGGATTTTGAAACTTGTGGTTCTGATTAATAAGGGAGTCTGGTATATTGGTATGGTACTAATTGATGACAATAAAAATCAGATATTTCAAAGCAACATGAGAAGGGAATTGATGGGAACACGGCAATGGCATAAACCCGTGGATTTTGACTTCAATGGATACTTGAATATTTTCAGAGGTATATTTAATCCTTTTTTTGCCTCCATTTGCGTTTTTTATATTGTTTTGCTTAATAATTTATGCAAGATGAGTAGATGAGTATGATAGGTTTAGTTGAAGAGTCTGGTGTGGTTTGCCCCACTGCAATAATCAATACCACCATTATCATGACATTTAAATCCTCCAAGGCGGCTGAGAAAAACAAATTTCCTATTTGTTCTTCATGGGAGGAAAGAAACCAATCAGTCCGGCGTATGTGTAAACAGTGCTATAAAACCCGGTTAAGATGATTAACCTTGTAATCTAGTGACCAGCCAATCAACCTAATTCATTATTTAGTTCGGTCCTAAGTTAGATCTTATCATAATTTTCATGTAAATGATAATAAATGAGCATCTAACTCTTTAAAATCTTCGCTAAATTCTCCAAGGCTATATTCATCCTGAAAGAAAAAACAAAAAAAAGATGTTGTTAGTCTCGTCTCTTGCATAATTCAATAAAGATTATTTTCCTTTTTAGCTTCTCTTGTAATTAGAGTTGCATATTTAAATAATTTCTTTTTATTTTTTTATTTTAATTGAAATTTTGTATTCATTTTCATCCTGTTGAATAAAAATTAACTTCTTCATTTATTCTATGAAGTTATCAAGGTTTCATGACCCGATTTAGCAAGTTAACCCAAATAAATCTAGATTGATTGAACATGTTGTATCTTAATATTTTAAAAAATAAGTCATTTTGAAATATATAATTTTTTATTCAAACTATATTTTTATTCATTATCCTCCAATTGTCTTTACATCCTTAAAGTTTGGTGAATTATATCACATCAATCTGGTTTAAAATAAAATTTATTAAAAAAAGACTTCTATTAAAAAAATAATAATAATATAACTTGTAGCGTAAGCGCATACAAATAATCTACTAGTAATATCTAGAATGAATGCATACAGAAGATTTGAATGAAATAAATGCAATGTTTTTTAATGACAGAATCACCCACCCTCTTTCCATCAAAGTATACGTTGAAAGTGTCAAAGTTGAAGGCGTTTCAATTACTAAGAACACTGTTTTACACTCCAAAATGGAGTCAGCAGCCAATCGATGATATCTTTGAACAGTCCTGGTCAAAGCAGAGTCCATGTAATGGTCCTCCGTGCACGTTGATGCGGACACGAGGTAAAATCGAAGACGCCCAGAAGTCTCGACTGAAACAATCGAGGAAGGAATCGATAGAGTTGATCTACAAATTTGAGGTCTCCAAACGTTGCTGCCTCTTGCGCTTCAAGTTGAAACCCATTTTTCTTCCTGGTAAAACTCTCCATAAATATTGCAAAGCTTCTTGGTTGTGCCCGAAGAGAGAACAAAGATTAGAATGCGTCGTTGTTGTGCCTTCTTTTAAAAGCAATTTGTGTTCATTTCAATTCCTTTCTTTTAAAAGCAATTTTTGCCCAAAGAGAGAACAGTCTTGGAAAGATTAAGCCAAAAATCCCGAAGCTTTTCAAATCTGTAAAAAATAAATGTACTAGAAATCAATTCTTTTTTTTTTATCTCACTAAATATGCTTTATAGAAAACAGGTTTCTTTTTTATTTACTGTAATTCTGCCGTTCACTCTATGATATTTTACTATTCATGATTTTCTTGTTTTGATCCTCAAATGTTTTTCGCGTTATTACATCATTTTGGAGTTAAATTAAAAGATAATTGAAACAAATTTGTTAATTAAGAATAAAATTAAAAGATAGGGACCAAAATAAAAAAAAATATTATAAATAAGTGATGGTTTCAAAGTTCTCATAAAAAATTCACTTTGATCCTCAAACTTCACATAGCATACCTATCTAGTCCTTTAATTTTTTTTCAATTCAATTTTAGCACATAAGTTTATTTTTGTTACCTTTTAGCCCATGGTTTGAGAGAGGAAAGAGATAGAGATCGCTTGATTCCTGCTGTAGAGAGAGAGAGATAGAAAGA
>Ga0307515_10025822_pt1 | contig 10141 bp, 6 predicted proteins | sample 17_EM_MG_FD_194513 | JGI IMG/M metagenome (GOLD analysis project Ga0307515, IMG submission 194513) | Populus trichocarpa ectomycorrhiza microbial communities from riparian zone in the Pacific Northwest, United States - 17_EM | ecosystem: Host-associated > Plants > Roots > Unclassified | place...
CTAAAAACCAAAACTTTTTTTTTTTTTTTTTACCTATGAACATTGATTCAACAATATATATTGACATGGTCTTTTGCTTTAAATAATATAAAATCAATGTTAATTCATACATGCATCCTTGTTGGGGTTTATAACTTTTTAATAAATCTCATTAAGGTTACGACTTATTAGACCGACATTCCAAGCCTTTTGAAACCCATCTTTGTTTTCATAAAAATTGTGTCAAGAAAAAAACAATTGTTTTGTTATTTACTCTTAGTATTTAAGGTTGTCTTAGATATTAAGAGAAATATTGCATCATTTTTATTTTTTAAACAACAAAACTTTAAGTTTAATATTCATCAGTGACAAAAATTGAGAGTATTAAATTTTCAGTCTAGTATTCACCGATAATGAAATCATAAGTATTAAAAAACTTTTGAGTATAATATTCATCAATCACATTTGAGTATGAATCGGGACTATTAAGTCTTTATTCAATAAATATTGCGAATGAACTCAAGTGCTATAGGATAAGTAAACTTCATTGAGGAACCTTCCATGAACCTTTTCTAGGATTTGGGTTGGGTTCCATGAGCTCAATATAAGCTCATGGATCATTCATTAATATGACTTGATTGAAAATTAGTCATAGGTTATGATTTGAAGTTACCAACCTTATAATTATCAATTCACCGAGTGTTATCCAAAGGGTAATAACTAAGAGTGGAAGAAATAAACTAGATTTTAGAATGACTATGAATAAACTAACCAAATAGGGTTTAACTAAAAGCAATAGACTCGTTATCACTAGTAGATTAGACTTAACAAACTATTAGGAATAAAAAAGAAGATTAGCAATGCAATTTATCTTAGATAGGATGTTTTAGGATGATAGTATTTTTTTCTTAAACATAACCAAACTCTTACAATAAATTGCTAGGACGCTTTGAGTAGCATTGACCCAACAATTGATGAAACGGAAAGGTACTCCAACCCCAATTCTGAGCTGATGATCCTAGAACTAACTGGCAATGATCGGATAAAACCTCTAGGGTGGCAAGTCAAGAACATGGAGGGGAATTGAAGATGACATTTCAGAGATTCAAAGGCTCGATCAATACAACTCATAGATCTTCCATGAAACCAAGTATATAGCAAGTGCCGTTGAGTGGGTACTAAATAAAATCACAAGTAGTTAGAAAAGACTTAAGAGACTTAGAGTCATTCAAATTAAGATATCCACTTCTTCTTTTACAAGCACGTAAAGTTTCATTGAAATCTCCTAACACGGGTACATCAAAAGAAGACTTCAAGATTGTAAGTTCATCCCATAGAGTACTCTTTTCAGTGACTGTGTTTGCAGCTTAAACCCTAACTATTTCACAATGAAACATTATTGTAGCATAAGAACCAAAAAGAAGTATTCATTGTCCACCAAAAAAGCAAATGTGGTTTAATGAGTCAACTAATGGTTATCTAGGGAATACCAATATCGACAGAGGGAAAGTTGAAAGTTGAAACTACAGAAGAGGAATTGAATGAGCATCTGTCTGTCTGGGGTCTGACAGGACCCCTTCAGTTTCCTTTCACATGCAAATTTCATCTTGCTCTAAGAATACCTCTCTGATTTTTAAGACATAACTAGTATTATTATTACCTTACTAGCTAGCTCAGCCCTTTTTTTTTATTTTAAGGAGCTGACTTTTGTTGCATAGTAAATCCTTGTCTGAGTGATATTGGGAAGGAATTCTTTTTATTCTCAACCCCAAGAGGATCTTGTATACAATTCCAAGGAGTAGATAAAGTGCCCAACCATTTCCACCCATCGATTATAAACTGACTTTATTTCTTTTTTTTCCCTTTTACAAGAATTAAAATGACTTGGACCTTCTGATTCTTTTTTCCGTGTGTATTCGAGGTGTTATCAAAATGAAACATGATTGCCTTCGATCAAGACTTGCCTGCAACTTTTTGCTTAGTTTACTAATGCTAGCTTTCTTCGCCCATCAAGTTGTGAAATCTCCAAAATCAGGTTTTTGATAGCTTACCGGTTCAAATGGCTCGGTTTGGACCAAAAGATCCAATCAAGCCGAATTGTTTTTTAAAATTCTGAATTGAATAACTGAACCAAAGTGGTAAGATTGGAATTCGATTTTATATTTTTAAAATCAAATAACTTCAGTTTAATTCGTATACTTTTTAGTTAGTTGGATTGTCTTTTCATAAGCTTTGATTTAATAAACCTTTAGTTTATAATGTGTTTTTTCATTTTGGTTTTTTTTTTTTTTTTTAAACTTAAACCGAATTGTGCTAAGTGAATTTTTTTAAAAATTTTCAAATTGAAATTATCCGGAAAAAAACTTGAAAAACCATTAGTTAATTTCGGATCTATTTTTATCAATATTTTGGATAATTCGGTTAATTTTCCCACCCTATAGATAGCTTACTATAGAATCATCAAGCAAATGTGGATTATAAAAATAATTAAAGGGTTTGTCTAGCTATCGAGTGTCCAAAATCTACTTGTTAAGGATTATTGTGAACTTAAAATATATATCATGGAGCTACATGCATTAATGTTCTTCGTGTTTCAAGAAATTTCGAGTTCGCATATCTTTTTATAATAATAAAAAAAGTATATGACATTGTAATTAAGGTACATCAAATTAAGTGTAGAATGCAAAGTTAAAACTATAAATAAATTAATTATTGCGCAGTTAGTAGACATGGGGACCATAATCAATTATCGGTCTCTGGTAATTTGCATGCCTCAATTAAATCCTGCAGAGCCGCTTGTGTTGTCAGATTCGAGCTTCCATTTGAGTACTTGAAAGCAAACCAAATTATATAGTATCCAAAAAAACCTTGCTTAATGCAATATAATCAGTATTGTTCGACATTAATGCCTAAATTGGAAAGTGGGAGCTTCAAAGCTGATGTATGAAAGCAAAGGGGGGCATAAGATTGTTAGTTCCAAAGGTATGATTTTAGTACTTATAACATTTCTTTTTTTATTAGGGAGTATAAATGTGTTAAAGAGTCATTTCAACCCAATAGTTTAAGCTGTTAGGTGAGGTCTTAAGATATGATTTATATTATTTTTTAAAATATCCTTTCAGATGAAAGCTCTTTGAGCTTGAAACTTGCATAAATTTACATTATCTTGTGCTTAATTTTTATTAAATAAATAGAAATGGTGAGACTTGAACTCGTAACTGATTGATCATCAAGACTCTGATATTATAAAAAAAATCATCTTAACTTAATAATTTAGACTGTTAGATCTTAAAATATAATTTATATTATTTTCTAATCTTAAAATATAATTTATATTATTTTCCAATAAAATGCTCGCTGCAACATTTTTGTTTGGGAAGAAATTATCACCTACTGTACTAATGCATGGACAAAAACGCATTTATTCCGAAAGCTTCGAGTCATGAAACTTTCATGATATTTGTATAATGAGATTTCAAGGCCTTCCTTCAATAACATGAGTGGTTGGCTTGGTTGTTTAGGGGGGCAGCATGCTCTTTCTTTGTTAATGGCTTAATGCCACCCCTATTAGCATTGTTTTCCCCAGATATTGCCACCCTTGTCGTTTTAGGTTAAGAAGATACAATTCGAATTCCAAGGAAAAACAAGATTTGGAGTTTACATTGGTGATATTTGAATCAATAAATTTGAAGGTTTTTTTCCAAGTTTCTTTTTTTCAGAAGGGAAAAAGAAGGGACCAAGATGCACAAGTGTGAAAATGCCTGCATGTATTTGGGGGCCATGCACATACCAGAGAGTAATTAGTAATTACTGCAATGGAGAAAACAGATGACTACATTTACTAGTTCTGAACTACCCACCTTACATCCTGTATTAAAGCTCCTTTCACGATTACAAAGATCTCAACTCTTACTTTACAACTCTTCAATTATCACTCCTACTGTCTTACTTCCTCTCTTCAGCTCAAGATGGCTACCTTCAAGCTGCCTTGCATGCTGGTGATTTTCTTGGTGCTGGGTGTAGGTTTAGGCCAAAATGTGGATCCGTTTGGATCACAAGTAGGAAGGAGAAGGGAGATGGTGCCTGCTATGTTTATATTTGGAGACTCACTCATTGACAATGGCAATAACAATAACCTTCCTTCTTTTGCCAAGGCCAACTATTTCCCTTATGGTATTGACTTCAATGGTGGTCCTACTGGTCGTTTCTCCAATGGTTACACCATGGTTGATGAAATTGGTAAACCTCTCACTGCCCTCTTCTTTGGCTTTCCTTGCTTTTATGTTAAGCTTTCATGTAGTATTTGAGTTCAGGATGCCATGCAGACATAAAATATATTTTTCTTCATGGCCATTGTTTCCTTTCTTTCATCTTCTTTGATAGTCAGACGAAAAATTGTTTATAGGAGACAGACCTCTATATTTTTTGTACTTAAATTAAACCACTTGGAATATGGAGACAGTAGTTTGATGTTTAACACATTCTTTTCCATATTATTAGGGTCGGTTTTTACACCTTTCATTTACTTTTTTCTTTGGTTTCTTGAAAGGAAAAGTCATTTTTTTCTTTCTCCAAATGATAATTACAAATATTGCAATGCAGCATGCTCTATGAAGTTGGCTAAGCACACACATTTGTGATTGTTAATACAAGGCATTTGAACAACAGTATGATGACACCATAATGCAGTCCTGTTTTGATCTCCTGTTTATGATTACCAAATTTTGCTTTTGTCCATTTTCTTCCGCAGCTGAACAACTAGGACTTCCTCTGATTCCTGCTTACTCTGAGGCATCAGGAGATCAAGTGCTTAATGGTATCAACTATGCCTCTGCAGCTGCCGGAATCCTTGATGTCACAGGCAGAAACTTTGTAAGCATATCCATTCATACATACAGAATTAAGTAGTATGCATCATCACACATATTAATGAAGCCTAAAAGATATGCAAGCATGGTTGCTGAATCATTTTTCGAGGGGGTCATTTGATACCAATTTTATTTTTTTCAAACCTATTGGATTTCTTTACATGGTTCATTATACTTGGACCATTGATCTAGTTATTCTGGCACCTTCTTGTGTATTTACAGTTTCTGTATTGAATGCAATATAATTCTACGTTGCCTACGAACCAAGCAATTTACAGTGTCTGTGGCAGACATTAAATGACCCTTTCGTATTCACAGGAATAGAATATAATCAAGTAGATGTTTGGTTGGCCATCACACATGACCAAATTAAACTTGCATACTGGTATTGATATAACATGGACTAATTTTTTTGGATGTATTATTGTTTTGATCAGGTTGGTCGCATACCATTTGATGAACAGATAAGGAATTTTCAGAACACGCTCGATCAGATTACAGATACACTTGGAGCAGATGATGTAGCTAGGCAAGTTGGACGGAGCTTATTTTTTGTAGGGATGGGCAGCAATGACTACCTTAATAACTATCTCATGCCTAACTATCCAACGAGGAATCGGTATAATGGCAGACAATTTGCAGATCTCTTGACTCAAGAATATAGCCGGCAACTAACTAAACTTTACAATCTTGGAGCACGTAAATTTGTTATTGCAGGGTTAGGAGTGATGGGGTGTATTCCTAGCATCTTGGCCCAGAGCCCTGCAGGGAACTGCTCTGATTCAGTTAACAAGCTAGTTCAACCTTTCAATGAAAATGTGAAGGCTATGCTCAAAAACTTCAATGCCAATCAGTTGCCAGGAGCAAAATTCATTTTTATTGATGTTGCTCATATGTTCCGAGAAATCCTCACCAACTCCCCAGCATATGGTATGTGCCTCTTGGCTCTAATAAATTGTGTGTATTGTATCTTGAGTAGTTTTTTTTTTTTTTTTAATTTTCGCTGATATTTCTTTGTAGGATTTAGTGTTATAAACCGTGGATGCTGCGGCATTGGGAGAAATAGAGGTCAAATTACATGTCTTCCATTCCAAACACCTTGTCCTAACAGAGAACAGTATGTGTTCTGGGATGCATTCCACCCAACAGAAGCTGTGAATGTTTTGATGGGAAGAAAGGCCTTCAATGGGGACTTGAGCAAGGTCTATCCTATGAACATAGAGCAGCTTGCCAATCTTGAAATGGAATCCAATTAACAGGAATCCTTGTTTCATTCATGCCATCATAATTTTTATTTCATCACTGATCTATGAGAGTCGTTGTTTATTTTGTATTTAAAAGCAAGGAACTGTTGTGCATGTGCATGTTCTAATTGCTACCATTAATGCAACTACTTTGATTTGGTTTTGTTCCCTATCCCTTTCAAAAAAAAAACAAAAAAAACCTCTCTATCTTGGATACATTGCTCTTTTGGTGTGATTGTCTATGTTTCGGAATAAGTGAGAAAGAAAGCAGAACGAACAGGCTGCCCCGCAGTCTAGTTCTTGATACTGAGCAGTAATTAATGCAGTTGAAATAATTTCAACAGAAATGTTGCCTTTTTTAATTTTTCTGTCTACAAATATGTTTGCAGTAGTTTCACCAGTGCATTGTGTATGGTGAGTCTTAAATTCTAAAATCAATATCTTCAACCAAAATGTGCAAGCATTGTAAGCTGATCACTGGTATTGCTATGTGCTCTGACACGCAGTGGAACTATGCTCCCTCGAGCTCAAAACTGGTGCCCCACCCCAAATCGTATCCTGGCCCTAGACGTCTAACTTCCAACTGCGGTGACTAATTGCAGCAAGTGTTCACTACAAGACATCTTGTATTTGATCAATCAAATAGGAACCCAGCTAACACACTGACTCCTTTTCCCGTGTCCAAAATAAGAGGCCTAGCTGTTTTTCATTTTGTTTTTCCTTGCACATTTAAAAACTTTTCTCTGCTACAATGAGACTTGAACTTCTAGAGACGCATTAGTTTTGGCGATTCTTGGGGACCATGTTTGGAGACTTTGTTTCAAGGAAACTCAGCCTTGAAAGGAAAGATACTTGCCTTGGATTCCCGAAAACGTGTTTCCGTTGCTATAATGAAGCAGTAGGAAATTTTCAATTGCTTTTATTATCTCAATCTCACCACATTTATTACAGAAGGAATGGAAGGTGGTAGCACTGAATTGGTGTTAAGAAACAAGGAAACAATTACACCATCTTCCACACATTAACATTAAGCATTAACTCAATAGCTTCGAACAAGATACTAAAAACCAACCAAACATATGTAGTGCTATTACAGGAAGACGGGCATAAAGAGTTGAATTTGATCCCTCTCTCATAGCATTGTCAATTGTTGTATACTCATTGGATAAGTGTAAGTCTGTGAATTATATGTTACTTTAGCGAGTAAGATGTTTGCCACTTCTGTCGGGTGAAAGGCATCCCAGTATAAGTATTTACTGCGATCCTGGCATATCTGTTGAAGAGGAAGACATGTTATCTGCCCATTGTTCTTCCCCACTCCACAACATCCCTTGTCTATTACTTCAAATCCTGTATATCATTCTCACAATTCAAAACATGCATACTTGTAGGATAATTGAGCAGGATTTTGAGGTTTCTATGACAAATTAACGTGCAAGTAATAATTACCAAAGGAGGTTCCATTGAGAGACAGATCATTAGAGCTTTTATACGAATCGAGGTAAACAAACTTGGCTCCAGGCAATCGGCCATTGTTGAAATTTTGAACTAGCTTGAGGAGCCCTGAGTTGAATAAAGAAATAGCATTGTTGATTTTCTCATTGCAGCGGCTGTTGGTACCATTATACCTGGCGAGCTCATATGGAATGCAGCCAATTTGGCCAATTGCAGTTACAATCACCTTCCGAGCTCCGAAGGCATATAGTTGCTGAGATTCGAAGGAGAACATGTTCATTCTCTCGGAGAAAAATATTTTGAAAAAAAAAAATGATAATCTATCTACTTACGGTCAACTGACGAGTGTAATCCTGAAGAAGTACAGCCGCAAAAGCTTTTGAAGTGAAATCATGGCTAGTTGAGTAGAAGTCGGACATGAAATAGTTGTTGAGATAATCATTACTTCCCATCCCAGAATAGAAGATGCATTTGCTTAAATAGCTAGTGAGTGCATTGTTATCTCCTCTGAAATATCTCCTCATTTGTTCCACTGTCATGCCAAAGTTGGCTACTTGCTGGTTCATTGAGGTGTGACCCCCCTATCAAAACATGCACATAAGGTTACTGAGCTCTTTTTATTCAATCTTATTTACTAATCATATTGTCAAATTATGCTCCATCTTGCATATGCATCAAGAGATTAATGGTAAGAATGTGGCCAAGTACCAGATTGTTTCCAGTTTCATCTCTGATGCCAGCCGCTCCAGATGCATAATTCACTCCCCTTAATAGCGCTGGGCCCCTGGTTCTCGCATAGGGTGGGATGTAATTTCGAAACCCAAAAAGTTGAGCTGCAAAAATACATGCAATATAGTTAAGTTAGATATATATACATTTTCACGCTGTGGGCATAATATAGCAACCTCCATGGTTGTTATTCTTTTCTAAAATTCCAAGTGCATATCATAAAACGAAACTTACCCAAGGCATCGACATATGTTCGACCATTGGTAAATCGACCAGTGACACCCTGCGGAAAATCAATGCCATAAGGCCTGTAATTGGCCCTAGAAAGTGTAAGCAACCTGTTGTTGTTTCCATTATCTACCAATGAGTCCCCAAAAATGAAAAAACAAGGTACTTGGCCTTGCTGTGGCTGTGCACAAGCTCGAGTGGCTAACAACACTAATATTAAAGTGACTGACAAAACCAAATCTGTACTGAAACTCCTCATGTTTCCCCTTATGCTTGATTATGATATGAAGGTACGTATCCTCATGGTGATGGTGCTCAATTTATAGTCCACCAAGATGGGTTCGGATTCGAATTCGCCTATTATTGGAATCACAGGTGCTGTTGCTTTAAGCTATTCGACATAGCATATATCATATGAGATAAAAACGATCATCCAAAAGCAATTGGAAGAACTTTTAGTTGTAGTCATGTGTTAATTGTTAAAGTATGAACCAATGAGAAGTTGCGGTGATAGGGGAGATGAATCTCGTGATCTATCAAGGCTACAACATACTTGCAACTGTCAACTACATTGTTATATAGGTGTAAGCAGTCAAGTAGAATTAAAAACATACATGGATGTGTTGGTCAACAGTTTATGAGAAAATACATGTACTTATTGGCAATTACTCGTAATATTGTACCAAAAATAACCAAAATAGCAATGCCAAGGCAAGGCTAGGCAAGGCTAGAATGTAAAATAGATCGTTGACTATAGATGGTTTTACTGAGATCATATAGAAAAAATGCCAAACAAACTTGAAGTTATATGAAAGCTAACTCATAATACATGACTTGAAAAAGAAAAAACAGTGGTACGTACTCGTGACATGTGTGTTTGGTATTACGGTAGCTGTTGTGGTTGTGGTTTGAAAAAAGTTGTTTTGTAAAAAGTACTTTTAGTTGAGGTTGATTTGGAAAAATATATGTTTGGTTAAAACTGTGGTTGAAATTAAGGTTGAGTAGTTTAATGTATTTAGTTAAGAATGCTTTTGAAATTGAGGTTATAAAATAATTTAAAATATATATATATTAATATTGATGGTTTTCAATTTAAATATTATAGATTTAACTATTTCTATTACATCATAAAATAAATAATATTTTATATAAAATATTTTTTATTGTTCCATTAAACTATCTATAATTCCATCACGTATAAAATACATCCGACAAGGACTATAGTTTTCATAAATTTCTTAAGAGCGCAACAACATCAGGTAAAATATAATCATGAACAAAATTAGGATTGCGATCAAATTCTGCAAATGCTACGTCATCAAGCGATCTCCGTCTAATTTATGTATTGTCATTGAATAATATTTAACACTAGTTTTTTGAATAAAACATAATTAAAAATATTTTTTTTTTATTTTGCTGGGTCGAACCCGGTTCAATGCATTTTTAGCTTTGAACCGGATCCGATCCAGCCGGAACAGTGGAGCATGGCTCCATTGTTCATGGGTTTTCTTCACACAAGAAGCAGCAAAGAGCTGCTTCTTGTAAACCTGTGGCACAACCACAATTGATGGTGGGTCCTACGAGTAAGAAATTGCTTTTGTTGCAATACCAAACAACAATATTTGTAGCTGCGGGTGA
>Ga0307515_10025823_pt1 | contig 10141 bp, 10 predicted proteins | sample 17_EM_MG_FD_194513 | JGI IMG/M metagenome (GOLD analysis project Ga0307515, IMG submission 194513) | Populus trichocarpa ectomycorrhiza microbial communities from riparian zone in the Pacific Northwest, United States - 17_EM | ecosystem: Host-associated > Plants > Roots > Unclassified | place...
CATTCAGTCGAATGCGCCCCTCGTGCTTTGGACTGGAGTTCTGGGCGGTGCAGCCATGGGCGTCCAGAACGCTGCAGCGCGGTCGGTGCTCTCCTCAGTCGCTCCAACGACGGTGATGACTGGGAATGTCACACAGCTCGTGACCGACTGCGTAGATCTCGCACTGGGTGTGGGCAACAGCACGGTGCGGCGTCGCGCGATCAAATTCTTCTGGTCGATCGCCGCATTTGCAATTGGAGCAGTCGCAGGTGGATTCGGTACGGTCGCCATGAACTTCGGTTCGTTGATCATTCCAGTAGCAGTGATCGCTTGGCTCGCAATCAGTCAGACTCGATCAGGTCGGCAGACGCAGATGAGCTGAAGCGCATGAGCTACTCGATCGGAGTCTCTCTCGCGATCCCGGTCGGAGTTCATTCTCCGTGGCCCGCGCTCGCAATCACTGCAGTCCCAGCTATGCTCCGCTCTGCAAACGCAAGCCATGGCGCCATCGTCTGCCGCGAGCTTGATGTACCGTTGCACATCCTTGTGTCGCCTGGCGACGCCGAGTTCGGCGCGGCGGTCGATACGCTGCGATAAGTGGCGATGTGTCGGCGGATGACGAGACCGCGCTGAGCTCTGGTTTGCGCGCGCTGCGCAAGAGCGCGTGATCTGCCCTCGCGTTGGAACCCGGGTGTGGCTCGCCGGTGGCGTGACGGACATCCGGCTAGCGGGCAGAGGGCGAGAGTCGCCTCGAGTCCGCAGCATCAGGCAACGAGGTGTCGGAAGTAGGATCGAAGGTTCCGATGACGGGGAAGAGGACAGTCAATGATCGGCACCTGCAAGCTCTGCCTCATTCCCGGACTCGAGCTACGCGGCAGTCACTACATTCCCAAGGCCGTGTACAGGCAGCTTCGGGACGTGACGTCGTCGTCAAACCCCAATCCGTGGTCGATCGACAAGGCGACTTCGGTCCAGACGTCTCGACAGCTCAGTGCCCCACTCCTTTGTGAAACTTGCGAAGGCCGATTTTCAAAGTTTGGCGAAGACTGGATACTGCGACACTTTCTGAAGGCCGACGGAGGATTCAGGCTCGCGTCCATCTTGGCTGTGCACAAGCCCTCGGTGCATGCCGACGGGAACGCGACCAGGGTCTACTTGGCAGGCGACATCCCGGAATCGAAGGTTCTGCTTCGTACACGGCGTCGGCCACCCGATTGCGGTGACGCCGCTGCTCGAGGAAATCGTGCAGCAGGACGCCATCAAGTATTTGCAGGGCCACGCGTCGAGACGGGCGGCTCGCTAGGAGGCAACACGCCCCGGTAACCGAGCCGGCGCTGCAAGCCAAAACTACCTTGGGCGGGCGGGCAGCCGAACACCGCGCACGTGCGAGCACCGGTCACGGCTGCCCGACGAGGGTGTCCTGGATAATTTGCGATGGCCACCAATTTCCCCACCGTCGACCGGAAGCACTTGATCAGCTCCGCCTCAAAGGCGTTGCTGACCGAGCGCCACCCCGCTCAATGGGAGCCCACCGAGCAAGCAGGGGGTTCGGACTTCGGTTTCGACTACTCGATCCAAGTCGCGCCGGCCGGGCAGGTTACCTATACGTTTCGCGCGCAGCTAAAGGGCACCGGATCCCCGAGTCTGTCCGCAGATGACCGTCGAGTTGGAGGGTGCGCATCAATGAAGGTGCAAAAGGTGCGGACCGGACAAACTACGACCGGTCATTGATGCAGTCGTGTGATGGACTGCGGACCCTGATGGAAGACGCGCGCGGGGGCTTCATTCGCTTGTCGCGCCCGGCGGCAGCCGGCTCCTTGACCTAGTCAGGTGCTCCCCGCGCAGGTCCAACATTTGCTCATCAACGCATCGTCGTCACGCGGTGGCGAGTTCAATCGATTGGGGTGCTATACGGACATCCGTCTTTGGCAGGACCGGGATGGTTTTGTCCGCTTCTCGCGAGAAACAACGGCGCGGCGGGGCGCCGCACCGCCCGCTCGCCACGCGCCTCGCTCGTTCCGGAGCAGGCGATCTCTCCTAGCTCCATTGCGCCCGCAGCCGCGAGACCACGTCCAGCTTCGCTGCGGGCGTGCGCGTGGGTTCTGTATCTCCCACATCATCGGGTCGCGCCGGTCCGCACGCCTCGAAGAGCGAAGCAACCTCTGGCGGTATGAAGCGCGTCAACGAGCTGTAGACATGTCGATCACCAACGCCCGACTGCGAACTCACGTAGAACCGTTGCGGAACCAGCACGTGCAGGTGCCGCTTGGCGCGCGTCAGGGCCACGTACAAGAGCCGTCTTTCCTCGTCGATCTGGGCCTGGTTCCCCGTGGCCATGTCCGACGGGATGCGGCCGTCAACCGCGTTCAACACATGCACGGACTGCCATTCCATGCCCTTGGCAGAGTGAATCGTCGACAGGATCAGGTAGTCCTCATCGAGCAGGGGCGGCCCGGACTCGTCGCTCGTCGCCGCCGGCGGATCGAGGGTCATGTCGGTCAAGAACTGCTGCCGCGACGACGACGCGTTCGCCATCCGTGCAAGCTGCACCAGGTCGGCCTGCCGAATGCGCGCATCGTCATGCAGTCGCTCCAGGTGCGGCTGGTACCAGACGTTCACGAGCTGCACGTCTTCGGGCCAGGCGCTGGTCGACGAGCGCAGATCCGCGATCAGCTTGGCGAGCGTCTGCCATTCAAGCTTCGTTGCCGCCGGTGGCACGAAACGCTGAAGCTCGCCTGCCGGGTCCGCCGCCGCCTCCATCGCATCCAACAGTCGCTGCGCTGTCGCGGCGCCGATGCCGGGCACGAGTTGCGCGACCCGAAATCCCGCGAGCCGATTCCTCGGGTTCTCGGCCCAGCGCAACACCGACAGCACGTCCTTCACGTGCGCCGCCTCGAGAAACTGCAGGCCACCGAACTTGACGAACGGGATGTTCCTGCGCGCCAGCTCCAGTTCGAGACCGGCACTGTGGTGCGACGCGCGGAATAGCACCGCCTGTGCCTTCAGCTTCAGCCCGGCCTCGCGGTGCTCGAGCACGCGGTCAGCAACCCAGCGCGCCTGCGCTGCCTCGTCTTCGACGGTCACCAGTTGCGGCCGCTCCGATGACGCGAGGTCCGTCCAGAGGTTCTTGGCGAAGCGTTCGCTGGTGAGCGCGATGACGGCGTTCGATGCGTCGAGGATTGGTTGCGTGGAGCGGTAGTTGCGCTCCAGCGTCACGACCCGGGCCGCCGGCGTGAACCGCTGCGGGAACTCGAGGATATTGCGGACCTCGGCCGCCCTGAAGCTATAGATGCTCTGCGCGTCGTCGCCGACCACGGTCAAGCCATTCCCCATGGGCTTGAGCCCGAGCAAGATGCCCTCTTGCAGACGATTGGTGTCCTGGTACTCGTCGACGAGCACGTGGTCGAAGCGCGCCGCCACGTGGGCGCCGAGTTCGCGGTCGCCCATGAGGTGCGACCAATACAGCAAGAGGTCGTCGAAGTCGACGACGCCTTGCTTGTGCTTCTCGCCGACATAGGCGCCAAAGAGCCGCTTGAGATCGGCTGCATGCTGCGCGCACCACGGGTAGCTGTCGAGCAGCAGCGAGTCGAGCGAGGCCTGGCTGTTGACCGCCCGCGAGTAGATGCTCAGGCAGGTGCCCTTCTGGGGAAAGCGGCTCTTGCCCTTGGTGCCGCCCAACCCGAGCTGTTGCCGCACGAGCCCGAGCATGTCCTCGGCATCGCCGCGGTCCAGGATGGTGAAGGCCTCGTTCAGGCCGACCTGTGCCGCGTAGTCGCGAAGCAGCCTCGCGCCGACGCTGTGGAACGTGCCCGACCAGGGCAGCGACGGCGCCCGTTGCGTCGAATTGAAGCGCAAGGTCTGGTGCAGCAGGCGACCGGTGCGGCTCTCCATCTCCTTGGCCGCGCGGCGCGAGAACGTCAGCAGCAGAATTCGCTGCGGGTCGGCGCCGGCCAGCACGAGCTTCGCCACGCGCGATGCCAGCGTCATGGTCTTGCCCGAGCCGGCACCGGCGATGACGAGCAGTGCCTCGCCCTGCCGATCCGGCCGGTTGATCCCATGTTCGACCGCATCGCGCTGCTGCGCGTTCAGCGATGCGAACGGGTCAGGACGAGGCGATTCGGTTGGCATGGGCAGCGGCGTTGACGAAGGGATTCCGCGGGTAGCATACTGTACATCCATCCAGTTCCTATGAGCCCTGGCGTTTCGGGGCGACCACGTTGAAGGAGGTGGGCCATGACGGTCTTGGTTGGGACGTGCTCTTGGACGGACAAAACGCTGATCGGGTGTGGTCGCTTCTATCCGAAGGGTTGCTCGACCGCGGAGGCTCGGCTGCGCTACTACGCTTCGCAGTTCCCATTGGTCGAAGTCGATTCGAGCTACTACGCGATGCCGTCGGTCGACAACTCCGTGCGCTGGGTGGAGCGCACGCCGGCGGACTTCATCTTCAACATCAAGGCCTTCAGGCTCTTGACCAACCACCAGACGCCGCTCGAAGTCTTTCCGAACGACATGCAGAAGGCCTTGTCCGGCTTGAACAAGAGGACCGTCTATTACCGGGACCTTCCGAATGAGATTCGACTCGAAGTCTGGCGCCGCTATCGGGAGGCCATCGCGCCGCTGAAGGACGTGGGCAAGCTGCACCTGGTGCACTTCCAGTTCCCGCCGTGGTTGTTGCGAAGCCGGGCCGGCCACGACCACGTGCGGCATTGCGTTGAGATGATGGCGGGCTACACCGTGTCGGTCGAGTTCAGGAACCGGATGTGGTTCGAGGACGAACACATGGCGTCGACGCTAGCGTTCGAGCGGGAGTTGGGTGTTGTTCATACCGTGGTCGACGCGCCGCAGGGATTCGACAACTCCATCCCGCAGGTCTGGGAGGTCACGCACCCGCGCTTCGTGTACGTGCGGCTGCACGGGCGCAATGCAGCAACCTGGAACGTGCAGGGAGGGACCGCAGCCAGCGATCGCTTCAACTACGACTATTCGGCCATTGAACTGGCCGGGCTCGCCAATCGCATTGCCGAACTCGCTGCACGCGGACTCGACATCCACGTTGTCTTCAACAACAACATGGAAGACCAGGGTCAACGCAATGCGAGGTCGCTAATGGATGTGCTTGAGAAACTCAAGGTCATCGAGGTTCGACTGCCGTTTTAGTGGAGCAGAGGGTCGCCGCGCTGACCGATGGTGACCAACTGTGTCGCCGGGCAAGACCTGGACGATATCGACGATGACGCGGCTGCTCACTGATGACACGTCGTGAGTTACACCTTGCTGACTGGCCGGTGCAATCATCGTCTCCATAGTCGCGACCAGGAGTGAGGCATGGGCACGAACGTGATCGCCACCGGACTGTTGGCACTCGCACTCGCTGGTGCATCGCAGAGACCGCCGCACGTTGAACAGCGTATGGACGTGAAAGGCATCCGGCTCGGTGCCACCCTTGCCGAAATGCAGGCCGCCGCAAAGCTCACATGTGGTGCCGACCGCGTGCGCGCCTTCGACACCGTGTGTCGCTACGCCGACCCGAAAGACAGCACGTTTGCGGGCAGGCGCGCGTCATCGGTCGTCTTTGGCTTGTTCGGCGGGCGGCTCGATACCGTTCAGGTCGAACTGCCGGCTGGGGCCTACGAGCGCGTTCGACTCGCGCTTGATGGGAAATTCGGTACCACTCCGTCAGGCGGCGACTTGCACGGCCCGCGAAGCTACGTGATGAACGGTGATCGTGTGCATCTGATCCGTTTGCAAGGGTCGAAGACCCTCATCCTCTTCGAGGCCGCAACTACCACTGGAACAGGCGATCGTGAAGGGCGCGCAGATGCAACGCTGGTGACAGCGCGCAAGGATGTGTAGCCAGGCATCGCCCGCCTCGGTTCTGACATTGGGAGCGGGCTCTTCAGTGTCGCTAGTCAGCAGCGGCTCTACTCGCTCATTTCTTCACCGCCTCGCGCCGGCCGTGCCCTGATCAGTGTCATCGCGTCGCGCAGGTCCGCCAGCGTGACGGGCATTGGTCCGTCAGGGTGCAGCCGTGGGAGGCGATGCGAGGCAGGGTCGATCAGCACCATCTCCGCAAAGCTCAGCGCGGCGAAATACTTTCCCTCGACGAGGGCACCAATCGCGTGGGAGAGATACAGCGCCTCCCACGTGTCCGGCTCGAGGTGATCATGCTCAATAGCGTCCATGATGGCCTCGACCCACATCGCGAGCATGTCGAGCTGGGTCTGCGCCGGGAATGCTTCAATCTGGATCCACGCAGGCGCGGCGGCGGCGAGTTGTTCGCGGTTCATGGCACTGTCTCCGGTCAGCCGTTTGCAGCGCTCATACTGCGCAACTCGATCACGACCAAGACTCTAGCCCATGCGTTTCGCGTCCGCACTTCTCATCACCTCTGCAGCCCTTCTTGTTCAGCCCGCAGCCCATGCCTTTGGTGCCGAAGGGCATGAGGTGATCGCGCTTGTCGCGCAGCAGTACCTGAGCGCCGACGCCAAGGCGAAGATCGCCGCACTGTTGGCGCTCGAACCCGGCGAAACACTGGTCACGATCTCGACCTGGGCGGACCGAACGCGCGACAAGGCGACAGCGGCGTGGCACTACGTGAACCTGGCGCGCGATGCGAACTGCGACTTTGTCGCGCCGCGCGACTGCCCAGGAGGTGACTGCGTGGTGGGCGCCATCGAGGCCCAGGTTCAACGCCTCGCGTCGAACGCTGCGCCGGCAGAACGGCTGGAGGCACTCAAGTTCGTCGTGCACTTCGTCGGCGACGTTCACCAACCGCTTCACGCGGGCTTTGCCGACGACAAGGGCGGCAACACGTACCAGCTCCAGGCGTTCGGCCGAGGCACCAACCTGCATGCCGTGTGGGACTCCGCATTGATCCGCGACATCGACCCGAGCGCGCATTCGCTGGCGAGCAAATTGATTGCCCAAGCACCCGCCGCGCCCGCGCCGAACTTCGCGCCGGCCCAATGGGCGAGCGAGAGCTGCAAGATCGTCAGCAGGGCGGACTTCTATCCTGCTCGAACGCTGTCGGCCGAGTACCTCACCACGTTCGAACCGGTTGTCGAGCAGCGTCTCTACGCCGCCGGCTTGAGGTTGGCTGCAACGCTGAACCTCGCCTTGACGGCGTCGTCTGCTCGCTAAGTCACCGGGCCGCAGACCCCCTGTCGCCGATCTCAGAGTCGATAGGCCAATGCGGTCGAGCGTTGGCATCGTCTTGCACCGCATGACCCATGGCCGCTGCTATCGTTACGCCATCACCACCTTCCGAGAGACAGTCATGCAGCGCTTCGAGGCTCCACGGATGCTCGCAGGCTTCTTTGCATCGTGCACATTTGCCGGTGCAGTTGCGGCATCCGACGATCCGACGCTGCGTGGCTGCTGGCGCAGTCAGCACGTTCAAGTGACGCTGGCCGACCAGAGCCACTACGACCAGAACGGCGATTGCGTCACCGAGTACGACGGCGCGAAGGCGCGATCGCGCTGCCACAGCGGCGCCGGCGACACCGACATCCTGTCCAGCTACGAAGTGATCGAGCCGGGGCGCCTTCGGGTCACAGTGCTCGACGGCGTGCCCGACAAGGCCAAGGGGCTCACGTCGGAGCTGCGCTATGCGCTGCAAGACGGCTGGATGCTGGTCGAGCGGCCCATCGTGGGTGCTCCGCCACCCGGCAGTCCGGGCAAGCAGCCCGTGAGCATGAAGTCTGTCTCCGTGCGCGTGCCGGACTGCACGCCCCGCGACGCGAACCCGCAGCCGCTGCGTATAGGCCGCACACCTGTCAGCTCGCTGGCGCTGACGGTACTTCCGGGCTGGGAGCCATGGCTCATCGATCCGGCCGCAGACAAGCGTCTGGGCCCGGCCGTCGACAAGAGCTTTTTCATCGGCGCCTTTGTGCCGAAGGGCGCGAGCACCGTGCCAGGCCCGAGCCATCTGGTGCTCGTGCTCGACGATGTGCGCCCGGGGCCTGTGCCGGTGCGCGCAGCGGAGTTCGCCGCCGTGAAGAAGCGTTTCGCCGCGGAGCTGCACCCCGCCAAGCTGCTCTGTGACCTGCCCGACCTGGCCTGCGGGGCGCTGAACGTGCCCGACAAGGGCCTGGTCTACACGGAGCTGCTCAACGTCAAAGGTCGCGTGGCCATGGTCACGGGGACGGTTGCAGGGCCAGATGCCAGCACCGCCGGCCTCCTGCGCAAGTCGGTGCAGGCCTTCGTGGAGCAACTGCGCGCGGACAACGCGCGATGAGGATAGCGTCAGCCAAAAAGCCCTTGAGGACCACGCGAGGTGGAGGCGCAATCTCCTCGCGAGTCCTTTCGTCGATCCCTTCGCGCACTGCATTCTTCGCAAGCTCATCGATGCCATTGCGTTCAGGAAGAAGACCGGAATCGCTAAGGAAGACATGCTGGGCCTTCACGACAAGCTCAGGGAACACCCTCGCGCCGAGGGAACTCACGGACGCTGGTAGACCTGTTCAAGGCCGCAGATTCGATGATGAGCAGTCCGATGCCAACCTGATTCCAGCCGGACTGCGCGAATGCCTGGCTTGTCGAAACGATGTCTTGAGGTCGGCGTGTGGGCGTCGGCGTCGTCTAGCTCAGCGCGCCGGGCGGCCGGCGTGTCGGTTACGGATCTCGCGGGTGTCGCTTTGGGACGATGCATCGCTCTCTCGATTTAGAGTTGACTATGCTGTTCGCGCCCACTGCTTGTTCTAGTTTCGAGTCATCCTTTGAGCACGGCCGCTTTGATGCGCGCAACGTGTTCTTGGGTGTCGAATTCGCCGGCGACATAGCGGCGGTTGATCTCTTCGACTTCTGTAGACAACACCACGCCCTCGAAGCGAACGCTGCCTCGAGCGAAGTCGATGGCTTGCAGGCGGGTGGCGCTTTGATCGGCAGTGGTACGCGGCCTAGGAGTGACGTTCATGTTGGTGCTTTCAGGGTACGGCCAACCAAGGTCACGTCGCCGTCTGTAGTTTCGCTCGCACCCCGCCATCAACTGCATTCGCGAGCTTCTAAACGAATTGCATCGTAGCGCCGCTCAAGGCCGAGGTCGTGTGGATCGGACGCTGGGACCACCACGAACTTTGCGAATCTGGCAAGACGCCGGACGATTCATCTTAGGGGCAGATGCACAACAAACGACGCTTCGATGATCGGAGCCTCATGAGCGGCGGCATGCAGTACCACCCGATCCCTGCCAGTCCCGCAAGCATCAGCCAGAGCGTTTCCGGTTCGGGCACCGCACTGGCCATGACGCTGACGCCATTGTGGCCGAACGTGTCACCCACAGTGCCGCCTTCGTGCAGCACGGCCAGGGTGTAGTAGAAGGTTCCGTCGGTGTCCTGCAGCAACGACAGTGGCACCGTGAAGCTCAGCACGTTGCCGACGAAGCCGTAGTCGAGGTAACTCTGTACTGACCCCCACCCGCCGACCCCTGTGGGACCTGTGTAGGTTGTGTCGTCCTGCACCCAGCTCGCTTGCAACTGTCCCGTCAGCGGCACCGTGTCCGACGCGATGAAGGTCTGCCGCGAGTCGGGCAATGTCCCGTTGTTGTGGCTCTGTGCTCGATCGAGAGCGACCGGCGCGTCGGGGTCGACCCAGAACACGAACGAATCGACAGGCTGTCCGGTTGGCACCGTCGATCCGAGGTCGGGCAGCGTGACGTACTCGATGCTGAACGTTGCGGTCTGAGCGAGCGGATCGACCACGGCGCTGTACCCGGAAAACGGATCGGCAGCGAGGGTGGGGAGGGCGGCCGTGGCCGCAAGCAGTGCAACGAAGAATCTCATGGGAACCTCCTGGTAGACCTCATAGACGACACTAGCGGTCGAGGCCAGGCTTAACCACTGCAAGATCTGACAGGGTCGCTGCTCGATTCGTGGGATTTACAGTTCCGGCGACTTGTAGGGCGGGAATGCAATCCTTGCGCTTGGCCGCGTCCGTAGCCCAACGTTTGTGTGGAATCGAATGCGATCTCAACGGTCTCGCCGCTTGCTATCTGAGGGAACATCGCATCTAGTAACGAGGATTCGAGAAGCTCTCGCTGGGAGCGATCTCCGTCCCTACCGCGACCGGTCTGCAGAGAGTCGATTCCCGTCGACCGCGGTAAGCCCGTGAACTAGGGAAGGTCTGAACAACGTGAAAACGCGAGCTCGATCGATCCGTCGATCGG
>Ga0307515_10025824_pt1 | contig 10141 bp, 10 predicted proteins | sample 17_EM_MG_FD_194513 | JGI IMG/M metagenome (GOLD analysis project Ga0307515, IMG submission 194513) | Populus trichocarpa ectomycorrhiza microbial communities from riparian zone in the Pacific Northwest, United States - 17_EM | ecosystem: Host-associated > Plants > Roots > Unclassified | place...
ACGAGACCGCAAGGCCATGGCTGCGGGCGATAACCTGCGGCTCGGCCTTGAACGCAAAGACGACGGCCGGCTCATCGGCACCTGCACGCTGTTTCAGATCACGCCGCAGTGCCGCCGCGCCGAGGTGGGTTATGCATTGGCCGCACAGGCCTGGGGCTGCGCCTACATGGACGAAGCGCTGCGCGCGTTGCTGAATCACGGCTTCACGGCGCTGCAGCTGAACCGCGTGGAAGCCGACATCGACCCCCGCAATGCGGCCTCTGCCCGCAGCCTGGAGCGCCTGGGTTTCCAGAAGGAAGGCCATCTTCGCGAGCGATGGATCGTGGGCGACGAGGTCTCCGACACGGCGCTGTACGGGTTGCTGCATCGCGACTGGCATTGGCGCGCATGAGCGCAAGGCGCCGTCACTCGGGTGCCCGGCCCACCATCCGCGGCGCGCGCAGAAAGTCGAAGTCGACGCCATGGTCGGCCTGGGTCACCGACTGCAGGAACAACTTGCGATAGCCGCGCTCGGCCGAAGGCTGGATCACGGGCGCCGCGGCGGCGCGCCGTGCCAGTTCTTCGTCGGACACCAGCAGCGAGATCTCGCGCTGCTTCACGCTCAGGCGGATGCGGTCGCCGCTCTTCACGTGCGCGAGCGGCCCGCCCACCGCGGCCTCGGGCGTCACATGCAGCACGATGGTGCCGAACGCCGTGCCGCTCATGCGGCCGTCGGAGATGCGCACCATGTCCTTCACGCCGGCGCGGGCCAGCTTGCGCGGGATCGGCAGGTAGCCGGCCTCGGGCATGCCGGGCGCACCCTTCGGCCCTATGTTCTTCAGCAACAGCACGTCGTCGGCCGTCACGTCCAGGTCTTCGCGGTCGATGCGCCGCGCCAGGTCTTCGAGGTTCTCGAACACCACGGCGCGGCCTTCGTGTTCCATCAAGGCCGGGTCGGCAGCCGACTGCTTGATGATCGCGCCGCCCGGCGCCAGGTTGCCGCGCAGCACCGCGATGCCGCCTTGCGGAAAGACCGGGTTGCCGAGCGGCCGCACGACATCCTGCGCGAAGCCGCTGCCCGACGCTTCGATCTGCTCGCCGAGCGTGCGGCCGGTGACGGTCAGCGCCTCCAGCCGCAGCAGCGGCTTCAGTTCGCGCAGCAGCGTCGCCATCCCGCCGGCGTTGTGAAAGTCTTCCATGTAGTGCTGGCCGGTCGGCTTCAGGTCCAGCAGCACCGGCGTGGCGGCGCCCATGCGGTCGAGCGCGGCAAGGTCGATCTCGATGCCCATGCGGCCCGCGATGGCCGTGAGATGCACGATCGCGTTGGTCGAGCCGCCGATCGCCAGCAGCACGCGCAAGGCGTTCTCGAAGGCCGCGGGCGTCAGGATCTTGTCGATCGTCAACCCGCTGCGCGCCATCTGCACCGCCACCGCGCCGCTGTGCTCGGCCACGCGCAGGCGGTCGGCCGTCACCGCCGGCGGCGACGCGCCGCCCGGCACCGTGATGCCCAGCGCCTCGGCCACGCAGGCCATCGTGCTGGCCGTGCCCATCACCGAGCAGGTGCCGACACTGGGCACCAGCTGGTGGTTGACGTCGTGGATCTCGTCGGCGTCGATCTCTTCGGCGCGGAAGCGGCCCCAGTAGCGGCGGCAGTCGGTGCATGCGCCGACCCGTTCGCCGCGGTGGCTGCCGGTGAGCATCGAGCCGGTGATGAGCTGGATCGCGGGGATGCCGGCCGAGGCCGCGCCCATCAGCTGCGCGGGCACCGTCTTGTCGCAGCCGCCGATCAGCACCACCGCGTCCATCGGCTGCGCGCGCACCAGCTCTTCGGTGTCCATCGCCATCAGGTTGCGCAGGTACATGCTGGTGGGCGCGGCGAAGCTCTCGTGCAGCGAGATGGTCGGGAAGTCCATCGGCAGCCCGCCGGCCAGCATCACGCCGCGCCTCACGGCTTCGATCAGCTGCGGCATGTTGCCGTGGCAGGGGTTGTAGCTGCTGCCGGTGTTGGCGATGCCGATCACCGGGCGGTCCAGCGCGTCGTCGCTGTAGCCGGCGCCCTTGATGAAGGCTTTGCGCAGGAACAGCGAGAAGCCGGCGTCGCCGTAGCTGGTCAAGCCCTTCTTCAAGCCCTTCGGGTCGTCACTCGCACTGCTCATGCTGCGTCACTCGTCGGTCGCCGCAGCACCACCCAGGCCGGCGCGTGGTCGCTGGGTTTTTCGCGGCCGCGTACCTCGCGGTCGACACCGGCCGCCTGCAGCCGCGCCGCCGCCGGCGCGTTGAGCAGCAGGTGGTCGATGCGCAGGCCGGCGTTGCGCTGCCAGCGGTTGCGGAAGTAGTCCCAGAACGTGTACATCGGCTTGTCGCCGTGCAGCGCGTGCAGCGCATCGGTCCAGCCGCCGGCCAGCAGGCGCTGGTAGGCCTGCCGGCTTTCAGGCTGCAGCAGCGCGTCGTCCAGCCACGACTTCGGCGAGTAGATGTCGCCGACACCGTCGGTCGGCACGACGTTGTAGTCGCCGGCCAGGATCACCGGCGTCGGCGCGTGGGCCAGCGTGGCCGCGTGCTGCAGCAGCCGTTCGAACCAGGCCAGCTTGTAGGTGAACTTCGGGCCCGGCTGCGGATTGCCGTTGGGCAGGTAGAGCGAGGCGACGACGATGTCGCCCACACGCGCCTGCAGGTAGCGGCTGTGCGTGTCGTCGGGGTCGCCCGGCAAGCCGCGCTGCGTCTCCTGCGCGGCGGTGTTGCGTGTCAGCAGCGCGACGCCGTTGAAGCCCTTCTGCCCATGCCACAGGGCCTGATAACCGGCATCGGCCAGGGCCTGCGCGGGGAAGGTCGCGTCCGACGTCTTCAGCTCCTGCAGACAGGCGACGTCGGGCTTCGATTCGGCCAGCCACTGCAGCACCGCCGGCAGCCGCGCCGTGATGCCGTTGACGTTGAAGGTAGCGATCTTCATGGCTGATTTGCCAGCACAGCCACGGCTTCGACTTCAATCTTGAAACCGTGGTGCAGCGCGCCGGTCGGCACCACCGCACGGCTCGGCCGGCTGCCGCCCGCCCATTGCGCATAGATGCCGTCGAACGCGGGCCAGTTGTCGACATCGTCGACGTAGACACGCACCTGAACCAGCCGATCGATGCCGCTGCCGCAGGCGTTCAGCACGCTTTCCACGTTAGCCAGCACCTGCCGGACCTGGTCGGCGAAGCTGGCCTGCACGAGCCTCTCGCCGGCGGCCGTGATGGGCAGCTGGCCCGAGACGAACACGAAGCCATTGGCAACGGTGCCGTGCGAGTAGTGCCCGCCGGGCCGCGCATGGGCGCTCGGGTTGACGGATCGGATCGTGTCGGCGCTCATCGTGCGATTCCCTCACCAGCCATAGAAACGCGGCCAGGTCTGCACGTCGCCGCCGGCCAGCACGGCCTGGTACGCCGGGTGCTGTGCCGCGGTTGCGCAGGCGTGGTTCGGCAGTATGCGCAGGCGGGTGCCGATGGGGAACCGCGCGGCAATGTCGCGGTCCGGGCTTTCGGCGCAGACCAGGATGCCGTGCTCCTGGTTGGCGTTGTCCATCACGTAGCCGGCGATGGGTTCGCCGTCCTCCGTGCACACCTGGCCGTAGCCGAAGTCGTGCCGCTGCTTCTGCGTGCCGCGGTCGCGGCTCATCGCCATCCAGCCCGCATCGACGATGGCCCAGCCCTTGTCCACCTGATGGCCGATCACGGTGGTCAGCACCGACAGCGCAATGTCCTGCGCGCGGCAGACGCCGACGTTCTGCATCACCAGGTCGAAGAAGACGTAGACGCCGGCGCGCACTTCGGTGACGCCTTGCAGCGACGGCGCCGACAGCGCGGTCGGCGTCGAGCCCACGCTCACCACGGGGCACGGCAGGCCGGCCTGCCGCAGCCGCTCGGCCGCGCGCACCGTGCCGGCGCGCTCCTGCTCGGCCACGCGGCGCAAGGCCTCGGGCGTGTCGACTTCGTAGCTGGAGCCCGCGTGCGCCATCACGCCGCCCAGGCATGCGCCCGGGCCGTGCAGCGCGTGGCCCACCGCGATCAGTTCGTCGGCCTCGGGCGGCACGCCCGAACGGTGGCCATCCACGTCGATCTCGATCCAGGCTTCGAGCCGCTCACCCTGCGCTGTGCCGAAGCGCGCGATCGCCTGCGCGCCGGCGACGCTGTCGGTCAGGATCTTCAGATCGCAGCCGGCGCGCCGCAGCGCCAGCACCTGCGGCAGCTTGGCCGGCGCGATGCTCACGGCATACAGGATGTCGGTGATGCCGGCCGCGAAGAACTGCTCGGCCTCCTTCAGCGTCGACACGGTGATGCCACGCGCGCCGGCGTCGATCTGCGCCTGCACCACCGGCAGGCACTTGGAGGTTTTGACGTGCGGGCGGAAGCGCACGCCCAACTCGTTCATGCGCACCTGCATGCGCGCGATGTTGGCGTGCATGCGCGGCGCGTCGACGACGGCGGCGGGCGTTTCCAGTTCGGACAAGGTCGGCATGATGGGCGGCGGCAAAGGGCTGCGACCGCCGCACTCTAGCGCCGGCCTGGTGTCACTGCGCCTTCACACCACACCTTCAACCAGGAAGGTCGCCCAGGAAAAACGCCACCAGTTCGGCCGACGCGTCGGGCCCCGATTCGTCGGTGTACGAACCGGCCCGGCTGCCGCCGAACCAGGTGTGGCCGCCGCCTTGCACACGCCAGTCGCGCACCATCGCCAGGCCGCTGGCGTCGACGTAGTCGGTACGCACACTGCGCCTGCCGTTCTTCGTCCGGACCACAGGTGTGGCGGCGTTCAGCGCTTGGCCATCGCGTTCGAAGCCGGCGACGGCCTGCACCACGACGGCGTGGCCGTTCGAAGCCGCGACGGTCTTGTCCGCATCACCGTGCAGCACCAGCGTTCGCACGCCGCGCGCCGGTGCCGCGCCGGAGGCGTCGTCCGCCGCGTGTCCACGCATCGCCGCGAAGGCCGATGGCACGTCGCGGGCGGCGCCCAGCGGCAGACCCGAGTGCACCGCGATGCCGCCGAAGATCTCGGGGTAGCGGCTGCCCAGCACCACGGCCATCGCGCCGCCGGCGGAAAGCCCGGCGGCGAAGACCTTGCTGCGGTTGGTCGACAGCTGCTGGGTGATGTCGCCGACCATGCCCGCGATCAGCGACGGCTCGCGGCCGTCGCGCTGCTGCTCGGCCGTCATGAACCAGTTCCAGCAGTTGCCGCCGTTGGCGCGCTGGTTCTGCGCCGGGTAGGCCGCCACAAAGCCATGCTGCTCGGCCAGCCGGTTCATGCGCGTGCCGGCCGCGAAGTCGTCGGGGTTCTGCTTGCAACCGTGCAGCATCACGATCAAGGGCAGCGCCTGCCCGCGGTAGGAAGATGGCACGTACAGTTTGTAGGCCAGGCTGCCTTGCGCGCCCTGGTGGGTGTGCGACGTGAACGCGCCCGCTGCGGGAACGACCGGGGTGGCATCGGCAGCCGGCGCTTGCGCCACCTGTTCGTCGAGAACCGGCACATGGATCCCGTTCACCTCTTTCAGAAACTGCGCCGCCGCATGCGGCTGCAGTGCCGGGCGGAGCGCCAGCCCGGCTTTGACCAGCGCCGCGTCGATGGCGCGCCGGGCTTGACTCGCGCGGTCGGTGAGCCCGGCCGCGGCCAACGCGCGCTCGATGGTGTCTTCAACAAAAGCCATGTTCATTCCCACAATTGCTGCACTGCAACAAAGTCTGGGCTATCGTTTCCGGCCTGTCTGTAGGACAGACCCTACTCATGGGCTTTGCACATGCGGCAGCATCACCGCATGAACCAACCCCCTGTTCGCCTGTTCGCCCGCTTGCTGTCGGCCTGCGTCGCGCTTTGCGTCGCCGCCGGGGCCGCGGCCGCGGAACCGAAACCCGAGGTCGTCGTGCAGGGCCTGGCTGATCCGTGGAGCCTGGCCTTCCTGCCCGACGGGCGCATGCTCGTCACCGAGCGCACCGGCAGCATCCGCATCGCCGCCAAGGACGGCCGGCTTGCGCCGCCGCTGGCGGGCCTGCCGGCGGTGGATGTCGGCGGCCAATGCGGCCTGCTCGACGTGGCGGTGGACCCCGACTTCGCGCGCAACGCGTTCATCTTCTGGACCTTCGCCGAGCCGGCGCCGCAAGGGCAAAACGGCAACAGCACCGCGGTGGCGCGCGCGCGGCTGGTGGGCGACCGGCTGGAGGATGTGAAGACGATCTTCAGCCAGAAGCCCAAGATCGCCAGCCGCGCACATTGCGGCTCGCGCATCGTGTTCGACCGCAGCGGCCACCTGTGGGTGGGCCTGGGCGACCGCTTCACCGAACGTGATCAGGCGCAGAACCCAGCCAACCACCTGGGCAAGGTGATCCGCATCGACCGCGACGGCAAGGCGCCGGCCGACAACCCGTTCGTCAAGCGCGAAGGCGCCGCGCCCGAGATCTGGAGCCTGGGGCACCGCAACATCCAGGGCGCGGCGATCCACCCATCGACGGGCGAACTGTGGCAGTCGGAGCATGGGCCGCAGGGCGGCGACGAGGTCAACATCGCGCAGGCCGGCCACAACTACGGCTGGCCGCTGGTGACTTACGGCCGCAACTACGGCAGCGGCAGCGTCATCGGCGAAGAAGGGCCGAAGGCGGGGTTCGACCAGCCGCTGCGCCACTGGGTGCCGTCGGTGGCGCCCAGCGGCCTGGCCTTCGTCACCAGCGACCGCTATCCCGCCTGGAAAGGCAGCCTGCTGATGGGCACCCTGCGCGAACAGAAGCTGATCCGGCTGACGTTGGACGGCCGCCGCATCACCGGTGAAGAGCGCCTGCTGGCCGAGCTGAAGCTGCGCATCCGCGACGTGCGCCAGGGGCCCGACGGTTTCATCTACATCGTCACCGAAGGTTCGCCCGGGCGTGTCTGGCGTCTGGTTCCATAACGGCATAAACGCATGGCACCAGTTGTCGTCGATCCGAAGAAGGTGCGCGAGTTCGCGGACGCCGAAGGTTTCCATGCCTGGCTTGCGCAGCACCATGCGTCGGAAAGCGAGGTCTGGATCAAGATCCACAAGCTGGGCTCGGGGCTGGCGTCGATCACCGCGAAGGAAGCCATCGACGTGGTGCTGTGCTGGGGCTGGATCGACGCCATCCGCAAGGGCTTCGACGACAAGAGCTTTCTGCAGCGCTACACGCCGCGCGGCAAGCGCAGCGTCTGGAGCCAGATCAACGTCGACAACGTAGCGCGCCTGGTGAAGGAAGGCCGCATGACGCCGCATGGCCTGGTGCACGTGGAAGCCGCCAAGGGCGACGGCCGCTGGGCGCGTGCCTACCGCAGCGGGCAGGCCATGAAGATCCCGCCCGATCTGCAGGCCGCCATCGACGCCGAACCGAAGGCGCGCGAGATGCTCGGCAAACTGAGCGAACAGAACCGCTTCGCGCTGGCTTTCCGCGTGCACCAGATGAAGACCGAAGCCGGCCGCAGAAAGAAGATCGAGGGCTTCGTCGCGATGCTCAAGCGCGGCGAAACGATCTATCCGCAGCGGCCCAAGTAGCATCCGGCGCGTCAAGGGCCACCCGCTCGTTTCATGCACAAGGTCTTCGTCTACGGCACGCTCAAGGAAGGCTTCGCGAACTTCGGCATCAACGCCGGGCGCCGCCTGCCGGGCGAGTTCCGCACCGCTGAGCGCTACCCGCTCTACATCGTCACCGAGTTCCACATCCCGTGGCTCGTGAACCAGCCCGGCGCAGGCGAGCAGGTGGTCGGCCAGCTCTTCGAGGTGGACGAACCGACGCTGCGCGAGATGGACCGCTTGGAGCAGATCGACGAGGACGGCTGGTACACGCGCGAAGAGATCCGGGTGCATCGCGTCGGCGCGCCGCTTGATGCCGGCGTCCCCGCTTTCGTGTACTTCGGTTCTAGCGCGCGCCTGGCCAGCGACGTGGTGCATGCCGGCCCCTTGGCCGAGTTCACGCCGCAGCAGAACCTGCGCTACCGCAACAACGCGGGCTGAGCGCCGATCGGGCCAGCGCGCGGCGCCCGGGCACGCGCGTTGCTCCTTGCCCCCTGCACCACCATGCCCACCGCCTCCCATTACCGTTGGATCCGAGCCTTGGCGCGCGCGGTCAGGAACTACATCCGGCACCAGAGCGCCAATCAGGCCGGCAGCGTCGCGTTCTCGTCGGTGCTGGCGATGTTCCCGCTGCTGATCCTGGCGTCTGCCGCTGCGGCTTATGTCGGGCATCCCGGCGAAGCCGGCGCGCTGGCGGCGCGGGTGCTGGAGTACGCACCGCCGGTTGTGCGCGACGCGCTGCAGCCGGTCGTCGAGCAGGTGCTGCTTCAGCGCAACGAGGCGTTGCTGGCGGTGGGTCTGTTCGTCACCGTGTGGACCGCGTCGTCCGGCATCCAGGCCGTGCGCACGGCTTTGAACCGGGCCTACGCCGTCGACCGCGGCCTGTCGTTCTGGCGCGCGCGCATCAAGGTAACGCTGTTCACGGTGGGGGTGGGCCTCGTCACGATCGCGGTCTTCAGTTCGGTCATCGTGATGCCGTACCTCTGGCAGCTGCTGCGCGAGAACGTCGGGGCCGGCGAAGAAGTGGCCTGGCTGCGCAACAGCGTGCGCTACGGCTCGGCATTCGTCGTGCTGACGCTGCTGTACGCATTGATGTACGCCTGGCTGCCGGACACGCCCCAGCGCTTCGTCACCGTGGTCCCGGGTGCGGTGCTGGGCGCCGCCTTGTGGGTGGCCGCGGCCGCCGGCCTGTCGTACGCGCTGCGCTCGGCCGGCAAGCTGGCGCTGATCTACGGCGGCTTCACCGGCGTTGTCGCGACGCTGGTGTTCCTGTATGCGAGCGCGGTGACGATGATCTTCGGCGCCGAATACAACGCGGCTTTGCGACCCCGTGAAGAGCCGGCGCCGGAACGGGCCGCTCACTGAGCGGCTGCGGTGCGCAGGAAGCTGACTTCGGAACGCCACTTGCCACCCTCAGCGATCCAGCCCGCCTGAAGGAGAACATTCGATGAAGTCCACGTCCACATGGGTTTTGGTGGCCGATGAAGCCATCGCTCGCATCCTGGAACAGCCGCAAGCTGGCGCCGAACTGGTGCCCGTCGAAGAGCTGACCGATCCTGACGCGCATGCCACGGAGTCCGAGCTGCACCATGGCCCGCACGGACGCCGCGGCACGAACGCCACGGTGTCCGCGGGCGACTCTGAACGCCATCAGCACGCGAAGTTGTTCGCAGGCCGCATCGCCGAGCGCCTGGCGCACCACCACAGAGATCGGCGCTTCGACGAACTGCACGTGGTGGCCGCCCCGCGCCTGCTGGGCTTGCTGCGCGGCGCGATCGAGACCGGCGTCTGGGCAACCGTGGTCAGCACGCTCGACAAGGACCTGGTCAAGGAGAGCAATGCCGACCTGACGCGCCGGCTGTTCGGGTGGCGCAGCGCGGCCACCTAGGCCGCGGCTCTTGTAGGCCTTGTCCCACGCCCGGTCGGCTTGCCGTCGCATTGCCCCTGGCTGCGCCTCCAGCGCACATTGCTGCAACGCAACATGACACCGCTGGAATGAACACTGCAACAGCTACCAACCAGGGGTTCGGCTCGCCGTCGTGGGCGCTGACGGGCCTGGAACCCGTGCGCGCCGCGCTGGAATATGCCGGCATGCGCTTGATGAACCAGTCGGCCTTGCCGCGAGGAGACGGCCACCCGGTAGTGCTCTTCCCCGGCCTGGCATCCGACAAACATGCGCTCGGCCCGCTCAGGAATTTCTGCGACAAGCTGGGCTACACGGCCCATGACTGGGGTCGCGGATTCAACACCGGCCCGGACGGCGACCCGGACGCGTGGCTGGCCCAATTGGCCGACGATGTGTTGACGCGGGTCTCCGCCGGCCCGGAGCCGATCAGCCTGGTGGGATGGAGCCTGGGCGGCATCTACGCCAGAGAAGTGGCCAAGCACCTGGGCAGCCGCGCCCGCCAGGTGATCACGATCGGCACGCCGTTCGCCGGTTCCAGCCACCACACGCATGCGGGGCTGGTTTACCGGCTGCTCAACGGGCGCGAGCCGGCCATCGACGGCGCCATGAGCCAGCGCCTGCGCACCGCGCCTGCGGCTCCGACGACATCGATCTACAGTCGCAGCGATGGCGTGGTGGCCTGGCAGGCGTGCATCCAGTCGGGCAGCCGCGCGACGATC
>Ga0307515_10025825_pt1 | contig 10140 bp, 3 predicted proteins | sample 17_EM_MG_FD_194513 | JGI IMG/M metagenome (GOLD analysis project Ga0307515, IMG submission 194513) | Populus trichocarpa ectomycorrhiza microbial communities from riparian zone in the Pacific Northwest, United States - 17_EM | ecosystem: Host-associated > Plants > Roots > Unclassified | place...
AAGTTTTAAAAATCGTTAGTTATAAGGACGTTAATAATAAAATATAGTATAAGGTTAAGTAGATAGGCTATAATAAGACTACTTAGGAACTACTATAAAATTTAAAGAATGCTATAAGAAAGGTATAGGAGTATTAGAGGAAAACGGGTTAGGTAATATTAAGAAGAAGCTAAAAATAAAGGGGTTAGTTAAAGGTAATAGAAGAGCTAGGTTACCTAAGGGATCTATTACTAGTATATAAGCTATTTCCGCCTCTTTTTAATTGCAATCCTTTTTAGCCTTTTTAGCCTTAAATTTAGATAGACCTTACTTTACTAAACGTAGCTCTTTTAAGCGTACCTTTTTATAGACCTTTATTAGACGGCTTAGGCGAGTATAAGTATTTAGTTAAGCTTTTAGAGCCTAAAACGCCTTATTAAAACGACGTTAAACCTTAGTAAGGGCCTTAGCTAGCTTACTTTCTAGTCTTTTAGCCACTATTAATACGTATAACCCTAGAGTAGATTAAATAAGGAACTAGACGGTTATAAAGGATAATAAGACGCGTATACTTAGTATAGGAAAAAGGTTAGCAATTAAACGGAGACGCAATTATAATGTATACTAACTTCTTCTCCGCATAATAAGAATAGGATAGTATAACTTTACCAAGTAATAGAATAAATATTACTAGCTAATTATAACGATTAGACGCAGAAGATTTAATAGGAGGTATTAGAAATAACAAAGGTTATTAAATTAAAGACGGGAATGCTACACCTTTAGTAGACAACTTAGAGATAGGAGATATTTTTAAGGACGAAGATAAAGAGGAGGGGGGTAGTATTACGGACCTTATATCGGTAGTAGTACGACTACTAAAAATGGGTATAAATAGGTTAGTTAAGATAGTATAGGAGGCGCTAGAACTGATTAAGCTATAGGATAAAAGGTAGCTAAGTTACGTAGCTAGTTATATTATAAGTTTAGAACGTAGAAATGTAAAAATATAGGAACGTAATATACTAACGTACTAATATACTAATATACTAAACCTTTACTATAGGGAGGAGTTATATATTTAAGGACACACAGTCTTTATAGATAGTTTCTCTTCTTTATAGTAAATCTTAGAATACAATTAAAGTTAATCTGTTAGGTAACTACCCCACTAGTTATATTTACGTTGTTGATTATTTTATACCTATATACCTAGCCTATTAACAAGTCTACCGTAATATTTCTTACTAGGCTTTATTATAAATGGGGTTTCTAATAATAAAAGAACTTAATTATAGATAGGTTAAATAGGTAGAGATGCTTGCAGAATACTATTTTAAGATTTAGTATATTAAGAGAACTAAGAATATAAGAGTAGACGTACTTAGTAGAAAGGCTAAACTATAAAATAATAAGAAATTATTAGGAGTAATACTACGCAGAGATAGTAACGGATTAATTAGATATAATTACCCTAAGATAGTAGTAACTTAAGAGGATAGAGAATTAGAAAGAGTCTATAAAATACTAAAGAGCTTTTAGGTATAAAGAATTTTAAAAATATAATTAGAAGATCTATAAATAGATATATATAAAAATTAAGAAGCGAAGTATATCCTAAAGAGTATAACAAAGTATTTTATAAAAGACTTCTATAAGGGAATAACTTAAGGATATAATAAAGTAATAGGCTTAGTGTTAAGACTTTAAGAAGAATATATTATTAACGAAATTTAGAGTATAGCTAGAAAAGTAATAAAGGAGTATCTAGATTACTAAAGGAATAAACTAATAAGGTATAAGCTGTATAAAGGGCTATAACCTATTAAAATACTAGAGAGACTATAGGAGGTTATATTATAGGACTTTATTATTAAGTTACTAAAGTTAAGAGATTTTATTACCGGATAGGAGTATAACGTAATTGTTTATACCAACTTAATGGTACAATTGAGTCGTATCCCGGGGCACGAAATACGTATAGTATCGTATGCTCTTTGGGATGGTGGTAACTGTCAATTCTATTAAGGTAGACTACGTGGTCTATATACTGACGCGCCTCCCCCCTAATTAGTTAGTATGTAGGTAGTTGGTGCACCGAACGCGTAAGTACGCGTTTGTACACCAGGTGCTGTAATTATACACTAGCGGTACTTGGAAAATGAGACCACTTATATATAGCCTCCGTAATTGCTTTAATAGAACTATAAAATATAAAGGAAAATATATAGGAGATCCTTCCCAAGGTGCCCTCTGGGCTGCCTCCCAAACGGTGCTCTAAGTTGGCCGTAAGTCCTGCTTACGGTCCGTAAAATGAACTGTACGGCCTTCTAACGGGCTGTAAATAAACTATACGGCCTTCTAATGGGCCGTAAATAAACTATAAGTGCTCCGTTAGTCTCGTTCTACCTATTCTATAACCTTTAGATTAAGCTTATTTGTGTTAATTAGGGTTTTTAGAGCTTGATACGGCTTTGCCTTAGTTATAGCGTCTGCTAGGTTATCTTCGCTGCTAATCTATTTGACCTCCGTAATCTCACGTCGTTTATAGGCCTAATGTAAGCACATTAGGTCAACTATGAGCCTCTTCTCCTGTGTTATACCTAGTTTAACTAGGCAGTTATAGAGGGACTTTAAATTGGTGCATAAAACTAGGGGTAACTGTTCTAATTATAGGATCTTCTAGATTGTTGATTTGATTACGGCTGCTATATTAAAGCTATGGGCTAGTATATATAGTTTAGAAGCTAGTACACTGCGGGTTACTTACTTGCATTTAATTGAAGACTAATATAGTATATTTGCGTTTTAATTACGGTCTGTAAGTACAATTATAAAGCCGATTTGCGATAACAGGTCCCTATTATTGGCGAAGAAGGCGTTTATAAATACTATTACGTTAATAGAATTTAGGTCTAGTGGTACAAAAGTAAGTCCTTTTATTATATTATTAATCTGCTATTAAATACGCTTATTAAGCTGCTTAATATTTTCTTCTTATAGATCTACTGCCTGGGCCGTAAAGGATAAGTTGTAGGCAGATTTGGGTTAGTAGACTATAGTAATGTAGGCGCCTCTTGCACGCTATGCAGCGTATTAATCCTTTATATTTATAGTCTTACGGGTCTCTTTATAGGAACTGGTGAGGTCTGTAGGCTTTACTGTAATAAGCTTTAGGTTTTAAGCTTAGCGTTTTTAAGTTAGCTAGATTAAGTTGCCCTTTTATATAATTAAGCCTCCGTTAAACTTAATTGGAGTCTGCTTAGTTAACTACTCTTATAGCTTTGCCAGGAACTTAGCTTTTTATAGTTTAGTCTCTTTAGCGTCCGCAAATGTCCGGTCTGCTAAGAAGAGGGTATTATTTATTTAGAGTCTAATAATACTAAGGCCGTTTAATAGGGTGTATAGGAGGTAAGGGTTATAGGTTAACTGCTCCATCTTAAGTTTACGGATGTAGTGCTGGTGGTATGTCTTAAACTAATAGTTTCTAGCTTCTAGCACTCTGTAGAGTGGTTTTATAACCTATAAAATTATTCCTAGTTGTAAATTAAGCTCTAGCGGTGGTCGTATAAAGATATCCCTACTTAGGTAGATATTAGATTATACGTAGGCTTATAAGATATCCCGTAGGTAAAGAGCTACGGGTTTGCTTTACTATAGGCTAGGTATAAGTATAAGTATAATCTATTAGCTAACTTATTAGATTGTAGGCGATTGCGTAAAGACTAAGTCCTTTCCTTGGTCGTTATAAGCTTATATAATAAGCCTTAACTTTTTAAAGGCTTTATTAGTACTAGGGTGCTTAATTTTATTAATAAAGCGTAAGTTAAATATACGGACGCCTTGTGGAACGTCTCTCTCCATTATAACTATAAAGATGTCCTTTTTAAGTAGTCCGTTAATCTCTTTACGTTGTGAGTTTGTAAAAGGGGTTTCCTATACTAGAACTAATATATCTATAGGCAGAGATTGCCTTACGGATATACCTACGGAGGTTAAGTAATTCTCCGTTATAGGGTTCTTACGGGGGCGTCCTTAGCTACGCTTTATAGTAGGTTTAGTAGGTTTAGTGAGTTTTTAGGGGACCTCTAGGGTAGGTAAGGGTGCTTCTAGTTTATTTAATTTAGCGGGTGTTTCTAGTTTACCTAATTTAGTAGGTGCTTCTGGTTTGTCTGGCTTAACATTATAGGTGTTTTTGGACCAAAAATAGGGTTTTACAGACATACTTCTAAAGCTTATTAGTCCGCTAGGGAGCTATATATAGTAGGTCTTGTCTTCTATAGCTAGTAGACGGTAAGGTCCAGTCTAATTACCGCTTTTACGCCATATAAGGACTTTAGAATTAAGCGGGAGGTTATATACTAAGGTTGTATTAGGTCCATTATGGTGGTATAGGGCATTATTAACAGTTTATTTGGCCCGTAATTTAACTATTTTGGCTATTGCCTTCTATATTGCAGCTGCTTAATCCATAATAGATAGGGTAGGAGGGTCCAGTTTGCTTATCCTTGGGTAGGCTCCATAGACTAAGAGGGTAGGTACTAGTCCGTTAGGGCTAGCGGTGTTATTAATAGCTTTTACGGCCATCTATAAAGCTAGTTCTTTTTAGATATTCTTATACTCGTCCGTAATAATCTAGTAAGCTCTCTATAGAGCTAGGTAAGCTCGCTTAATAAGCCTAATAGACTAATACGCCTTAACTAGAACGGCTTTTATTAAAATAGCTATAGCCGTAGTATATTGTTAGAATTCCTTACTAATAAAGTTCCTGCTGGCGTTATGGGTAATATACTTAGGAGGTCTAAGGTATATATTAATTTAGTAGGTCTGTAAAATGTCCTAAGTATGTTTTATAGATATATTTTACAACTAACGGGCGGCTTAATAGCGGGTTGCCTTGTTAATTATATATAATACTAGACTGCCGTTAATGTATATAATGTCTACGTATACTAAGTGGTTAAAGTTAAGGTCCTTGTAAAGGGTAAACTTAAATTAGCCTAGAGAACGTCCGTATTTCTAGCAAAAAGAGCAGTATTTAGTTAGGTGGTTAATTGCCTTCCTATTAACATTGTTATGTTTAGAGCGTTTAAGGATTCTATATAGCTTTTCGGCTAATAGGTGGCTAAAGCGGCGGTATAGGCGGTGGATTTTAGTACTGGTAAGGTAGTATAGGTTATAGTTAAAAGATTCCTAAATATAGGTCCGTAAAGTCTCTCCCTATATAAGGAACGGGTGTCCAAATTATTATATAATTGGTAGGGTAATTGTAAGGCAGTATTGCCAGGGTGTACGGTAGGGAGCAGGCAAGCCGAGCATGAGTCACATAGGGAGTCGATGGAAGAGGACGATATGGTAATAAGGGTAGGCAATAGCCTAGGTACAGAGAGACGAACCGATGAGGAGGGAAGGGCTGCAAGCCCGAGGTGCTTATAAGGAGGTGCTAAGGGCTAGCCGAAGGCTAGCCTTGGCGACCCCTAAGAGCCCCTAGGCGATGCAGCCGAGTAAGGGCCAAAATAACCCTTACAGTAATATACTTACTTCCTGGGGCAGTTGCGGGGCTAATTAAGGTGTCTATAACATTGTTATAGTAGACCTATAACCTGTCTATGTTCGTAAGGTAGAGTAGGAAAGGGGTATCCGCTTTTACTATATGGAAGTTAACTAGGCTAATTAGAGTCTTGACTTTAACTAATCTAATTAATATAGTTAAGCTAATGCCGAATTGGACGTTTATGGCCCTAGTTTATATAGTATTAATGTCCGTATTGTTATTTACAGTGGTCTTATATATAAGGTATTATCCATAACCTATAGTAGACTTCTTAGAGGTACCTATATTAATTATAACGCTATAGAATTCTTTAGGGGTGTAGCGTTCTGTGGTGATATATGCAAATAGGTCCTGTTTGCGGTCCGTAACATCTATAACGGGTCTAGTAGGTATGCTTATAGGCTGGTTTTTGGGTATAATTAAGTGTATAAAGGAGCGGTCGGCTAATACGGTTGTAATATTAAAGGCTTAGCTATCCGTAAAAGGTCTAAAAGTAGTTAGGAACGTCTTTAAGGTCTCCTATTCCTATATATTTAAGTTAAAGTTAATTATAAGGGCTTTTATTAACTTGTTAAGGGACTCCTTTACTTCCTCTCCTTTATAGTTTAAGATAAACTGGTTAATCCGATTGTTAAATCTCTTTTTAGACTTATTACGTTCTTCCTAGGTGTGCTTTATAGACCAATATCCTTCCTTACCGTATATAAAGCACTTTTAACTAGTTTGTTTGTGGGGGTATGCTTTTATATAGGAGTTATTGCGGGGGTTATAAGTGGGACTTAGTCGGTACGGGTACTGCTAGTAGTAGCAGCGGTCCGTAAAGTAGACATCTAAGTTAGTTTATAGGTCTTATAGGTTTATAATAAAGGCTTAAGTACTGCCTAGCGGGTTTAAGACTTTATACGTTATAATAGAGGACCGTAAATTATTAATAAGGCCAGCTATAGTGTCTACGGGCTTATAATAGGCGTATTTATAGGGTTTTACTTCCTAGTAAGCTATAATAAGCTTATTATATAAGAAGTCGTCTATTCGAAGCTTAATATTAAGGCTATGCTATAGGTGCCGGAGGTCTTTGATAAGAATTTACAGGTACTCTATAATTAACTTTTTGGTATTCTTATTAATTACAGTCCGTAACTTAATCGTATTCTATTAGGTAAGGATATTACGCCTATATTTTAGCCCTTTAAAGTAGTTATATATAGCTTTATATAGCTTATTAAAGGAGACACTAAGGGGGTTACTCTTAAGGTTAGTATAGTAGTGGTTAAGGGCTAGGCCACGCAGTATAGTAGAGTAGGCTTAGCTGAATTCCCGTTTAGGAATATTAGCCTTTTAACAGAGGTCCGTAAAGATAGTTAGTTTAAAGTTAAAGTTATTATTTTTACTGCTATACTTAGATTCGTTGGTATAGAGCTTAGCTAAGTTGGCTAGCCCCTTGCCGTAGGTCTTTACTTAAGTAGGTTGCGGATTTATAACTTAGGTAGGTTATAGATCTATAGCTTAGGCAATAGGAGGGTTTTAGTCCGTATTTTAGTTTATAGGGGTATTATAGTCTATAACTTAAGTACTGGGTATACTTTAGCCCGTAAGATTAATTTTAAAATTGCTTAGGTTTATAGAACGAATTTAGTTAAGTAGGTTAGGTATAAGGCTAGTAATACTATTAAGTTTAGGAGAAGTAAAGAGTTTATTAGTAGTTTTAACCTAGTCTAGGATCTTCTCTTTAGTCTATTCCGTTTAGTCCTCCTCCTATATTATATTATATAAGGACCGTATAATAGTAACTTATTTATCCTTTTTAACCTATACACCTTAGTGACGTAAAAGGGTTCGTAGATTATAAATGGCAGTAGAGTTATAAGCCTTAAGAATAGCTTCCGTAAAGTCCGTAAAGTCTTCCTTATATTACTCCTATAGGTCGTTATTTAGAAGCTTATAGTGTCCGTATTTAAGGATTTTAAAATTAATATAGTTGTTAACGCCGTCCGTAAACGTAAGGTCGACTCCCTAATTCTACTTCTTTTAACCTTTACTAATTTGCTTAGTTATATCTGCTATATTATATAGCGTAGTCTATCTATATAAGCTATAGTGGGTGGTAGTAGCTTGTAGCGGGTGGAGGAGGTCTTATAACAGTCCGTAAAATTGATTAACGGGTCTGTAGTGGTTTGTAGGAGGGTAAGAGGTTCCGTAAAGGTCTGTATTCGCGTCTATAAACTTCTAGTAAACCGTACTAAGACTTAAATAAGTATATAAAATTGGAGATAAGTCCGTAATCCCCGACTTCTAACCTTTTAGTAGGTTGTACTAGGAGTTTAAATGGGTGGTTGCTGTTAAGTATTGCTTAGGGGAGGTGTTAAGTAATTGCTAATCTGTGCGCGCTTACTAATTAGTGTTTATACCAACTTAATAGTACGATTGAGTTGTATCCCGGGGCACGAAATACGTATAGTATCGTATGCTCTTTAGGATAGTGGTAACTGTTAATTCTATTAAGGTAGACTACGTAGTCTATATACTGACGCGCCTCCCCCCTAATTGGATTATACGTAGGTGGTTGGTGCACCGAATGCGTAAGTACGCGTTCGTATACCAGGTGCTATAATTATACAGTAATCTTAGTAATAGTAAATAAGTTAACTAAATAGAGCTACTTTATAGCATATATAGAAGAAATCTTAGTGGAAGATATTACTAGAATCTATATTAAAAAAGTGTTTATAAGATATAGAGCACTAAGCAAGATTATATTAGATAGAGATTTAAGATTTATAGTAGTATTTTAGGAGGTATTCTTAGTAGAATAAGGAGTTAAAGTAGTAACTTTTACTATATATTATTCGCAAACAGACAGATAAATAGAAAGATTAAATTAGACACTAAAATAGTATCTAAGATATTATATTAATTATGTATAGAATAATTGGGTATTATTATTGCTAATTATATAGTTTATATATTATTATTATTCATTACTTAACGTCTAATTTAGATCCCTATTGGGCCTACGCGGACTACTCCTTATATATATATAAGGAGAAAACTCTATTTAAGAAAACCCTATAATCTATCTCTCTGCCTTTTAGGACTCGCCTATAAGGCGCCTATAAGTCACCTATAGTGCTCTACTACCTTACTTTTTAACCTTTTTAGGAACCACTACTGCCGTAATAAGCCTATGGACGCGCTAGTATTATAAACTTTACTTTATTACTGTAGAGTTATTAAGGGGCGCCCGTTGCTTGCCCCCCCTACTTTTTATTACTATTTCCTTTATAACCTAGAACTGGTTTAGTATATTTTAGCTAATAAGCCACTAGGTAACCGCCTTAAGGCCTTTTTATATTAAGAGCAGTATATTATAGTTCTCTATGCTAGCTACTAAGAGCATTACTTCTTAATTGGTGCGTAAGGGGTATAATAGTATTACGTATTTTAGTGTCTGTCTTAACTAGCTATATTTATATCTTAGGCTACCTACTAAAACACCTACCCAGTAGAGCTAGTCTTTTAGTCCTATTATTTCTATTCTTAAAAGTATTGCTATTATATTTTCTGCCTTTATTAGGCCTTCTTAGAGCCCTAGAGTATTTACCCCCTATAGCGTTAACTATGCTATAGCTTAGGTTCCTCTTGCCTTAGTTAGCCTTTATACCTTTAACTCCTATATACCTCTTTAGCGTTAGTCTAACTAGTATTATATTACGGTAGATAGTTTCCTAGCGTTTTTTTATACTCTACTTTAGCTCCTTTTTCTCTCTTATTATTATCTTTACTAGCCTCTTACGCGTCTCCCTTTCTCCTTTATATGGGCCTAGGCCCTAAAGCAGTACTATTCTTCTTCTACTTTCTTTACCTATTTCTCTAATATATTTTCCCTACTTTAGGGTTGTTAGTTTGTTCTCCTATAGGGCGCCCTAGGGTCCCTCTATAGTTTATTTAGGCGTATCTTAATATACTTTATAATATTAGAGTTACGTTTATTTTATGCCCTTTATATTATAGCGGCTTTAATATATAGTTATAGGGGGGGAATATTAGCTTCCTTTTTAAGCAGTGCTATAGCCGTTCGCTTATATCCGCCTATTATACTCTAAAGGTAGGCTATTTAGACCTTTTAGAGTAGTTTAAGGAGTGATTTAGGGGGGGCTTTTTTAGATTCTCTAATAGCCCAAATACTAAACCTATACGTTATGGTTGGCTGGATAACTGCTATATATAGTAGGCGTAACCTCTAGAAGCATAGACCCTATATAGAATTAACAATCCTAGATAATATAATGTACTATACTTAGCCCTTATAGGCCGCTTACGCCGCATATACTGTCATAGTGCTGCAATAAAGTAGACTAAATAACTACGTTATGGTATAAAGAGGGGAAGAAGGTAGAAAGGGGGTATTGTATATAAATAGTAGGACCGGCCGCTAAGTCGCTAGTAGTAGGCTAGCTAATAGTAGGAAACAGTACGAGACAGTATAAAACAGTATACGTTAGGTTAGTGCCGTAACAGTACTCCTCTCCCCTAGATAGTTTAGTCCCTAAACTAAATAAATAACTTAAAAATAGGCAGTGTATAGGGTTGCCTATTTTTTACCACAA
>Ga0307515_10025827_pt1 | contig 10140 bp, 4 predicted proteins | sample 17_EM_MG_FD_194513 | JGI IMG/M metagenome (GOLD analysis project Ga0307515, IMG submission 194513) | Populus trichocarpa ectomycorrhiza microbial communities from riparian zone in the Pacific Northwest, United States - 17_EM | ecosystem: Host-associated > Plants > Roots > Unclassified | place...
ACGGTGCCGCAGGCCTCGTTGGCCGACCGGTATTGCGTGAAGCTGCCGGTCGCGGGGTCGTAGCGGCTGAGCGAATCGTCGGCGCCTATCCACAGCCGGCCCGCGCGGTCCTTGAACAGCGACTGGCCGATGAGGTAGCCGACGCTGCTCGCGCGCGGGTCCGCCGGGACCTTCATGAAGTCGTAGCCGTCGTAGCGCCGCAACCCGTCCTCGGCGCTCAGCCACAGGAAGCCGAACCCGTCCTGCACCATGCGGTGGACCGCCACGGACGCGGAGGGCGACGGCAGCGGGTAGAACGGGATCGGCGCGCCGGCAGCCAGCGCCACGTCGACGACGCGGATGTCCTGCGCCCGGGCGGCCCCGCAGGTGGCAAGCGCTGCAAGCGCGGCGAACAGCGCGACGAAGTTGCAGATCCACGCGCGGAAGTAATCGCCCCTCGCCACCGCCAGCCCTCCAGAGCCCCCGTGATTCAGAGGCGATTGGAGGGCTCTGCGGGCCTCCCGACCATCGGCATTCACCCGCTGCGCCGGGCGGGCCCGGTGCGCGATGGCATTACTTCTTCTTCAGTACCGCCTTCACCGTCGCGGCGACGTTCTCGGGCGTGAAGCCGAAGTGCTTGAACAGCACGCCGGCCGGTGCCGATTCGCCAAAGGTGTCGATGCCGACGACCGCGTCCACGCCGTACTTCCACCAGAAGTCGCTGACGCCCATCTCGACGGCCACGCGCGGCAGGCCCTTTGGCAGCACGCTCTTCTTGTAGTCCTTGTCCTGACGGTCGAACACGTTGGTGGACGGCATGGACACGACCCGCACCTTGATGCCTTCGTCGGCCAGCAGCGCCTTGGCGGCCATGGCCAGCTGCACCTCGGAGCCGGTGGCAATGATGACGGCCTCGGCCTTGCTCTTGCCCTTGGCGCTGACGGGGTCGAACAGCACGTAGGCGCCCTTGGCGATCTCGTCGACGTTGGTCTTGGGCGAGTAGGTGAGGTTCTGGCGGCTCAAGGCCAGCAGGCTGGGGCGCTGCGCGTTGCCGATGGCCATGGTCCAGGCGACGACGGTCTCGGTCGTGTCGGCCGGGCGCCAGACGTCCAGGCCGGGGATCAGGCGCAGCGAGGCGACATGCTCGACGGACTGGTGGGTCGGGCCGTCTTCGCCCAGGCCGATGGAGTCGTGCGTCATGACATGGATGACGCGCGCCTTCATCAGCGCGGCCATGCGGATGGCATTGCGGCTGTAGTCGCTGAAGGTCAGGAAGGTGCCGCCGTAGGGGATGAAGCCGCCGTGCAGCGCCAGGCCGTTCATGATGGCGGCCATGCCGAACTCGCGCACGCCGTAGTTGATGTGGCGGCCGTTGTTCGGCACGCCATCGGCGCCGATGCGCAGGGCCGGCGTGCTGGACGTGTTGGTCAGGTTGGAGCCGGTCAGGTCGGCGCTGCCGCCCAGCAGTTCCGGCAGGTTCAGCGTGAAGGCTTCCAGCGCCAGCTGGCTGGCCTTGCGGCTGGCGACGGTCTGCGCCTCGGCGTGGGCCTTGACGACGGCGTCCACGGCGACCTGCGCGAAGTTGGCGGGCAGCGCGCCGGACATGCGGCGCTGGAACTCGGCGGCCAGTTCGGGGTGGGCCTTGGCATAGGCGTCAAAGCGCTTGTCCCAGGCCGCTTCCACCTTCTGGCCGCTGTCCTTGGCGTCCCACGCGGCATAGACCTCGGCCGGCAGGTCGAAGGGCTCGTGCGTCCAACCCAGGGCCTCGCGGGTCAGCTTGATCTCTTCAGAGCCCAGCGGTTCGCCGTGGGCCTTGCTGGTGTTGGCGCGGTTGGGCGAGCCCTTGCCGATGGCCGTCTTGGCGATGACCAGCGTCGGCTTGTCCTTGCTCTGCTTGGCCTTGCCGATGGCGTCGTCCAGCGCGTCGACGTCATGGCCGTCCACCGGGCCGATGACGTGCCAGCCGTAGGCCTGGAAGCGCTTGGCGGTGTCGTCGGCGAACCAGGGCGCGACCTGGCCGTCGATGCTGATGCCGTTGTCGTCGTAGATGGCGATCAGCTTGTTCAGCTTCCAGGCGCCGGCCAGCGACGCGGCCTCGTGGCTGATGCCTTCCATCAGGCAGCCGTCGCCGAGGAAGGCGTAAGTGTGGTGGTCGACGATCTCGTGGCCTTCGCGGTTGAAGTCGCGCGCCAGCAGCTTCTCGGCCAGCGCCAAGCCGACGGCGTTGGTCACGCCCTGGCCCAGCGGGCCGGTGGTCGTCTCGATGCCCGGGGTGATGCCCACCTCGGGGTGGCCCGGCGTCTTGCTGTGCATCTGGCGGAAATTGCGCAGCTCGTCGACAGGCAGGTCATAGCCCGTCAGGTGCAGCACCGAATAGATCAGCATCGAGCCGTGGCCGTTGGACAGCACGAAGCGGTCGCGGTTGGCCCACAGCGGGTTGGCCGGGTTGTGCTGCAGGTGGCGGCCCCACAGCGCCACGGCGATGTCGGCCATGCCCATGGGCGCGCCGGGGTGGCCGGAGTTGGCCGCCTGCACCGCGTCCATCGCGAGTGCGCGGATCGCGTTGGCCATGAGGGTCGGGGAGGCGGTCGATGCTGTCATGGCCAGGGCTTTCTTGAGCGGGAGGGGCAAAGCGCGGGATTCTACGTAGCGACGGTTTCAAGCCTTGATCAAACGCAAGGTGCCGGCGTCGCCATCGCGCGACGCTTCGGGCATGTCACCCATGCCCCTGGCCGTGCGCGTCATCCGCGCAGAACATGACGCTCTGGCCGCGATGCTGCGCACGGTGCCGCTGCTGCTGACCGCGCAGCAGCGCGCCGGCATGCCGCCGGACTTCGGCGCACTGCGGGCCATGCTGTTCTATGTCGACGAATTTCCAGAACGCTTGCATCACAAAAAGGAAAGCGAGCTGTTGTTTCCGAAGCTGCGCGCGCTTGCGCCCTCGCTGCGCGGGACGCTGGACGACCTGGAGGTGGACCACGCCCAGGGCGAACGCGCCATCCGCGAGCTGCAACACAGCCTGCTGGCCTGGGAGCAGATGGGCGAGGCGCGGCGCGAGAAGTTCGAGCAGCAGCTCAAGGTCTATTCGATGCGCTACCTGCGCCACATGAAGCGCGAGGAAGTCGAGATCCTGCCGCGGGCAGTGCAATTGCTGAGCGCCGACGACTGGGCCGACCTCGACGAGGCCTTCGGTAGCCACCAGGACCCGCTCGCGCCCCGCGCGGGTCAGGCGGTGGATGAGGCCTATGCGCCGCTGCGGCAGCGCATCCTGGCCGCGCTACCGGCGCCGTTCGGCTGGGGGCCGGCGTTGGGGGTTTAGGCCTCGGCCTCGGCGCCGGGCGCCTCGTGCGCGCGGACGATGAAGCGAAAGCCCACGTCGTCGCGGCGGACGCTGCGTTCGATGCGGTCGACGGCGGCCGAGCGGGTCCGCTCCATGTCGCTGCGGAAGGAGCCGCCGCGCAGTGCGTGCCAGCCTGTCTGCGCGCCGAGTGGGCCTTCGGGATCGATCCAGGCCTCGGAGGTGCGCTGCGAGTCGACCAACAGATCGCGGCAAAGCTCGGCCACGTTGCCGTGCATCTGGAAGAAGCCCCAGGCGTTGGGCCCGAGGCCGGCCACCGGTAGCGGCGAGGTGCCGCCCGAGTTCACGTGCTGCGGCCCGACCTCGTCGCCGAAAGCCCAGGCCGTGCGCGTGCCGGCCCGGCAGGCGGCCTCCCATTCGGCTTCGCTGGGCAGCGAAACCTCGCAGCCCGGCAACTGTTGGGCCAGCAGCCCCAGGAAGTCCTCGACATCCATCGCGTTGATGCCGGTGATGGGCATCGTGTCGTCCTGTTGCGGCCGCGTCGTCTCCATCACGGCGCACCACAGCGCCAGCGAACAGGCGGTGTTGGCCATCCAGAACCCCCGGCTCAAGCTCACCGTGTGCAGTTCGCCCTCCTCCGATGGTCCCTTGGGCGAGCCCATGGCGAGCTTGCCTGCCGGCACCCAGCGCAGGCGCTGTTCGATCCGGCCGAGGTGCAAGGCGGCGTGCACGCCCTGGCGTTCATCCGAACCGAAGCTGAGGCTCATCGGACCCGCGGCGCTCAGCGTCTGCGTCGCGCAGGCCCAGCCGCGCGGGATGTGCCACTCGGCCGCCGAATGGCTGCGCACCGTCTCCAGCCACACATCCGTGCCGGCGGTCAGCGGCGGCGCGAGCAGCGCCAGGCTGTCGCCCGTGCGCACATCCTGTGCCCAATCCGGCCGCTTGAGCACGGCCAGCACCGGCGCGCCGAACTGGTTCAGCAGGTCGAACGCCGCCACCTGCGACAGATGCGGCCGCAGCTCCTGCAGCAGGAACTGCGTCTGATCCGCCGGCGCGCCGCGCTCGACCCAGGTGCGCAGCTGCTCCGTCAGCCGGCTGGCGCGCAGCATGCCCCAAAGGGCATACGAGATCACCCGGTCGCGCAGTGCGGCGCCTTCGCGGGACAGCGCCACGCGCACCAGATCCAGCTCGCCCGAGTTCACCGCCTCCACCAGCGCGCGCTCGTTCTCCAGGCGGGCCTCCTGGGGCGGCGCCAGGCCCGACGTGGACGCCTGAGGCTCGGCCACGGCCAGCGCGGCGGCTTCCACGGCGCCCACCACTTCGGGCGGGGCGACCGCAGCGGGCGTGGCGGGCGTCACCGGCGGCAAGACCGCATCGGATGGCGGCACGCCGGCCGATGACGTCGGCGCAGGCGCCGGTTCTGCCGCCGCCTCGAGGCCCGTGAACACCATCAGCGCGCCCAGCTGCGCGCCCTTCAGCTCGGCTTTGTCGTGCAGCTCGCCCACGCGCGCCAGCAGTTCCAGCAAGTCGAAGCCGGAGCGGTTGTTCATCGCCGCCTCGCACAGGTCGGGCAGGCGCAGCAGCACGAGCTGGTGCTGCAGGCGCACCGGCGAATCCACGCCGCGCACCTGCCCCTGCAGTGCCAGGCGCAGGCCCGCCACGTCGCGGAACAGGGCGTCCGTGCGCCACTGCGACAGCGTGATGAGGTATTGCGCGCCGTGCAGCCGCAGGTAGCGGTACAGCGCCGGCGCAAACAGCTGCAGCGCGCAGACGATGGCCAGCCACTCGCGGCGGCGCGGCGTCTTGGCGTCGCCGGCGCCGAGGGCCTCGGCCAGGGCCAGCAGCGAGGTCATGCGGTGCAGCTTGCGCGGCACGCCCGGGGTGATGGCGGTGACCAGCGTCGCCAGCTCGTTGGCCTGGCCCGAGGCGTCGGCAAACCAGTCCGGCCATTTGTCGGCCAGGAAGTCGCGCGCCGCCGCCCCGGTCGGCCTGGGCAGCCGCACCGGCAGGTGCACCAGCTTCTCCAGGTATTCCGCGCCCGTGATCGGCGTCAGCCCCTCGCGGCCCTGCAGTGCGTAGTCGCGGTAGCGGTGGGCAATGCCGCGTTCGATGACCTCCTCGTCCAGCGCCAGCACGAAGGCACAGCCCTCCACCTCCAGGAACAGCTTGATCGCCTCCAGCACCTCCACGGCCTTGTCGGGCAGGCAGCGGTCGAGGTCGTCGACGAGGAAGACGAAGTTGAGCTGGAAGTCGGCCTCCACCGGCAGCTCGCCGGTGCCCAGCCAGCCCAGGCTGGCGCGCAGCCGCCAGCTCCAGCGCGGCCACCAGCCCAGGCCGCGGTACTTGAGCCGCTCGCGGTGCAGGGCCAGCGCCTTGGGGTTGCGGCCGGTGACGGCCTTCAGGTGCTCCAGGAAGTCGTAGTACAGGCTGTGCAGCGCGTCGGCCGGCAGCGCCAGGCGGCGGGCCTGTTGCAGCGCTTCGCGGCGCTGGCGCCAGCGGGCCCAGGCCGAGGGTTGCGCCTTGCCGGCCTCGGCCTTCAGCTCGGGCAGCTTGAGCACCACGCCCTGGGTCGCCAGCGCCGTCTGCAGCAGCTCGCGGCCGCCGTGCTGGTAGACGGTCTGGGCCAGGTCGCCCAGCAGCACGAGGCGGTCGGACAGGCGCTCGTTATGGCGGATGTCGGCGCCCAGGCTGTCCTCCAGCGCCTTGCGCAAACACTGCTGGGCCACGCGCAGCAGCGGCACCAGCAGGTGTTCCTCGCGTTCGTAGCGCCAGGCGTTGAAGGGCACGACGACGGTCAGCGCCTGTTCGCCTTCGCCCTTGCTGCGGTCTAGCAGCGCCTCGGCCACGGTCTGCAGCAGCCGGCTTTTTCCCGCACCCCATTCGCCAAAGACGCCGACGACCAGGGCCGGCTCGGTGCTGCTGCCGGCGCCCGGCTGCAGGCTGGCCGTCAGCTCGGCGACGATGCGCCTGGCGAGCGCGGCGTGACCGAACGAGAGCGTCTGGGTGGGCGGCGGCATGGCGCGGATGCTATGCCGCGCCGGGGTGGTGTCAGACCGTTTTCGTCCGCTCGGCAGAGGACGTCACCAGCGTCAGCCGCCCCGTGGCCGCCCAGTCGTCCAGGCGGCGGCGGGCGTCGTCGCGCAGTTCGACCTCGTTGGCCGCTTCGGCTTCGATCAGGCCTATCCAGGCGTTGCGGCCCACGTCCTTGGCTTCGTAGAGGGCCGCGTCGGCCAGGTCGATGGCGTTGTGCCAGTCCAGCGCGGCGGGCAGGCGGGTGCACAGCGGGAAGGCGCTGAAGCCGACCGAGCAGCTCAGCGACAGCCGGTAGCCGCCTTCCAGTTCGAAGGGCTGGGCGGCGATGGCCTGGCGGGCGCGCTCGGCCATCTCGGCGGCGCGGCTGCGCGGCGTGCCGCGGGCAACGATGAGGAACTCCTCGCCACCCCAGCGCACCAGGTAGTCCGACGAGCGGAAGACCATCTCCAGCCGGCCGCGCATCTGCGTCAGCACGGTGTCGCCGGCCATGTGGCCGTGGGCGTCGTTGATGCGCTTGAAGTGGTCGATGTCGATGAGGAAGAACAGCAGGTCCTGCTCGCTGCCGCCGGGCAGGGGCAAGCTGGAGCCATTGGCCATGGCTTCGTAGTGGCGCACGGCCAGCGCCGCATCGGCGGGCAGTTGGCGGTCCAGGAAGCGGCGGTTGCGCAGGCCGGTCAGCGGGTCGGTCAGGCTGGCTTCCTCCAGCTCGATGGACTTGGCCGTCAACGCCGCCGTGGCGGCCTCCAGCGCCTCGGTGCGCTCCTGCACGCGCGCCTCCAGCACGCGGTGGCGGCGCAGCAGCCAGCGCGTGCGCACGCGCACGATGCCGGCCACCACGGCGATGACCGCGACCACGGCCAGCATCTGGGCCCAGAGCGTCTGCCACCATGCGGCGCGCACGTCCACGTCGACCACCAGCTCGTTGGGCCCCCAGGCGCCGTCGCGGTTGCTGCCCTGCACATGCAGCTTGTAGTGGCCGGGCGAGAGGTTGGTGTAGGTGGCCGTGCGGCCCAGCGTGCCGTCCACCCAGCCGTCGTCCAGGCCTTGCAGTCGGTAGCGGTAGCGGTTGCGGCCGGGCTGGCTGTAGTCCAGCGACGCGAAGGCCAGGCTGAAGGCGTTCTCGCCCGGCGCCAGCACCAGCTTGCTGCCGGCGGCAGGCAGCGGCCGCTCCTCGCCGTCCACGCGCAGCTCCGAGATGACCAGCGGCGGCTTGTAGGACCACGGCGAGAAGCGCTCCGGGTCGATGACCAGCAGGCCGCGCGCGCCGCCGAACAGCATGCGGCCGTCGTCGAGCTGCGCATAGGCGCGGAACCAGCCTGTGCCCAAGTCGGCGCCGTCGGCCGCGCCCAGCTCGCGGCGCTCGCCGCTGCGCGGGTCGTACATATTGCGCTGCGACCAGATGCGGCCCTGCTTGTCCAGCAGCAGGTTGGCGCCAAAGGCCCCGCCCACGTCCGACGCAGCCACGGCTTCGAAGCGCGCCTGGTTGCCATGGCTCTCCACCAGCCGGTGCAGGCCGGTGCCGGTGTCCACCCACAGGCGGCCGGCCTGGTCCACGGCCATGCCCAGCACGGTCTGGCCGGTCAGGCCCTTGGGCTCGACCCATTCGGCCACCGGTTCCTCGTCATCGGGCTTGGCGACGCGGAATAGCCCCGCCGCGCCGCCGGCCCAGAGGCTGCCGTCGGGCAGGCGCGCGAAGGCGTTGACCTCGCCGGTGCCGCCCACCAGGCCGGCTGTCGGGATGGCGCGCATCTGCGGCCGCCCGGGCGTCCAGCGCATCAGGCCGTCCAGCGTGGCGATCCACAGCGCGCCGTCCTCGCCGGCGTAAAAGCGCCGCGGCACGGCATTGCCGCTGCGCAGCGTCTCCTTCCAGCGGCCCTGCTCGTCAAAGCGCAGCAGCTGCGTGTCCACGGCCACCCAGACCGAGCCGTCCTGCGTCTGCCCGAGGGCGTTGACGCGCCCCGCCGGCAGGCCGCCCGCGCCCGGTGCGATGTGGGCGAGGGGCTGGAGCTGGCGGTCGCGCCGCTCGATGCCGCCGGCCAGCGTGCCCAGCCAGACCTCGCCGTTCTTCAGCTGCAGGATGCTGCGCACGTCCAGCGGGGTCGTGCCGGCGCCATCGCGCACCATGCTCAGCCCTGGCAGCGACGGCACATGGCGCATCAGGCCGCCGCCGTAGCTGCCGGCCCAGATGGTGCCGGAGGGGTCGCGCATCAGCGCGCGCACATCGCTGCGCGGGCCGGTGGCGGCGCCGCTGCCGCTGCCGGTGGCGGGCAGGCGTTCGATCAGGCTGCCATCGGTGGCGCGCCGGCGCGACAGGCCCGACGAGTCGCCAAACCAGAGTTCGTCCGCATCCGGCTGGGCCATGGCCATGACGGGCCAGACGCTGGCCTTGCCGTCCGCCTGGGCGCCGGCGCTGAAGGGCAGCGGCTGGCCGGTGGTGGCCAGTGCGCGCAGCTGGCCCTGGGCGGTGCCGGCAATGATGCGGCCATCCAGCGTCTCGGCCAGCAGCGTGATGAGCTGGTCGCCCAGGCCCACGTCCAGCGTCTCGATGGGGCCGTCGGGAGCCTTGCGCGCCAGGCCGCGCCAGGTGCCTATCCAGAGCGTGCCCTGGCGGTCCACCAGCAGGGTCTGCACACGCGGGTCGGGCAGGCCGTCTTCCTTGCCGCGGTGGTGGGTGAAGCGTTCGCGCTTGACGTCAAAGCGGTCCAGGCCGCCGCTGCCGCCTATCCACAGCGTGCCGTCCTTCTCCAGCGCCAGCGTGCGCACGGTGTTGGCGGCGGGGGCGGTCTCGTCGGCGGAGTTGCCGTCGCGCGCCCAGCGCGCCCAGCGGCCGGTGGCGAAGTCCAGCCGCACCAGGCCGCTGTTGCCGGCGGCCACCCACATCCAGCCGCGCGGGTCGGGCAGCATGGCGCGCACGAACTGCTCCGGCAGCAACTGGCCATCCGGCGCGGCCAGCGCGTAGTGCTTGAAGGTGTAGCCGTCAAAGCGCAGCAGGCCTTCGGGCGAGCCGGCCCAGAGCAGGCCGCGCGCGTCCTGGGCCAGCGCGGAGACGACGTTGTCCCGCACGGCGCCCGGTTCGCCGATGGGCTCGAAGCGCGGCACCACGGCGGCCGCTCCTTGCGTCAGCCCCAGCCCCGTCACCACGGCGATCAGCAGGGCTGCCCAACCCCTTTTTGTGAAAACCCTCATGCGGCGGATTCTCATGCAGCGGCAAGGGTGGTCAGGCCGGGTCTTGCCCTCAGTCGACGTGAATCCTTCCCGAGCTCAGCTCGCCAGGGGCTTGGCGATGGCGTCGATACGTTCTACGACCTCGGCCGTCAGCTTGGGCGTCACAGCCAGCGCGCCCAGGTTGTGCTGCAACTGCTCGATGCGGCTGGCGCCCAGGATGACCGTGGACACGCGCGGGTTGCGGTTGATCCAGGCGATGGCCAACTGGGCCGTGTCGCAGCCCAGTTCGGCGGCAATCTCCGCCAGCTTGCCGACAGCGTCGTTCTTGGCCTTGTCCTGCAATTGCTCGCGCATCCAGGCCATGTTGTCCAGGGCGCCGCGGCTGCCCTCGGGGATGCCGTTGCGGTATTTGCCGGTCAAGAGGCCCGAGGCCAGCGGGCTCCAGGTCGTCAGGCCCAGGCCGATCTCGTCATACAGCCGCGCGAACTCCTGCTCGACCTTGCGGCGGTGGAAGAGGTGGTACTGCGGCTGCTCCACCACCGGCTTGTGCAGGTGATGGCGTTCGGCGATCTCCCAGGCGGCGCGGATGTCGCCCGCGCTCCACTCGCTGGTGCCCCAATAAAGCGCCTTGCCTTGGCGAATGATGTCGCTCATCGCCCAGACCG
>Ga0307515_10025828_pt1 | contig 10140 bp, 11 predicted proteins | sample 17_EM_MG_FD_194513 | JGI IMG/M metagenome (GOLD analysis project Ga0307515, IMG submission 194513) | Populus trichocarpa ectomycorrhiza microbial communities from riparian zone in the Pacific Northwest, United States - 17_EM | ecosystem: Host-associated > Plants > Roots > Unclassified | place...
CCCCCCCCGAAATGGCAGATGAAATGAACCTGATCGATCTGCTCTGCATCTGGGACATCAACCTCGATGGGGTGAGACGAGAGCTTAGAGTCGAGTAGGAGGGCGGCGTTCAGATGAACGCCGATGAAGTCAGAGTGGACGTTCCATTCAGGGAAGACCTTGTCTACAAGACACCATCAGATCTCGTCTTGTCAGAGTTCTGGACGACTAACCGATGATGATGACCTCTCCCATCTAACCACAGCATAAGATCAGACCAGAGGTGAGCCATGATCGGGATTTAACATACCAGAGTAGCGAAGCCTACAGGAGTATTGGTTTGAGTTTCTGGATAGGTAAAGGGGGGGTGATACCATACCTTCGTTTAGATAGAGGTTATCCCACCACTTCATAGTCACAATATCCCCGAACCACATGTGGGCGACCTCGTGAGACTGGGTAGCGGCAACCCTCTGCTTTCCGGCAAGATCTGTCTTTTCAGGATCAACCAAAAATGCGCTCGTCCTACCCGTAATTAGGCCCTTGGAACTGTGAGATCGAGGAGAGAAGTGAAAACACTGCGGTAGCTACCCAGTTTTCCATAGCACCTTTAATGATACGGGTAAGAATCTGGAAGGGCCAAGAAGCGGGGAGTTGCTTTACCTGCGTCGAAGTCGCTTGCGACCAGGGTGTCAAGCTTGGGCAGCGGGTATTCAATATCAAAGACTTTCTCATAAAGTGGGAGTGTCTTGGCCTTTACATCGAGTGCGAATTGGGTCAAAGGGACAAAATTGGGAGTGGCTGTGAAGTATTTTATTGAGATCGTGGGATTCCTGGGATCCGATAGGGATTGACGTACCGTAGACACGCAGTGGTCGAGTTTTTCCGCTCAAGGGACTGGTGTAAGAGCTCTCGAGATACTCGAACACGCCATTTGCATAAGCAACGAGATAGGTAGACATCTGGACCCGACGTCAGGCGACACAATTGAAACCAGATTGACACGCACCGGGGGGGATTTTTCGAAACGAGTAACCTTCCACTGATCGTTGACTTCGCCGATGCTCAGGGAAGCAAGAGAAGAAGCCAAAGAGTCATTGGAAGAGTCTGCAGCGGTTGAATAGGGCTTCTCGGATACAACAGGCATGTTGCTAAGGTTTACGGTGTTGGTACGAGAGATCATAGTGACGGAGAAGGTCGCTTTGAGCAAAGGCTCGTCCCAACATGGGAAGGCCCTTCTGGCAGAGGTAGCCTGCACAGAGGTAATGAGATGTCGGATCGAGAAGGCGTAGTTGGGGTTACCTCAAACTGGGTGAGGGAGTAGTAGTCCTTTTTACCATCGTGATCCCAAACCGACTTGTAGTATCCGGTCATATTTGAGAGAAGTTTTCCCTCGTAAGAAATTTTGAATTTGGCCTTGGAACCTGCGGGAAGGGGCTTGGCCAGTTTAACGGTAGCTCGGCCACGTTTCTCGTTGAAGGTGATTGAGGCATCAACATCGACGGACGAAGCGAAGGCTTCGGAGTAGACAAAAGGGCGACTCAGAGTGAGGTCAGAGGAGTTGAAGGTAAGTTCTGAAGTATCCTGAAGGATGTCGAGGCTGAGAGAGGCGTAAGTGATACTTGGGGCAGATTAGATTAGATCAGTTACGCACTGGACATCAACGAAGCCATCGAATGTCTGGTTTTCGAGGTTTGTGCGGACGGCCAGGTCATAGTGAGTAGGTTTTGCGTCGAGTGGCAGGCGGTATTCTGGGTGGGAGATGGAGGAAGACATGTGTGCGATGGAGGAACAAGCCCGCCGCGGGTTGGCCGAGAGCGGACTCAAACTCAGGGCCGGCCATCTCCCCGAAGCACATTTCTCGAACAACAAATTCGATCCGGTACGAGCAGAACAAACGGGAAAAATAGCAGAAAATAAAGAGCGACGACGACAGAAACTTGCTGGACGGCCAACTGACCTGAACAGAGATTGCATCCTCGCAACCTGCTCAATTTCCGCACCCCGGAAGTGTTCGCTGGCAGTGGTACGGTCGGTAAGCTCGATCGGTCCCGCCGGTCAAGACAACGAATGCTCACGCTTGCCGTCGATCCCTTTGCTTCCACCCCGACCTGCAAAATAACCGCCGCTCCAGGTCACAACCTCCCCAACCCCCAGGCTGACCCACTGATGGTCCATCTACACGTCTCGTCACGCGTTTGGGTCGCCGTGCGTGACCGTTACCTAGTAGCCCAACCCATCGTCCAACTTGAACAGCTACTTCCACCATGAAGACAAAGATCCAAACCGACGAGTCAACTTACTGTGCATTCCTTCAAGGTGGATACCCACCCCCCTCCACGGAGCGGCCACAGATTCTTATTACTCGGCAGCGATGTATAAATATTCCCGACTTCCTACTCTCGCTCACCACCGTTCCAAGTGTGTCCTTCGTTCTCCCTCTGTTATGACACTGACCACACCCCATTCGTTAGCTATGTTCGCAGGTTGAAGCTCGTTCAGAATTATATTTATCACAAGACGGGTAGATTGTACCCCATACGGCGCTTAATTGATCAGACAAATGCCCTCAGATCCAAGGACTCACCTGGTGAGCTACATTCGCTGTCGTGCCTGGTAACTACGAACTTATCGTTTGTACAGCCAAGCATACGACACCCAAAATGATCAAGGAATACCCAAACCCTCAGGTAGCGGCTGAGGTAATACCACAGGTTGCTCCACCAACCGCAGCACACCCCACCGACCCTGCGGGTTATAACCACGCCACGTTGCCCAACTCAACTGGCATCTCTCGTAGACGTCCCAAGCTCGTAATTCCGACTTTGAGCGGTCAATTACCCCCGGTTCCAACTTTTGTTCACCGTCCATCTCTCTCTCATTCACAATCCAAGCTGCAACCACATTCCCTCCTCAGCCCGCCTTCCCAACCCGACACACCCCCGTCTTTACCGTACACCCCAGTGGAACAGATAACCCACACGCCGCTTCTCCCCCCAGAGATGCCTCGTTTCCCAAGAGAGAGGACAAATCTTCGTATTACCCTGGCCCAAAAATCTTCGTCCGGGTACAATACTCCCATTTTATCTCCGCATACACCCCAGGATCCCTCCAGTCCACTCCCCCACCCATCAGACACTTCAGACACTTCACACCCTAGAAATTCATCCGCTAATCCCCGTCCACTCTTGCGCCCCCGCCAGTTGTCCTACTTTCACTCGACTCCCGCCGTTTCTGATCCTACTACCTCCAACCTTGGGGCTGGAGGTACCCTAGACGTGAGCTCTGGCGTCTTTCGTACAGAGTCGTTGGCTTCCCCATTAACCCTTTTTCAACCAAACTTGTCTTCTGGTCTTAAGCCTAACCCCTGACTTGGCCACTATAATTTATGCCCCTCCTTGCTCTCATCGTCGATTTTGTTTTCAGATTCGAATTTTCGTCCTCCATCTTCACGGAGAGGTCTCCGTTGTTTTCGTAGCATCTTGTATGTTCCCGACATCAGTTGTAACCAGTCCGCGTTCTTGTTTTCTCCCCTGTCCCTCGTTCATCCCAGATGTATACCATAAATAATCGCCTTGTTTTCGTTGCCCGAGTTGTGTATGTCCTACCTAGCTTACTTTAACCCGTAAGTTACGTGCCTAATCATGCCCGCCGATCACTGTCGCGGTTAAGCGCGCCCAACAAAGACATCGACCACTTCGCTTGTGTGCCTCTACATCGTTGCTGGCGGAGATGAGCCCAGAGTCACAGCGAAAAGAGACGGATGCATTCCTGTCTTTCTTCGGAACGTTTGAACTCCCACATCCTGCTGTGACCGTCGCAGACCTATCTGATGGAGCTGCACTGTTGCAAGTCCTCACCCTGGTGTCAGCCCCCACCTCTCGAGAAGCCTTTCATCGCCCCTGACAATTCGCAATCTAGGGACACGGAGTACTTTCGCCAGCCCACCCGTCCCCCAGCTCAACTTTCGGATAATTGGGTGCTACGCTTCAACGCTCTCAAACGGCTTTATCGACTATTGATTCAGTATTTCTCCGATGTCCTCAACCAAAACACCTCCGCGCTCGAAGTTCCCGACTTGCAGGCCATGGCGAAGGACCGCAGTGTAAAGGACACGCTAGTTATGTGCAGGCTCACGATTTCGATTGCCGTTCAGTGCGAAAACAACGAACATGTCATCGGCAAGATTCAGAGCTTGAGCGATACGAGTCAGCATTACCTTATGAAGGCTATCGAACAGGTCTGTGGACACAATTATCCGATGTACCTATGTTGCTTACCGTCCGTAGACTATGGCCAAAGTTCGTGCTTCCGGAGGCACCCAGGGCACATCGACGATGACAGAGTGCATACATCCCAATCTTCCATCGCGAGCTCAGTGCTGATTTCGTCGTTCCACTAGTGATGATCACTACTACCATCTGCAGTCCGACCGAAGTCGAATTCTCGCCGAGAGAGAAACCCTCGAGAAGGTCTACCAAAACCTCCTCGAAGAACACCGTACTCTACAGACCAACTACGATGACGCCATATCTGAGAAGGAGGATGCACTTACTCGGATGCAGCAGACTCAACAAGAAGTGGAAGATACCAGGAAAAACGACAAGGCCGATCATGTCATGCGAGCGGAGATCGACAGACTACGGGCAGAGCTGTGAGTTCCCTTCCGAGTGTAGAGGTACGGTTTCACTCATTCACGCGGAGGGCGCCAGCCAGAAGAGTGAAAACAACCTCGCCATCGCAGAGGCTGAGCTCGATAAGCAGAACAATGTGAATCAAGACATGAACAAGAGGTTAAATGAGCTACACGCGAAGACAGAGGAGGCTGCTCGGCTCAAGGACCAAGTTGACGAGTATGATATTCTACGTTCCTTCTTCACCAGTCGTTTTAACTGACAAGTGAAGGTTACGGCACGCCGCGGATAAACTACAGAAGACTGAGAATGTCATGGAGAAGTACAAGAAAAAGCTACAAGAAGGTGCAGACCTCCGTCAGCAGCTCAAGGTCTGTTATCTACCGCCTGGTCAGCATCGGACACCCACCGACATTCTACACAGGCACTGGAAAAACAAAATGCGGATCTGGTCGACAAGAATGCATCTATCGAAGAAGAGTACAGAAAGGTCGCCGCTTTCAAACCTCTCATGGAGTCCTACAAGACTCAGATCGCTGAGCTGGAATCAAAAATTTCCGCCCGGACGAAAGAAAGCGAGACGTCCAAGTTTGAGCTAGAACAGACCCGTATCAAATTGAAGATCGCCAACGAAGAGAGGGCAAAAGACTCGGAGACGCTGGAGTTGTACCAGGAACGTGTGAGGGAGCTAGAGCTTCAATCCCACCAACGGCCGTCTGTCACCTCTCCTAAGACGCCGGTAAAAACCGTTGTGCACGAGGGTGGGTTGGTGACGGAAGGAGAGAGCATGGCCGTTCTAGGGGATGAAGATGACGAAGGTGGTTTGGGAGGAGAGTTGGACACGGTTCTCAGTGGAACCACCATGACAGACCTCAAGCTCCAGGTTCGACGGTTGAAGCGAGAGTTAGAAGCGGTCCGAAAGAACGAGGTGGATTCGAGTAGGGTTCTGGTACTGGAGAACCTGCTGGAAGATGCAAACAGGATGAAGGTCAGGTACGAGGCTGACTACATTGCGGAACACAGGGAGAAATTGGTGCTCCAGAGTGCCATGGAGGAGATCCGGAGCGGAAAGTCCATGGGTGATGGGTACAACTGGCTCCTTTCCTGGTGAATACTTTACTCTGACCACGATTACAGCCCAGAGGCTGCCATCGCATTACGACAGCGACTCAACGAAACCGTTGAACAGCTCGATGAGCTACGCCACAAGCATACCGAGTTGGAAGTCATCTTCGAGAGCCAGGGTAAAGAACTGACAATAGCCAAGTCGGACTGTAAGCTACGCCATTACTCTCAAGTTCTCCTCGATGACGTTGGCTTCAGTGACCCTTGTAAACAAGGACCAGCTCGAGATTCTTGCCTCGCTCAGGGAATCGGTGAACGAGGACAAGATTGAGATGGAGGCTGACCTCAAGAAGATCAAGAACCAGCTTAAGGACGCAAACGACAAGAGCAAGATGCAGCTCGAACAGATCAATGCCTTGTTGCTTGAGAAGGTGAATCTCCAGGGAGACAGCATCGACGTCCGCGAGAAGATGTTGGCTCGGGAGCGTGACTTCAGGTACGTTCGTGGTGTCTATCTCGGCGAGAATGGGGGTTTGATTCTGGGTTTAGTGATCTCAAACGGGTCATCGCTGGCAAAGATCTCCCGGAGGATGTCAAGTCACAACTTATCGCTCTTCACGAGGAAGTAGGCGTGCTGAAAGAGCAGTACAAGGAAAGCCAGGATAAGTTGAACAAGGCCAAGACGGTATGCACGAACTTGGTCCGGGGGGTTCGTTTCCTTCGCTGATCGTACACCAAGTTCATAAAATCTCAAGACAAGCTGTTCAAAGAAGAACAGGCGCAAAAAGGTGGAGGGGTTAGCGCGGTACGTTAATGCTAGATCCGCTCCAGCACACGTCCTCTGATATTTTCCTCAAAGGGCGTGCACGAGGAGTCCGAAGCTAGAATCAAGGTCCTCGAGGAAGAAGGCCAGAGGCTCAAGGTTTTTTTTCTGGTTCAAATGCCAGTCTACCCACCTCTGACGAGAGTTTTCCCACCAGAGACTTTTAGTAGAACAGAGAGCCAGATTCGAGAAGGAAGTGCACCTGCTCCTCGGGCTCATCCATTCATTTGGTATGAACACGATGCGAGACTTGACCGGATCCGGAGCCCAGCAACAGAGCCGAGCACCTCCGAACAGCTGGCTAGCACAGCAGCGCTCAAATGTGTGTGGCATTCCCTGGTATACGCAACCATGTCTGATGTTTCCCGATAGCTTGGAGCACACCTCAGGCGATATCCCTGACAGGGGGTCCAGTCTTGCATGTTCTCGTTCACATGTGTACCTCTAGCGGAAACTATCGTACCTTCTTGCTTAGTCGTAATTTTTCTTTTCGTATCAGGGAAGTAGTATCTCGTAGATCTGAGTGAGGAATGTGATCGTGGTGCTCTTGTAGAATGGAAGTGTTAGCGGCCGCTCGGGATGCGAATGACTGGTTATGACTATATTTCAACTCCCGCCAGGGTGTGGTAAACACCGTCGACTCTTGCTGGTGCCCCCTCACATTTTCTTTCATGGCGTCCATGATATCTCCGCTCGTTATTGACGGGAGCATGCTCGAGGGAGGTGGGCAGCTGTTGCGGAACTCAGTTGCGCTTTCTGCACTATTGCGCAAGCCCATCTCCATCCAGAAGATTCGTAACGGCAGACAGCCACCGGGACTGAAAGCACAACACGAAGCAGGTGGGCACTTTACAATCACTGGGTGTGATTGACCATAGTAACCTGCCAGCTTACGATCGCACTGGCAGGGTTGAAATTAGTCGCGGAGATCTGTTCTGCTCGGACGAACGGAGTCCGCAAGGTTTCGTCTGAAGTCGACTTCTTCCCCGGCCCGATCCAGCTTGGGAGGATGTACGTCGCGGACCCTGGGACAGCCGGGGCGACGGGTCTCTTGCTTCAGGTATCACTTCCTTGCGTTCTATTCTCCCAACCGACTCCACCGAGCCCGAGCTCGGATACGCCGTCCCCCCAAGAGTCGGATGAAACGACCACCCTTCAACTCCACGGAGGCACAAACGCCACATCCGCACCCCAAGTCGACTACACGACCAACATACTCCTTCCTTTCCTCGCCCGGCACTACAACATCCACCCTAAGCTCAAAATACTCAAACGAGGGTACTATCCCCGCGGCGGAGGCTTGGTCACGTTCTCAGTTCCTCCTCTCCCGCCTGGTGCCACCCTACCAAGTATAACCGTGACGGAGCGTGGAGAGATAACCAGAATTTATGGAAGGTCCTACGTTGCAGGATCCCTTCCCCTCCGTCTCGCCGCTGGAATGTCCAAAGCTGCCAAGACCAGGCTGACTTCGCAATTGGGATTGAATCCGAAGATGGTCTCGATAGAGGTGGTAAAGGAGGATTCTAAGGGCGTCGGAAACGATGGCAGTGGAAGTGGGATAGTGTTATGGGTAGAGACTGATACGGGATGCGTACTCGGTGGGAGTGGGCTTGGATCCAAGGGCACTGACGCCTCAACGGTGGGGAGAGACGCCGCGGACGAGCTGATAAAGGCTGTCAAAGGGGGCGGATGTGTGGATGAGTATCTGCAGGATCAGCTCATCGTATTTCTTGCCCTAGCAAAGGGAAGGTCGACTGTGAAAACGGGACTACCCCTTACCCTCCATACTCAGTGAGTGCGTGTAAATTTTGCCTGGCCCAAGCGGTCTGACCCGTAGCCATCCAGAACTGCAATCTGGGTAGCCGAGCAGATAACCGGGGCAAAGTTTACTGTCCAAGAGGACGAGTCTGGCCTGACAACCATCGTCTGTGATGGAATTGGGTACACATCGCAACCGCAGCCTTCGAACGACGACGCGGAACCAGGAGAGGAAGTCCCAAGTCATAAATAAATCATTATCACCAGAGAGTGGAACTGTATAATCTCGGACAAGCATGATACAAAGAGAGATATAGGAGGTTCTGATACACCAAACGCAGGGCACGCCTACGCTCACCGATTCCATGATAACAACGACATGTCTCCCAGTCGCCTGCACCATGAAGATCGTGAGTCGGATAGTCAGAAAACAACATGTCGCTGGAACGAACCTTGGTCGAACGAGATGCCTGATAGTCCCCAGCACGGCCAAGAATACAAAGACGGCAGCAGCGGCGACGTAAGCCCATCCAAGGAAAGGGTTCTTTCCGCCGATCCAGGAAACCGTCGAGATGACAATGGATTTTGTACCTTTATATGACTTGACGGGGTAGTCTATCTCGTGCGTGAGCGGAATGGTTCAATAAACAAGCTTCTAGAGACATACTCATGTCTACGACGATCTGATATCTCCCCTTCAACAGTTTATCCCCATCATTCCTCGAGTACAACTTGGTGAACGTTGGTAAACCGGCGGTCCTCATCCAGTTCTGAAAGTGCTCATTCTCCTTGAGATTTGGAGGAGGGTTAGATTCGGTGTAACCATCGGGATAACGAGCACGCCAATTGGGAGGAGGTACGATCTCCGAAAGGTCGTAATCGGGTTGAGCCACGTATTTCTTGGCTTCCCCCGGCCAGGCGATGTTCTTCTCGGACATTGTATACTCGGTAGGTGCGCCAACCCCAGGGTTCAACAAGGTAAGACTCGAGAAGGTATCTGACGAGGTATTAGCGCTACTGGCAACCGTCGCCACGAAAAGTGGCAGTTACCATTGAATAGGGAGTTGGCGATCAGTCCACAGGGGTAGATGACCCGGTCACCCTCAACAGCAACAGGTTTGCAGCCGCCGTTCTCGAGGTCCTTGATGGTCCTGTGCTTCCCCTTCAACTGGTTAGCATCCAGACTGTTCACGTATCGTCGGTGGTTTTGGTAGAAATTCGTAAGCTTGTAGTAAAGCAAAATAGACGGTTCCAAATCTGCGGGTACGTCGAACTGGATAACGCATTGAGTCGCGTTTGAGTTCGAGCTCTGGATGAATGCGTATTGTGGTGCGTTGTACTGTGCTTTGGAATCGGCTGCGCGGAGTTGGTAGCTGTACTTGGGGATGTCGACCAAGTTGGGGGAGGCAATGGATCCCGAAGGTTGGACGGTATCACAGTCTGTGTACTCGAAGGTCATTTCCGTGACCTGAAGACAGACCAGAGGTAAGACAGACACCCCTGGGATTGCGAGAGACGAGGAACGGACCTGACTATTGCCCCAGATGAGCAGAGCACCGATTGGAGCAAAGATGATGCCAATGATGAAGAGTGTCGGAAGGACGGTCTTAGGGGTAAGAATGGGCTGCCATGCCTTCAGACGTTGCTGCTTGAAGGCGGTATCTGCAGGCCAGTTAGCAATCCCGGATGCGACTGCGGGAGCTGGGGGGTCACTACGCACTGGCTGGCCTCCTCCAACTACTCTTATCTTTCTTAGTCTCGGAGGTGTCAGTAGAGTCGGTTGTAGGCTTTTTCCCGCGTCGGAAGAGAGCCATGGCGGAAGTGGGGACGAGGAGAGAACCGGGGGGGGGGGGGGGGGGTGTTTGAAAAACCGTTTGTGAG
>Ga0307515_10025829_pt1 | contig 10139 bp, 6 predicted proteins | sample 17_EM_MG_FD_194513 | JGI IMG/M metagenome (GOLD analysis project Ga0307515, IMG submission 194513) | Populus trichocarpa ectomycorrhiza microbial communities from riparian zone in the Pacific Northwest, United States - 17_EM | ecosystem: Host-associated > Plants > Roots > Unclassified | place...
ATGAGTGGGTTGAACACTTGATCCATGTGCTTTGTAAGGGTCGATATTGGGAGAGGGTTACATCATGGAGGTTCCTAATCTCAGATCTTGTTCCGAAATGGACCGTGCTCCCATTATCCTGGCGCCGTGACTTTGCCTCAGCACTCCTGTTCTCCATTGTGCAGCCACGAGACATCCACGGGCTCCCTGCTTACCAATATCTTGCTGAAGCCCACGAACACATGTCACTCGATGAACAGCAGGCATTTCTCCCTTTCCTTGCAACCATCGTAAAGCTCGTCTTATCCAGTTTGACTTGGGTCAGCCTCACTTCACTTGAAAATTGGTTGGACCGGCTTCCAGAAAGGTTCGAAAACCAGGATGCTCATACCAAAATGAAACATATCCTGGCCACCAGGAAGCCGCAGCTGACTCTTGAGCTCTTCGCAACAGAGCTCCCAATGGCTGTTACGGTCACATCCCTCTAGTCAATCTTTGGTCCAATGACCGGTGTTTAGCCAGTCCTGTCAGCCTACTCGCCTCAAAGTCAGTTCACCCCGACCGCATGGTCCGGCGATCCCAGACGCCTGGATTGGTTCGCATGATAAGGTATGAGATGAAAACCCTCCCGTTGTGCCCCGGTCTGTGTTTCACCTCTCCCAAATCTCTTTGATGGTCTCTTTCTCCCCCTTGTTCCGTAATTCTGCACTATGTGCCGTTCTCTATTCATCGCAAGGCTATCTTCTTCATGACTGAATGACCCCTCTGTGTTCTCCTCAAAATATTAATGTACTCCCCACCTTCGAGACTCATAGTACGACCGACATATGCAACCCCAACACGCAGGTTTTTTTATATACATGTACGCACCGGTGGTTTAGGCCAGTCTGACGCTCGAATTGGACTTCCGGTCCCGTTCATCTCTTCCTCCACACCCTAACGATGGCAGGTGAATAGACGTAAGAGTCTCTTGGATTCTTCACACGCTCGCAATGGTAAGTGAATGGATAAATAAATGATCTCCGGTGATATGGGCTCTCTCGCTTATATCTCATTGCGGTATTCTACACAGAACGAGCATTCGGTGTATCTAGTCATCGAGCCGACGAACGACATTCATTGTCAGTGGCTGTGATAATGATATCAGTGGGCCTGTGAGTGTGTCAAGATGCACAAATGCTGGCGCGGTATTAATTTACCATAACAAATTTTCCCATTCACTAAACAGAATGCGATCTGTATCGTTGAACGCCCTCTGGTTGTTCGCATCTATTTGAATTACGTGTTGAACAGCAGCGCCCTCCTGTGCTACGTTTCGTAGGATATTTGTAATAAACGCAACACCTGATATCCTGGGTCCCAACCTAGGGGCTCTTCTTTTATTCCCATGTATATACAATATCTAGCGCTATCCAGTTAAGTATACACGTGTTTGATATTAATTATAGAGTAAGAGCCTGACATTGGCCGGCAGTGACAGTGGTGTGGAATGCAGGAATATAAAACTACACAACCGCATCAGTGTTCTTTAGGTTATGATACCTCAGATATGAATTGGAACGAACACAGTATGCGAGTAGTAATAGAGTGTGGAGCATGAAACTAGAGTGTGGAGCATGAAGGTGGAGCGGCACACACGGCGCGTAGGTCTTCGCAAGGGTCCTGTGATAGGAAGAATATAATGCTCATAACGGACGGCGCCTGGCTTGTACTTAGACCCTCCTATGCTTAGACCTGCACTCCACCGTCCTCCTATACTCGTATTGCATTTCCTCTGTAATCGTACTTGTACAGCCTGTGTAATTGTTAAACCACAGTGACTTCTATTGGTACCATATTCAAACGAAGAGACGTCACATCGCCCAGAACAGAACGAAGAGGTCCCAAGCTCTAACCGAAATCCCAAGGATCGTTGGGCATCTGTGACCAACACGTCATAGGTTTTGATTAATTATAGCGGCTATTGGCAGGTCGTACCAGGAAGGTAGAGATTGAGGATAGCTTGACATATATCCCCTAGCCGTTCGAACTACTTACTGGCCCTTCTTGTATTGGATGAAAGACGTCGCTGTCACCGGGGGTTGGAACCCTCAATTCAGCACTCAAGGGTCTAAATCTCATAGGGGTGCGAGGATCGGAGATCAATCAATAAAATACTCAATCTATAATGTACAAATGTTCCACTACCCCAGTCAGGACCGCCCGTACCCTCTTTCTTGCAGCATATTTGCATCGGTTCGCATCGTTGTCGACTATCTTTGGCACCTCGGCGCTAAGACTCCGAATGAGCAGAACATTTACTGGCCTTTACTGTACCCTCTGGGAGACGCTCCTGTCGCCCCATCACGTTGTGGGCTCGAGTTCCCTGAACAGCACTGATGGCTCTCCGATCATGTCAGAGTGAAGGGATCAGAGCGGAAGTGTATGCATGGTGTATTATGTACAAACGCTCCATGGCCCATTCATGTGATCCAACGGCTCCCCCTCTCTTCAGGATGTCGCACATCCACCGCACGGGGGTCGAAAGTCGATAGGCTGCCTTCGAATTCTGGCAGATGTTCGGATATCGTGGTGCTCAGAACCACCTTTAGCCTCGTGTGCGTATCCCAAGGAATCGCGGTTGGTGTTTGAACAATCAACTTGCTGGAACACTCCTCGCAATCCATGGATGACAGCAATGCCCTATCAGTGGAAAGAGAGAACCCGTGTGTCAACCGGAGGGTACAACTCACCATGAGGCTGGGCGTTTGGCTGCGGGAGGCAAGGTTCGCCGCTCACGTCTGGATGGATTCTTGCCCAAAACTGGCTGAGGAACATCGAGCGGCCATTCAGCAGCCTTAGTTTTGATAACTGATTACCCAGATGGCAGTAACTATGGACTTGGTAGAGGTAAATGTAGGATCATCGTGTTGAAGGCTATTGATGAGGTGGAGAGCGACGATGCTGCAAGACCGTCGATGGAGAGAGCGAAGAACGGCATGGAAAAGCCTGTTCGTTGCACCCCCATTGCCTGTCAGGGCCGCTACCTAGAAGGGGCCGTGAGGGAGATGGCCGCGGGGCTGAGAGGGTGGGACGCCCTCGATACTAATCGCAACATACCAAAGTACCACCCTCGTAGTCCATGCTATATACGAGCAAAGAGGAAGTTAGACACGGAAAACCCGGTGGAGAGGGCGGGAAAGTACCGTCGGCGGGCTCTTTGGAGAGGGCACAGGCAAGGCCGACGAGAGATATTTGCAGAGGGTTGATTAGTCGACTCTATCAGATCGAGTGGAGTTGCCGTTGCTTCCATAGCCACTCGCGAGTGGCTGAGCATGTGTTTGGTCTTTGGCCGAGTGAACGACTGGAAGGGAAGCGATAGGCCCTGGAGATTGACTTGTAGCGTCGTTCCTTACAGCTGTCGCTAGCGCCAGTCGGCGTGGGTTGGTGCGAGGGCAGTGGGTGCGGGAGGTTCTGGTTATAGAGGCGAGGAAAGGCGGACCTGGTGGGTGGAAAGGATTGAAAGCGAGTGGATCCAGTATGCGTGATCGATCAAGGCCGAATAGGGCGCGTGTGCTCGTTTAGATAATACATAGAGAGAGAGCTGCTCGTCGCTGCTAAATTTCCCAAAAGTTTCAGCAAAGGCTTCCAGCTTGAAAATGTGCTGCACCATACACTTGATACTCGCTTTCTCATTTTCCATCGATTGGGGCGTTGCTGTGATGCATGCCCCCCGATGATGTTGTGGTAAAGTTCAAGCCGCATGTTGAACCTCGACCACCAATTCTCGGACATGTATATACATGGCTGGCCGTCACTGTACTACTCCATAGCTTCAAGATATCGATCAACCTCTCGGACTTTGACCACGCTCGTTGCTGAACTCGCCAGACTCAGTTTGCTGTCCACGCACATGGTTGCAGCCATCTCGTTGTATTATTCCCATATTGACCTTTCCTATGGCCCCTGGAAACACTAGTTGTAAACTGGCGAGTCTGGCATTACTAGTATGAAGTGTGAAGTGTTCTACTAGAAAGGCAGAGTGCGTGGTACTCGTCGTTTAGACGGTTTAGACGGCGATGTGCACCAGACAAGGTTTGTATTGGTGCTTGCGCTCGCGATTCAAGTCGTAAAAATAACGTGGCGGTGAATCGAGGGCGTGAAGGTTGCGGCGGTTAGCACTGCCTGACGTGTTGTTGGCGAATGGCGGTCGTCAGTCGTACGCCCTTCGATCAGACGAGTGGCCACACAAATCCCGGTAGTAATTTATTAACATAATCATTCGCCTAGCCGCGGAAAATAGGATTAATGCCATGCGGCGTGATCGAGCACATGCACGCAACGCAGTCGGAAATGAGCGGACGGCGAGGGAAACAGAGTGCGTTTTGGCAGCCGCATTGGTGGGAAACGGAGAGTCCTGTGAATGTAGATGCGGGGGTCGCCGACCCGAGACGGGTAAACGAGAACCGTGCTATGTGGACGACCACCCGGACCTTTCGAAGGCGTGTGGTAACTAATGCGCAGAGGCTGGGTGGCAGCAGGCTTGTCCATAAATGGTGAGGCCGATTAAACTTCGTGTGCCGATGATTTATGTATGCTGTGCGTCCTCGTCGGGATTCGAAAAGATGACTTCGATGCCGAAAGTTGCACACCCAAGGTGGCTGGGAGGTGCGGATGTGGCCATCTAGCTGTGGTGAATTCGGCGCCACTACTGGGCTGAACCTAGCCGAGTGATCGTGGAGATGAGGAGGGGGAATCAACTGGCCTGCAGCAGCCATAATGATAGACACGGGCCCGAGAGTATGTCAGGACGCACGAACACGAGCATATTATGTATTTCCTAAACATTCCCATTTCGCTTTACCTTCGGTTGCAGCCAGCTCGCAACTTGACGATCCCCCATGCACCTCTACCAGGTCCATTGTTGCTACCATCTGGGTACTCAGTCATCAGAACTAAGGAGACTGAATGGGCACTCGATTTTTCTCAGCGAATTTGGGGCCATAATCCTTCTTCAGGTGAGCCGCGAACTTGGCCTCCCGCCGTCAAACGCCTAGCCCGACAGTGAGTTATACCCTCCGTTTGACACACGGCTTTTACCTTTCCACTGTTAGGGCATTGCTGTCATCCATGGATTGCAGAAGGGTTCCAGCAAAGTGGATGTGAAAAGACGATGGTGTTTTCTTGGGGATTCGCATACGGGGCTGAAGGTGGCGCCGAGCATCATGATTTCCAAATATCGGCCAAGATTCGAAGGCGGTCTATCGACTTCGGCCCCTTACCGGCGGATGTGCCACATCAGAAACAGAGTGGGAGCCGTTGGATCACATGAATGGACCATAGAAGGTTTGTACATACCATGCCATGTATCCACTTCCACTCTGATCTCCTCACTATAACACTGTGGTCGTGGAGTCGGAGAGCCATGATCTGACTGCTGTTCAGAGAACCCGAATGAAGCCAAGTCAAGAATATGACAGGGCAACAGAAGCGTCTCCCAGAGGGTACGGTGAAGGCCAGTAAATGTTATACTCGTTCGGAGTGCTAGCGCCGAGGTACAGGTGCCTGGACCTTGACCACAACCACGTTCACATCAAAGCCAGAATGCCGCTTTTCTCCACCAACCGAGGTTATATTGGTGTGCCCAACGCTGTATTTACCGTCTTATCTGCTGATTCCGTGCTGCCAAGACGAAGAGAATGTTCGCAAAATCGTAACCCGACTGCTCGGTGAGCCGCTCAGCGAGATAGAATAACACTCAAGGCTGATCTTCCTCCAGAGTCTCATGGGAGTGAAAAATCGATATGGGAATACTACAACGAAATGGCCGCCGTGGAAGACAACATCCGGGAAGTCGAGTGGCGAGATTTGGCAGATACCGTGCTCGTTTTTGTACGCCAGGATACCCTCTGCAGCACGTACCTACTGACCTGGTTCCAGGATGGTCTATTTGCTGCCTTCCTTTCTGCCTTCCTTGTCGTCTTGATCCCCCGGCTCGAACCTAGCAGCACCGACGTCGCAATGGACGTGCTCATCCATATCTCACAACAACTCAGCAACTCCACAACCCCTGCATTTGAGCCCACGACCTTTCAAGTTCCCTCCAACGCAGCTGCGGTGAACATGCTCTTCTTCCTCAGCCTCGCGCTCGTTTTGGTTGATGCATTTCTCGCGATGCTCGTCAAGGGCTGGTTGCAGGAGTTTGACCGTGGATGGAGGAAGTGCACTGTTGCACAGCTCCGTGCACAGGAGCGCGAACAGCGACTGCGAGAACTCGAGCGCTGGAAGCTGCATGAGCTCGTCGCCCTCCTCCCCATTCTCATTCAAGGATCTCTCTTTTTATTCTGTATTGGCCTCATTGTGCTTATCTTCCCTCTCCACCTACCATCGGCCATTCTATGCTCACTGATCTTTGTATGTGTCGTCGGCTTCTATGGCTTCACTACATATGTTTCCATTGTAAACAATTATGCGCCATTCTCTTCTGCCGTGTCTCGTCTTCTCGGGCGTGGCCTCACGATGCTGCAAACCTGGTTTATTCCCATTACTCAGCGCATCGCTTCTGCCATCTCATTTCACATCCTCCCTCCTCCGCCTCAAGGACAGCACGCTGACGCAGATTCCTCCAATGACACCCCGCAGTCGTTACCTTCTAACGAAGGAGTGGCTACCCTTGTGCAATACCACAATCCTAACAGCGTTGAAAAGAGCAACATCGTATCACATTCTCGCTCTGGTATTGACCCTCAGACTCATATTCATGTCCTCGAACGGTTGGTTACGACAACTGTCGAGGCTGTGGAAAATATTCCGATCTTCCTGGAGCTGCTTGATCAGCCAGTGAAGGACCCTACACTACGGCCATTCGATTTGGAGAAGTGGAAAGAATTACTTCATATTACTTTCAGGTTGCTTAGAGATCAATCCACCTTTTCTGCCTCTACCGCCTGGACCCTTGCCCGCACTATGATGATTTGTTATAACCGCGAAACTGCTGATCGGCAGCTGGAACTTATATTACAGCACCATTTAGGTAGCAGGGAAACTGATAATCAAAGGCCACGTATGCCACTCAATGTTCTCTTCTCTTCCTATTTGCGTTTCCGGCTTGCTTCCTACCCTTCGAATAGCCTGTGGCGAACAATTGCATTTCTCGAGCCAAGTGATATTGCTGATGCTGAGCTCCTGTGGATGGTGAACACCTCCCACCAAGCCATCCGCGGGTCACGTATCCCCACAAGCATCTTTCCGCCCCTGCTTGACAATTATATTAGATTCTTCGCAGCTGTGCTTACGTATATTTCAAGCACAGAGCAGAGCAGAAGGACCAAAGCCCCACTGACCGCTGCAGTCATTTATGCTCTACGCACCATCTGGTCGGCGTTTGACCAGGGAGGTATTGATTCCATTAAAGGCCTTTACACCCTTCCAGGGACTCTCTCCATCTATGAGTCTGTGCCCATGACATTCTGTCGAGTCGATGGCATTGATGCCCAGGACCTTTGGGGTGGCGATTGTATTCAATATGTTAAGGACATTCTCCAATGGGATCATCCATCACATTTACTCAATGACCTTCGACTTTCCCTGATTGCTGCACTCTACATTGATAGCACTAAGCAAGCCCATGCACGCTCTACTTTTGCAGACCTCCTCAAGAACACAAGTATCACAAATGTTAAAATGGTATTCTCAGGTGCCTATGATCATGGCAAGCTTGCCATCTATTTGTATATGGCCGTCACTCGGAAACTCCTCAATGACAGTCACGGTCCTCTTCCTACTCTTTGTCGTGTCATAAAGAATACCATTATTGCGTATTCAACATTACAGCTCTCTGGCCTGCATATCTTAGAAATTGCCGTGAAGCATGTCCAAAAAACAGCACCCACTTCATCAGATTGGCTCAGAAGGGATTCACCAATGTTAATAATCTCCTCTCCCAATCATGCCTACGCCTCTGACTTGGAGAGAATTGACCGTTGGGTTCTGCTTCATCTGGACACTCTTCTTGCCCCCAAGCCTTACCTTCTCCTAGAGGCGCTTGGGGAGTTAAAATGGTCTGATACACCTGAAAAAGTGCACATTGCCATGGCTCGGCTTGATCTCTATGATCTCTTGGCAAATGCAACGCATGAGAAGGACAAAGGACCTGAGCCAGATCCCGAGCTACTCAGAGTATTCCTCTGGTCCAATAACGATGAGGTCTGTACACGTACATTCAAGTTGTGCCTTGACCTCGTTTTTATTAGTCAGTCTGGTACACCTGGAGCTGCGAACAGCACCAGGATGTTCATCCCAGAGGCAATGGGGTATGAGTGGCTTGAACACTTTATCCATGTGCTTTGTAAGGGTCAACCTAAATGGAGGGCTTGGGAGTCCCTGATATCGGGTTTTGTCCCAACATGGACAGTGCTCCCGACAACCTGGTGCCATGACTTTGCTTCAGTATTCCTGTTCTCAACTGTGCAGCCCCTAGACACGCATGGGCTACCTGCCTACCAATGTGCCCACAAATACATGCCACTGGACGAGCGACAGGCATTTCTGCCTTTCCTTGCCACGCTTCTGAAGCTCGTCAAGCCTAGTTTGACTTGGGCCAGCCTCACTTCATTTGAAAATTGGTTGGACCAGCTTCCAGAAAGCCTTAACAATCAGGATGCTCATACGAAAATGAGACACATTCTGGCCACCAGGAAGCCACAGCTTACTCTTGAGCTCTTCGCAACAGAGCTCCCGATGGCTGTTACAGTCATGTCCCTCTAGTCGATATTCGGTCCAATGACCGGTGTTTAGCCAGTAATGTCAGTCTGCTGAGCGCAAAGTCAGTTCCACCCGACTGCATGATCTGACATTGCCTAGACACTTGCATTACTATCACATGATAACCTGTTGCTTAGATACGAGATGGGAACTCTGCTGCTGTGCCCCGGTTTGTAGTCCATGTAAGGATTCTCAGCTACTAGACTGGTTTATTATATAATTGGGCTATGAGTATTTATATGTGTGGCGGATTCCATTTGTCTGTCCAAGAATCACTTAAGCCACTGGTACACCATCTCAGTCCATCGCACAATTTGCATCTGTCATTGCTTTAATTCTGAATAAAGGGAATCGAGGGACTTGTGCCAGCAGTTGAGAACAGCGAGGCAGAAACAAGTATTCGATATTCTACATTCCAATCCTCCTAATTCCCCATGATGGTCGCTTTCTCCCCGTTGTCCCATAATTTCTCCTGTGTTGCTTTCGATTCATTCCAAGGCTATCTCCTTCATTACTGAACAAAGTTCATGGTTTTCTCCACACAAATTATTAGTGCACTCCCACCATATCATATGCACGTAGCCCCAACTTGAAGTCTCCGTATACCATGTACTCACAGGGGGTTTAATACCAGTCTGATTCTCGAATTAGAAGTCCCTTCTTATCCCGTTCATCTGTCTATTTCTTCGTGAAACTTGACTTGCAGCGCAGTCCAATACTGATACTGCCGGGAATTCAAGGTTTTTTTTTGGGGGGTAATCCAATTTATCGTGCTAGGGTGGCTACCTATGTTACATATACAATTTGTATTATCTATGTTGGCTGTGCTGCCTTGCATTACTGTCATAAATCTTGCAAGATGACTCGCCAGATTCAGTTTGCCGTCCATGCATACGGTTTGCAGCCATTTCGTTGTCTTCTTCCGATATTGACTTTTCTATGACCTCTGGAAATAGTGTTTGTAAACTGGCGAGTCTCGCATTGCTGGGCGTATGAAGTGTTCCGCTGGAAAGGCGAGGGAGCGTGGTCATCACCGTTTAGATGGTTTAGAGAGCGGTGTGTACCAGACCTTCGGTGAATCGATCGAGGGCGTAAGGGTTGCGGTCGAGCTCTGACCCTGGCCGGCCGAACTGCCCGATGTGTTGGCAGCTGTCAGTTGTACGTGTCCTATTCGGGTCAAAGGCTATGCCAAGCCCATCGTTTGATCAAACGAGTAGCCACACAAATCCCAGTAGTAATTTATAAACACAATGTACAATCCAAGAGAGTAGCCGTTGCAGGGAAAGGAAGTTAAGGTAGGCGGCGTCACAAAGGCGCGAGCACAGCCACAACCCGGACGGGACCTTTACTGCTCGTCGAGGCCGGTCCCTGTAGTTGGAATAAGAACTGAAAAATATGTAGATCTTTATAATAAAAGC
>Ga0307515_10025830_pt1 | contig 10139 bp, 7 predicted proteins | sample 17_EM_MG_FD_194513 | JGI IMG/M metagenome (GOLD analysis project Ga0307515, IMG submission 194513) | Populus trichocarpa ectomycorrhiza microbial communities from riparian zone in the Pacific Northwest, United States - 17_EM | ecosystem: Host-associated > Plants > Roots > Unclassified | place...
ATAGGATTTATTTTTATTTTTTTATTTGATAAAAAGCTTTTTCTATAAAGTAATAAGGCTCTATTATAATATAAGGCTGCGTAGGGCTGGTTATTTTGAATTTTGACCCAATATTGGCAATATTATATTGCCGATATATTGCCGATAACCGATATCTTATCGGTTCGTAATGGTTCGTATCGGTGCCAGCTCTGCTGATTTATGAGATAATGACACCGAACGCGTCGAAACACGCATCAGGACCCCCCATAAACCATGAGAGCTCAACATCTCCTTTTCCTTTATATGTTAAGCTACTATGTCCAATTCTAGACTTGTCAATTTGTCTAAACCCTTGGGACTGCCTTTAAAGCGCGATAATACCTACGAGAGTCCGAAACCTCCAATACTCAAGCGAAAAAGAGACACTACAATCGACCCACAATCGTTCCCAAAACCGTTCGTGATACGAGTAAGCTAAATTGAGATGCGTATTAGTAGACAATTGCTAATCTCCAAGCCAGCCTTGCCCCAAATCTCTTTACGAGAAACCCTCCACATTCACGCCTATCCACCTAATCCCACGATCCCAATTACCTCTAACATATCTTGACCTCACTGCAAGCTCGTCAGATTTTCCGTCCAGCCGCCTCTTTTCTGCACATATCGAAATACTAGAGCGAGACAATGGACCTGAAAACGGAGCTGAGTCACCGAAAGTGCTCGTTGCACGATATGAGACTGATAAGTCTATGTACGCCGTTGAACGCGTTCAGAAAGACATATATGGATTATGCAAGCTTGCAAGCTGGCTGAAAGAAAGAGATATCTCTAATTTGTATATGTCCTCTCAAAACTATACTGTTACGACCCTTCAGCGAAATCTCGTCTCTCAAAATGCCAGAGAATGGTGGCACCAGGCAGCGTTAGACGGTAATGGAATTCCAGAGCCGGATAAACAGCCGCCGAAACGTCTTCGAGTATCAATGTTGCGCCCTACAAATGTCCAATCAGTTCCTACACTGTCCGTAGATCAGGAGCATCCCAGCACAGGAACTTTGCCAGAGGAAACGCAAGATATCCCTAGGGAACATGCACCAATACCCGCCGAAGAACCGCTCTCAGGACCGCAAATCTGCGAAAATCTCGTCAACCAGTATCTCGAGGCGCTGTATTTATCCAAAACTTCACTAGCATACTTCGCTAAAGGTCCTATATCTCGAGTTCGTGCTGCTTTTAAATACACTGAGACAACTTGCCTTTCAGTATACGAGCTTACTTCCTTCCTTCGATCCATACTACTTGCTCACTCATCCATGGACAAAAAATACAGAGAGAAGCTCCCTAAAATAGTTAAAGCTGTACCACCGAGGTCCATGTCAGATGATGAGGTCTGTGACAAGATTAGCTCCGCAAAAACAAAGAAAGGGAAAGCGAGAAAGATAAAGCTTAGTAAAGATGGGATGTATCCTTATGAGGAACAGTATGTAAGGAAATGGTGGCTATCGGACATCTCAATTCCCCAAAGGTACGGAGAAGAGACAGGCGAAGAGCGCCTCAAAAGGCGAATTGGCGACTTGCGAATACGCGAAACGCTAGCGCAGCTCATTCTTATGCTAGAGATATTGGCGTTGGAAGCTTTGCCAGCGTACAAGGTACCTCAGCCGGAGCATGATGGAAAGCATGATGAGAGCCAGGCGCGGAAAGATCCTGAAGCAAAATCTAAGAAGAGGAAACCAAAGAAGCTCCAGGATATAAAGCTACTTATTGACTTACTGCTGGACAAGTTGTGTATTTGGCAGTCGGTGGAACAAGATGAAAGTGTTTTCTTTCAAGCGAAGCCATCAAATCATGGCGAAGCGCTAGACACCAACTCAACTAAAGCGGCTAACGGCGATCGGCTACGGAACTTTTGTATAGAAGTGATCATTCCCTTGTAAGCTCTTTCTCTCTAAGTAGCCTGCAGATGCTTACAAATTTATAGCTACATGAGCAGGCTCCCAGAACAAGCTGCTTCGATCAACAAAAAGCTTGGCGGCCCCGTCGCTACATCGCCTGCAAAGCGGAAAGTGACTAAACCCCCCATAGCCTCCCGAAAATCAGGGGAGCCAGGAGAACCCGATTCCAAGAAATCCCGTCGAACTTTGGGAAGGACTTCTACCGACACAACAAAGCAGACTTCTCAACAACCCACGCCTTCATTTCACCGCTCTGCTACCGACCCAGCTCTCATCCCTGGCTTAAAGCGCGAAGGCAGTGAGGTGCCTCTTTCAGCAATTCCATTCCAGCGCAGTCCATCCACAGCCTCTAACAGGCAGGCTCTATCGCAGTTTAAACGCTTAAGCCAGCGAGAGGTTGATTTTAGTACAAAATCAGCGGCTACTGAAGCCAAGCTCAAGCGGAAAAAGAGAGTCGAGGATGAATTGAAGGAGGCTATCTCAACATTGAAAAAGCCCAATCGCGGAGCAGCGGTTGGTGGGTATGTTGATGAAGTCGAGAGAAGGGGCTTAGGGATAGTTGGTCGATTGAAAAGTAAGTTAATACCCTACAATGAACGGTACGCGACACTAATCTTCAACGTAAATCTACAGAAACAGCAAACCCCAATCGCAAGGCTTTACAGACTGTTCAAGTGACTGCAACTCCCAAGCGCGTAGGAAGGTCAAAAGATATTGGACAGGAAACACCTATCCATCATTACACTCCTTTCATTAGAGCAGGACAGGGAGACCTCGTGCCACCGTCCAGCAACTTCCGTGTCCCGTCTTCAGCTGTCCAGCCTCCACCGTCTTTTGTTCCAGGAACCGACCCTTGCAGTACCTCACGGCTAAGAAATGGTCAAGGCGTGGCAGAAACCCCATCTAGAGGATCTGGGAAGACTGCTTCCTTTTGTACAGACGCTGGTCAGCTAGAGAAACTCACGGAAGCCGGCACGCATCGCCACTTTTCTCTCTTAGGCCGTAGTACCTGCTCGTCACTTTCTGAAGAAACCAGTGCGGATACAACAATCTTCCAAACACCTTCGAAACCGCGAGCTCGTAGGTTAGATACAGATACACAGGGCATCAAATCTTCTACTATCTTTGCAACACCAGTAAAGATGGGGACCTCTACAGTTGTAGCAGCCATTACTGGTGTCAAATCTCCCCCTATTTTTGATACTCGTGTCAAAGCTACCGCTTCTGTTACTACCTCAACTTTCACAATTGGCGCCAAATCTCCTGGAGCCAATATATTCACTACGCTAGTTAAACCGGCTAGCACAGGAGCAACTACTGTCACTGCAACGCTGATAACTTCTACTTCGGACGACTCGCAAGGAAAAGGGGAGGAAAAATCGATTTATGATGCATTAGGATGGGATGATACCGACGATATTTCATGAGCTTTGTTGGTGTTTCTGAGGTATGGCCTTTGCATTTGCATTAGATCAGGTGTTAAAGACAACGGATCGATTATAAGAGGAGCATTGCGCCGGCGTTTGATCAGCTCGAGATGGTATTCTGGGGAAGGCAACTCATAGGATATTGCAAATGTGACTCTCTCTAGGTCGCTGCCGTTGCGTTCCACCGGGACCCGTGAATTCTTCTGCCTAAGCGGAACAGAAACGCTACACTTCTATCATGGTGTTCATAGTGTAAAACAGCTATGCAATGATTTCCAAATCATAAATAAGAGAAAATGACAGGAAGGGGGAAATACATTTCACACGCATCGATCAAAGAAGGCGCACTATCTGCTCATCGATATCGTGTCGATCCATGATCTCGCCGTTCATAATGCCGTGAATACAGCAATACCCGACAAGAGTAGCAAATCGCTGCCGAATTCTTCAGGAGGTATACCTCAGGTCGCTGACCTAAGTGACGAAGTACGAACGGTATTGAACCTCCACGGAGCATAAATACCAAATCACCAGGACGGGTCGTCAAAGGACCCATTCCCATCACCTTCGTCAGTGACAAAAAATTGGGTCTTACGAATTGCTGTAATTTTATGACTATAGCGGTAAAAGTTTTCCAACCTAAACTTGAAGTGGCTTGGCTGATCATCAGAATGTTTGCCTGCTTGACAAATTTCCGGATAGTCAGAATATAGGATAATGGCGGATCTGAGCCCTGCAATATCATCAGGACTGGCACGACGTAGCCTTGGGTCGACTAGGGCGCCCATCGTTAAAGTGTACCAAAGGTCTTCCAAATCAATTTCTCGATGTGCAAGACGAGCGAATTTTGCAATCTGGAAAAGCTTGCCCCGCTCAAGCTTCTCACTAATGGAGGCAATAGTATCTACCGTGAATCCAGTGACTGCAAGTACTCCATTCTTGCATCGTATCACGTTGGGCTCAGAGTGCTTAGAAGCCGCAAAAAAACCCACAAATGTCTGTTATATTTGAAGTCCGATGCCTTGGACATGTGAGGAATCCGTGATGGGTGCTCTTGAGCCGGCGTGCCTGGACTCTCAGTCTTTAGATATAGCGGATCCAATGTTCCTGTGTTCTGGATGATTACCAGCGCGGCCTGGCAAAACACCTCAGCAACTGGCAGGGAATAATCCGGAACTATTGGATTCGCGCCGGCCCAGCTATTCACTAAACCTAGAACGCCATATATCCTATCACGAAGCTCACTAGCTTCTCGGAATCTTGCTTGGTATAGGACATCCCACAAATGGGTGGCTCAAATTCGCTATCACAAACGTAATCCGGACGGAGAGTGAAAATAACGCATGCAAAGTCGGAAATTTCACGCAGAGCGTAGATTTCTCTAGTGAAATACTTGAACTACTTTATGCAGCAGGGCGGGCGACTGTAATGACGTTTGAACATGAAGGCGGCCCTCAAACACGTCTCGAGAGGCTCCAGAAAAGCTCCGCACATTACTGTTGCTTTTGGCGCCAGGACTGCTTCCTGAAGCGTCCACATTCTCTTCCACCAAGGTTGGCACAAATGATTAACCAACCTTTGAAGGACAACATGCCAGGATGGCGAGAATTCCAGTTTTGAATCTGAACCAACTTGGTAAAAGGGCAATTCATATAGATGCCGATCATCTGCCAACATATGAAGTACCTCGTATGCTCTAGATAGGCCGGTCGCCCTAGAATCCTGTGAGGCTGTGACAGGCATTGGGAAAGCCGAGGGAAATGGAAGTCTATTTTCTTCCAGAAATACGTCCAATTCCTCAAGGCCGACCTGGCCTAGGCGATCCGGCCTACTTGAGATATTCTGCATCTTGGTAATATAATAGTCCGTGAAATCGCAGACCGCTTCCTCTTTACCGATCCAGATCAGCGCCTCCTGAGTCAAGCGGTATATGTCACCCATCATACCAACCTGTTAGGATCGCTCCACATCATCTTGGTTGACGCAAAGGGCATCAATCCATATCATGATGCTAGGTTCAACAATCTCCCTAAGGCGGCGGAGGGCAGACTCCAGGGAGATAGTCTCCTGTCTCCTAACGTCATTGACGATAATTGGTCTCGTGAGGTTTGGATCACCCCACGCGTACGAAAGAGCGTAGTACTTTGGACAACTGTCAAGAGCTGCAACTGTAAGTTTGCAACTTATTTCATCATTCCAATTCCCTGGTAAAATAGAAATCAGTCGGATTTCACGTCGCCCACTGTCGAGGTCGGTGTAGATTTCGTGGGTCTGTCGAGCCGGCGCATCTTTGGATACGATCAATTCTTGTGGTTCCATCGAGACTGATTCTGGTGTTTGGATGAATGATTGCGACAATATAAGATCACTTGAGAAGATTGAACAAAACGACCCATAGCGGTAAGTTAAGAGTAACGAGGAATTGTTGATAACGCTAATATTCGAAATACCAATAAATAATAACGGGGCGCAGTGAGGGAACGATAGCCAGAGTATCTGGCACTCTGCGTCGTAGTGAAAGTTGAGACGATTCCAACCTCGACGTCCCTATCAGCCATCAGCCTCGTCACGTGAAGAGGGGTGTGTAAGGTAACCATGGTTTGCATGACATGGTCTTACAAAACTGTAGTTTTTTACACACTTTATCATCAATATATATAGTTAGCTTTTGGCGTAGCGGAATACCTTCGAAAGTAAATGATATTGACTGCCTAGCTGCTGTAGTGGACCTCATTGAAACAACTGGCCCGTCGTATTGAAATGGTAATATCATTCTGCTACCAGGAGTTCTGAACATATATGGCCAAGCTACAGTCGGGTGTCATAAGTGTCCGTGCTTCCCCATTAATAAATTTTTGCGACCCTCCCCCCTACTTTTTCTACCCTATTATACACCTATACCACGTCGTGCGTTAGCTCTAATTAGCGGTAATATTCCTTATCGTAAGGAGTTAACTCTATATGATAGAGGAGTAGTTATTAGCTATGGTCTTACAGGAGTTATGGCCCCTTAAATCGCGATCGCATTAAACCTCCCTAAATTAACCGTATAAGATACCCTACGAAATACACCCTAACGTCTATAAGGTTTATCCATTGCTTGAATTAGACGTCCCCTAGAGTATTTAGAGTAAGACAAACATGCGCTCTTAAGGATTATTTATATAAATCCTAGGATTACGTATAATAAGCTAGCGTTTAAGGTAGGCCTTCCCATAAGCTAAAGTATATTACATTAAATATTATATAAATACTATATTAAAAAATGGATAGCTAAGAAGCGTCCTATGCTTATATATAACTCAGCAAACGCTTAATTAAGGTGGGTAATTAAACACTTAGCGTAGGAGCGCTTAAGGTAGAGTAAGATTATATAGAGCGACGAGTGTTTGGTTAAGAAAAGCGCGGGTAAGTAACCTTCTTATATCTTTTATATACTATAGCAGAAGTAGAATAAAGATAAGATTAATATATATAAAAAGGATAAGGGGTATACCGTAATGGTATAGGCAAGCTTTTCTAGAGCTCTTGGAGCCTCTAATTTAGTAGTTATAGAAAGGGATAAGGAGGCACCTAAGGGGGGGTATTCTGCTAAGTTATATATTAAAGTTTTAGAGGATTGGATACCCTAAATCTATAAGCCAGGCCTCTAATTTATATAAGATAACACTCTAATATATATAGCAAAAATTATGGCTAAATGGTTTAAGGAAAACGTTATGGAAGTAATTAATTGGCCCCCCTACTCGCCCGATTTAAACCCGATTAAGTACGCTTAGGTATAACTTAAAGAACGGCTTAATAAAAGGTTTTTAGATATTACTCGAATATACGGGTTAAAGGAAGAGGTTGTTAAGGAGCTATCTAGAGCTATAGCGATTTATTAGAGTAAGATTGCACCTAGTTTCTTTAAGTCGTTAATTGCGAGTATGTATGAGAGGTATATAGCTGTTAAGGACGCCGACGGGTGGCATATAAGATTTTAGACTCTAAAAAAAAGTCGCAATAGCTAGATTCTATATGGCGATGAGCCTTATAAATATCTTAAAGCTCTAGAATTAATCTTGTGGTTGCTGCATAGTAATTTAGCAGGGGGTGTCACATTTGGTATTGCCCGGGCACGGACACTTATAACACCCGACTGTATACCTATTACATATTAGGGGGGCTAATTTGGCGCGGTTACGACCCGGGTTAATACGAGGTTAGGGCCACCTCTACTAATAACGCGCCCAAACCCCGCACGAGGTCGCGCAGCGACCGCCCCTAAGTACTTTCGCACGCGATTTTAGGCGAAAAGGTATATAATTTATGTTAGATCGGTACTTCTAAACGGTCGCGTAATATTATTCTAAATTTACAACACCTAAACGGGCTCTATTCCTACATTAAGGCGTCTTAGTTACTATAGTGCAGTCCTATATTAAGACGTCTTGGTTACTATAATATAGTCCTATATTAAGGCGTCTTAGTTAATACAGTGCAGTCGTATATTAAGGCGTTTTAGTTACTATAGTATAGTTCTACGTTAAGGCGTCTTAGTTACTGCAGTGCAGTTATATATTAAGGCGTCTTAGTTACTGCAGTATAGTCCTATATTAAGACGTCTCGGTTACTAGTATAGTCCTATATTAAGGCGTCTTAGTTACTATAGTAAAATAGGTATTATCTACTACTTAAAAGGGAGCCTTCTTTGCCCTAGATATTCTTATAAAGCTAATTTAAAGAATACCAACCTTATAGCTATTCTAGCTGGTTAATAGCCTATTTTTTATCTCTTGCCGTACCGTCTTCTACGCGCCGTCTTATATCCTTAATAATTCTATAGCGACGGCTATAGAATATAGCCTTGCCGTTAACCCGCTAGCGTGCCCCCTAGTAGTAATTAAGAGCTTTAATTAACGGCCTACCTACTAGCCCTAAAGTCCACTTAGTTTAGAGCTAGAAGACCGAATTACCGCCTTAAAGCATTTTATATTTCCTTAGCGGCGCCTATAGGTTAAGGATAAATAGGAAAAATAGTTAAGTATTAGCTTATACCTGCGCTAGTAGGGGCGATACGGATATAGTAGACGGCTAAGTAGGCAGTGCGGATATTATAGACGGCTAAGTAGACGGTGCGGATATTATAGACGGCTAAGTAAACGGTGTGGATATTATAGACGGCGGCTAAGTAGGCAGTACGGATATTATAGACGGCCAAGTAAGCGGTGCGGATATAGTAGACGTTATAGTAGACGGTAAGGGCTTGCCTAAAGGTGGACGTACGGACTCCGTAGGCCCTATCTAGATATCTATCTTCCCTTACTAGATCTATATAGGTGCGAATAATGCTAATAATTTTTCCATTTCGCTAAGGCGTTCTAAGATCGTCTACACGCGTAATTAAACCCCTTTTACCTTAGAGATCGCGGCCTTGTATCTTAGCTTAGCTACGGCCTTATAGGCGGGCCAGTATTTCCGCATTATTAGCTCATTTAGCGTAATTATATTAGCTAGCGAGCTTTTTACCCGCGTAGTAAACCTTTAGTACTCCTTATGTTACGGACGCTTTAAGTACGATGTTACGACTACTTGGAGAGGAGTCGGAGGAAGCTAGTTGGTTAATATAAGCACGGTCCAGGATAGATCCGGTAGAACCATATAATGAGAAATAGTAACCAAGTTACGTAATATGATCTGTGTAATCTGTGTAATTTATATAATCTGTATAATAGAGTAGATAGAGCACACGTACCTTATATACAAGAAGGATTTCATAGGAGTACGGTTGTGTATTTAAGGACCCTCAGTCCCTACCTAAATAGTTCCTTCCTTATAGTAATTCTCAGAATATAATTAGAGTTAATCTATTAGGCAACCACTCCACTAGTTATTATTACGTTATTAACTTTACGCATTACTTATACACCTAGCCTAATAACAAACCCACCGTAGTACTTACTACAAGGTTCCGTTACACAATTACTACCTAGTTATGGTATTAAAAGTTAAATAACATGCCACTAAAAGCAGCCACCACGACGCTATTAACGGCGGCAACTACTTTAAGGTTAGGAGGTAACACTAGTATGGTAGATACTAACTTATAACAACTTATAACGGTTGAACAACTATAGGAAATAGTTAACTAGTTAATAGAAAACAATAAGACACTTAAACAAAGGGTTAATAGAATAGGAGCAGCAAAGGTTAAGTTACTATTAATTAAAAGATTTTTAGGAGAGAGATTAAAGCTTAAAGGATTCCTTATATAAATGCATTTTAAGGTTATATAAGAGGGAGTAAAGCTAGCAACACCTATAGATTAAATAGCGTATATAGGATTGTTCTTATTAGGAAGGGCACTTAAATAGTTTAAGCCTTACCTTATAGAGATATAAGCAAATGGAATAATAACAATAAACTAAGAAGTACGGTTTATATTCTTAAGCTAGAATAGATTTATAGAGCGATTTATACAGATGTTTAGAGACCTAGAGGCAATAACTACGGCAGAAAGAAAGCTTTAAGACATTACACAACGAACCTTAGCTATTAAGTATATAACGCAGTTCTAAACGCTAGTAATATAAGTTAAGTGGAATAATAAGGCGCTTATAGTACAGTATAAACAGGGATTTAAGGCTAAAGTCTAGGACGTAATTATTCTAATAGAAGATGCGGATACCTTAAGGGAGTTAATAGATTAAGCGATAAAGATTAATAATAGGATCTACTAAAGGGAATAGACTAAGAGAGATTAGGATAGAGTTCTATAGTTGTATAAGGCGCA
>Ga0307515_10025831_pt1 | contig 10139 bp, 11 predicted proteins | sample 17_EM_MG_FD_194513 | JGI IMG/M metagenome (GOLD analysis project Ga0307515, IMG submission 194513) | Populus trichocarpa ectomycorrhiza microbial communities from riparian zone in the Pacific Northwest, United States - 17_EM | ecosystem: Host-associated > Plants > Roots > Unclassified | place...
CAAGGGCGCGCCGCGCGGCAAGCTCATCGTCATCGACCTGAAGAACCCCGCGCCGGCCGGCTGGAAGACGCTGGTGGCCGAAGGCCCCGACGCCATGACCAGCGCCTCCGCCGTGGGCGGCCGCTACCTGCTGAGCTATCTGCACGACGCCGCGACGCTGGTGCGCGTGCACGGCGCCGACGGCAAGCCGCTCAGCGAGGTCAAGTTGCCCGGCGTCGGCACCGCCAGTGGCTTCGGCGGCCGCTGGAGCGACACCGAAACCTTCTTCAGCTACACCAGCCTGACAACGCCGGCCGAGGTCCACCGCTACGACGTCAAGACCGGCGCGATCACGCTGTTCAAGAAGCCCAAGACCGCCTTCAACGCCGACGAGTTCGAGACCCGCCGCGAGTTCGTCACCAGCAAGGACGGCACTCGCTTCCCCATCTTCATCGCCGCCAAGAAGGGCCTGAAGTTGGACGGCACCAACCCGACGCTGCTCTACGGCTACGGCGGCTTCAACATCGCCATCACGCCGGCCTACGGTGTCACGTCGGCCAGCTGGCTGAAGATGGGCGGCGTCTATGTCATCGCCTCCATCCGCGGCGGCGGCGAGTACGGCTCGGCCTGGCATGAAGCCGGCACGCAGCTGAACAAGCAGAACGTCTTCGACGACTTCATTGCCGCCGGCGAATGGCTGGTGAAGAACAAGGTCGCCAGCCCGGCGACGCTGGCCATCAACGGCGGCAGCAACGGTGGCCTGCTCGTCGGCGCCGTGGCCAACCAGCGCCCAGACCTGTTCGCCGCCGCCGTGCCGCAAGTGGGCGTGATGGACATGCTGCGCTACCAGAACTTCACCATCGGCTGGGCCTGGGCCACCGACTACGGCACCAGCGACAAGCCCGACCTGTTCAAAGCGCTGCACGCCTACTCGCCCCTCCACAACATCAGAAGCGGCGCGAAGTACCCGGCCGTGATGGTGACGACGGGCGACCACGACGACCGCGTCGTGCCGGCGCACAGCTTCAAATACGCCGCCACGCTGCAGGCCGCCGACACGGGCGCGGCTCCCAAGCTGATCCGCATCGAGGTCAACGCCGGTCACGGTGCCGGCAAGCCGACCTCGAAGATCATCGAAGAGCGCAGCGACATCCTCGCGTTCATTGCCAACACGATGAAGCTTGAGGTGAAGTGAGCACGGTCCTGCGTGACCTGGGCGCTGGCGATGTCGACGCCCTGCTTGCTCTCTACCAGCACCTGAACGCCGGCGACGCGCCGCCCTCGCAAGAGGCGGTGCGCGCCGTGTTCTCGCATCCCGGGCTGCGCCACTTCGGCCTGTTCGTCGACGGCGCGCTGACGGCGAGCTGCAACCTCGCCATCATCCCCAACCTGACGCGCGGTGGGCGGGCCTACGGCGTCATCGAGAACGTCGTCACGCATGCCGGGCACCGTGGTCAAGGTCACGGCCAGGCCGTCATCCGCCATGCCATCGAACAGGCGTGGCGCGCGGGCTGCTACAAGGTTGTGCTGACGACCAGCCGCAAGGACCCGGCCGTCTGGGCCTTCTACGAGCGCTGCGGTTTCGACAGCGGCGACAAGCGCGCCTTCGTCATCCGCGCGCCCTGAGCCTTACCACCGCGCTTTTGCCAACGGGATCGAGCAAGCCATGGACCGCCTGATTGCGATGCAGGTCTTCGTCGAGGTGGCCGAGCGCGGCAGCCTCACTCAAGCCGCCGACGCACTCGACATGTCCCGCGCCATGGTCTCGCGCTACCTGGAGAGCGTGGAGCGCTGGCTGGGCGCGCGGCTGCTGCAGCGCACCACGCGGCGCGTCAGCCTGACCGAGGCGGGCACCGGCGCTTTGCTGCGCTGCAAGCAGATGCTGGAGCTGGCCCGCGAGGCCGAGGCCGCCGCCGGCGAGCAGCGCCTGGCGCCGCGCGGCCGGCTGCGCGTGACGGCCAGCGCCTCTCTGGCCCAGGCGCGGCTGGCGGCGGCGGTGGCCGACTTCCTGGCGCTGCACGCGGACTGCGAGGTCGAGCTCGTCGCGCTGGAGCGCGCGGTCAACCTGGTCGAGGAGCGCATCGACCTGGCCGTGCGCATCAGCAACCAGCTCGACCCCAGCCTGGTCGCCCGGCCGCTGGGGCGCTTCAGCTCGGTGCTGTGCGCGGCGCCGACCTATCTCACCAAGGCCGCGCCGCTGCTGACGCCCGACGACCTGCGCCAGCACCGCTGCGTGACCCACGCCTACGTCAACCGCAACGACTACGCGCTGCAGCACGAGGGCCAGTGGCTGCGCGTGCCGGTGCACTCGGTGCTGCAGAGCAATGACGCTGGCGTCATGCACCGCGCCGTGCTGGCCGGCGCGGGCGTGGCCATCCTGCCGAGCTATCTCGTCGATGACGACCTGCGCGAGGGGCGGCTCAAGCGGCTGCTGCCGGGCTACGAGCCCGAGTCGCATGCCATCCACGGCGTCTACCTGTCGCGGCAGTACCAGCCACTGGCGCTGCGCCTGCTGCTGGACTTCCTGGCCGAGCGCTTCGAACCCGGACTGTAGGAGCCTGTCAGGCTCCTAGAAATTCACTGCCTTGGTCTTGAGCCCGCGCGCCACCAGCGTCGCGTTGATGAGCTGTGCCTGCTCGCGGCTCGGGAAGGGCCAGATCGTCGCGCGCCAGCCCTCGGGCGTCTGGATGACGTCGGCCTGCAGCGCCTCGGGGTTGCTGTGCACGCCCACCAGGCCGGCCTGCATCTTCTTCAGCAGCGCCTCGGCATCGGCTTTGCTGCCTGGCGGGCCGACAAGGGCGACGGCGGGCTTGTCAGGCGAGGCGGCCAGGCGGGTCAGGCGCGGGTCGGGTGGTTCGGTCTTTCGGTTGGGCTCGGCCGCCTTTTCAGCAGCTTTGCCGGACGACGTCTCCGCTGGTTTTTCGGGCGCTTTGTCTGCGGGCTTGTCTGCGGCCTGCTCGTCGACCTTGCTGGACCGCAGCGGCGGGCGCTTGATGCCGTCGGTGCGCTCCACCAGCCGCGGGCGGATGTCGGGTGGCGGTTCGGTAGGCTCGCTGGCGCCGGGTTCGGGCGCGGATGCGGCGTTGGAAGCCGGCTCGGCGGGTGGGGATGCCGTTGAAGCCGGGGCCGAGGGAGTCGACGCGGCAGCAGAAGCAGATGTCGCGACCGGAGGCGGCGCCACCGGCTCGGCCGCGCGGCGTGGCCACAGCGCCCACGCGGCGGCCGCCATCAGCAGCGCCAGCACGCCGGCCGCGATGCCCAGCCGCAGCGGGTCCCACAGGCGCCGCCCCGCGATCTGCGATGGGATGCCCCGCACAGCACCCGCGTGCGGGCGCTGCCGACGTCGACACCGGCGCTCATCAGATACAGCTCGAAGGGCCAGCCGCTGTGGGCGCTGGCCTTTTGTTCGTCGATGACGACGACGCGCCAGGGCCGTGAGTCCGGCGCTGCGGGTGGCTCGGCATAGCCATGTGCCAGCGCAAAGCGCTCGATCTGTCGCGCGCTCAGGCCGGGCAGGAATTTCTCGCTGAAGGCCCGCCACTGCTGGCGCCGGTGCCAGGTTGGCAGCCGGGCAAGCCCCTTCAGCCGCTGCAGCCAGACGGCCCAGCGCGACGCGGGCGGCGTGCCGACCAGTTCGTCGAAGGCGCTGACGGCGTCGGTCAGCACCGGCTCGACGAAGCCACCAGCCTGCGCGGATGCGCGCACGAAGGGCAGGGCGACCACGCCAATGGTGTGCACATCCTCCACGCCGATGCGGCGTGCGAGGGGGTGGCGGTTGTGCCAGTCAACGATCTGTTCGGCCAGGCGCTCCATGACGGCTGAATCTTCTCCGAAGCGCCCGCTCACTGGCGGCGGGAACAGGACCCTGAACTCAGGCCAGTTGCTTCAACAACCAGGCGTTGATGGCCGCGATCTCCTCGGCGCAGACCGAGTGCGGCATCGGGTAGTCGTGCCACTCGACCTCATGGCCCATCCCGCGCAAGGCATCCCGGCTGGCGGCACCGCGGGCGAGGGGCACGACGGGGTCCTGCGTGCCGTGGGCCAGGAAGATGGGCAGGTCGGCATTGGCCGCCGAGCGCTCGGCAGCGGCCAGCGAGGCCAGCGGCAAATAACCCGACATTCCCACGGCGCCGCCCAGGCGCTCAGGGTAGCGCAGCGCCGTCATCAGCGTCATTGCGCAGCCCTGCGAGAAGCCCATCACGACGACGCGCTCCGCCGGCACGCCGCGCTCGCGCTCGCGGTCAATCAGCTCGGCGATCTGCTGATGCGATTCGCGCAGGCCGCCCTCGTCCTCCTCGCGCACGAGGTCGGTCACGCGGATGTCGTACCAGGCGCGCATCACATAGCCGTTGTTGATGGTCACCGGCCGCTGCGGCGCATGCGGGAACACGTAGCGGATGGGCCCGAGGGCGGCCAAGTCCAACTCGCCGCAGATGGAGACGAAGTCATAGCCGTCGGCGCCCAGGCCGTGCAGCACGATCAGCGTCGTGCGTGGGTTGGGGCCGGTCTCGATCTCGTGGGTTTCAAGCATGGGTTGGTTTCCAGTCTTCGCGATTCAGTTCAAAGCGTTTGTCGCCATGCGCGTCCAGGGCTTCATCCGTCGGGCGCCAGCCGGCCCGGCGGTAGAAGGCTTCGGCGCGTGAGTCGGGCTCGGTGCCCAGGTTCAGCCGCGCCAGGCCTTGCGCGAACAGCCAGTCCACCATCACGTCGTGCAGCCGCCGGCCATGGCCCTGGCCGTGCAGCGCCGGGTCGACAAACATCGCCCAGATGTTGCCGTCGCGGGCATCGCCGATGGAGAAGCCGACAATCTTCAGGTTCGGGGCCGGGGTCAGTTCGACGACCCAGCCGCGGCCGTGGTCTTCCAGGTAGGGGTAGAGCAGGGCGTGGTCCAGCCGGCCCGGCGTGAGGCGGTTTTCGGTGACCAGGTAGCGCACGCGCCAGATCTCGTCGGCGTCGTCGCGGGTGGCTTGTCTGAGCAGCATGGCCGTCATTGTCGCGACAGTCCGCCACGCCTCAGGCCGTCATGATGCCGGGCATGGGAAGCCTCTACCTCGTTCGCCACGGCCAGGCCAGCTTTGGCGCCGCCGACTACGACCAGCTCAGCGCCAGGGGCCACGAGCAATGCCGCCACCTCGGTGCCTACTGGCGCGAGCGCGGCCAGCGCTTCGACGCCGTCTTCACCGGCACCTTGAAGCGGCATGCGCAGTCGCTGGCCGGCATCACTGAGGGCTATGGCGAGGCCCTGCCTGCGGTGGCACTGCCGGGCCTGAACGAGTACGACAGCGAGGCCGTCGTGCGCGCCATCCACCCCGGGCCGATTGGCATGCCAACCGACCCCGAGGCCGTCAAGCAGCACTTCCGCCTGCTGCGCCAGGGCCTGCTGGCCTGGATGCGCGGCGAGACGGCGCCGGTGGGCATGCCGCTGCACGCGGACTTTGCCGCCGGCGTGGCCGACGCGCTGGCGCGCGTGCTGGCCTTGGGCGTGGGCAAGCAGGTGCTCATCGTCTCCAGCGGCGGGCCCATCGCCACGGCCGTGGCCCAGGTGCTGGCCGCTCCGCCCGAGACCTTTGTCGAGCTGAACCTGCGCATCCGCAACTCGGCGGTGACCGAGTTCGCGTTCAACCCCAAGCGGCATCACCTCGTCACGTTCAACACGCTGCCGCATCTGGATACGGCGCAGACATGCGTGCTGGTCACGCACGCCTGAGAGGCTGAGAGCCTTCTGGCCCGTTCGGGCCAACGCAGCCGGCGCCGCGCTGGCTCCTCTGGGCGAAGCGGTAGGGCGGGCCGATCAGCAACATCACGGCACCTCAACCACTGCCGGATGCCTGCCATGCCCGCCCATCGCCTTCACCTCCTCACCACACTCGTCGCCCTGGTCGCCGCGCTCGCGCAGCCGGCGCAGGCGCAGAGCATCGACTTCAGCCAAGGCGGCTACGCGGACGGCGCCACGCTGACCGGCCACTTCGCCGGCAGCGACCTCGACGGCGATGGCTGGCTCTATGGCTACGAGCTGACCGAGTTCGAGCTGCACTGGTCTGGCAACCGCGCCGTGCAGTCCTTCAGCCTGGGCTACCACGAACGTGCGGGCCTGGAATATGAGCTGGGTAGCGGCTCGCTCGCGCACATGGCGGCGTTCAGCCAGAACGACGAGGGCGTGCGCTTCTTCAGCTTCGACAGCAAGGGCTGGCCGACCTACATGATTCCGGGCGTCGTCACCGACGAGCGCCTGGGCCTGGTGTCCATGAGCTGGGAGCCCATGCAGCTCACCGCCGCCGTCCCCGAGCCGCAGAGCATGGCACTGCTGCTGGGCGGGCTGGGCCTGACCGGGCTCTGGAGCCAGCGCCGGCGCGCTCACTGACAATGCGCGGCTATGGTCGCGCCGCTGTTCACCTCGCTCATCACCCCGCCGCCCGCCGCCACGGCGCCGGCTTCCGAACGCTTCCTGCACCTCGTCCGCCTGGCGCTGGCCGGCGGCCAGTTCGGCAAGCTGCTGCTGTCGGGGCCAGTGGGCGACGACGAGGAGGTTGAGCGGCTGACCGTGCGCCTCGTCGAGCTGCGCGGCGAGCCGGCCTTGAGCTTCCTGTGGCGGCACCGCACCAAGGACGTCACCAAGAACCACGCGCCCGAGGCCGGCGTCGCCGAGATCGCCACGCTGCTGGGCGCGCGCTTTCGCAACGCCCATCTGCACACGGCCACCGAGGAGGTGCAGTTCGCCGTCAGCCGCAAGGGTCGCGAAACCCTGCGGGTCACTCGCGTCGAAGGCGCTGAAGCTACCGCACCCGCCACGCACGACAAAGCCAAGCAGCGCCCGCTGGACATGGCCCGCCCGGTCTGGTCGGCGTTGGGCCTGACCCATCTTGTGAAGGGCGAGCCGGCCCTCGTGCCGGCCATGGCGCGCAAGTGGAAGCAGATCAACCGTTTCGTCGAGGTCCTGTCCTCGGCCGTTGAAGAAGCCGGCCTGCAAGGCCCCATGCCTGGGCCGATCAGGGTGGCGGACTTCGGCTCCGGCAAGGGCTACCTGACCTTTGCCGTGCACGACTGGCTGCAGGCCCACGGCCTGACGCCGCGCGTGACGGGCATCGAGCTGCGCAGCGACATGGTGAAGCTGTGCACGGGCATCGTCGAAGGGGAGGGCCTTGTCGGCCTGCGTTTTGACGAGGGCGACGTGCGCACCCAGGCCGTGCAGCCGCTGGACGTGATGATCGCGCTGCATGCCTGCGACATCGCCACCGACCACGCGCTGCACGTCGGCCTGCAATCCGGCGCCCGCGTCATCATGAGTTCGCCCTGCTGCCACAAGGAGCTGCGCCCGCAGATGACGATGCCGGCCGTGCTGCGGCCCATGCTTCAGCACGGCATCCACCTTGGCCAGGAGGCCGAGATGGTGACCGACTCGCTGCGCGCGCTGCTGCTGGAGAGCCAGGGCTACCGCACCCAGGTGTTCGAGTTCATCGCGCTGGAGCACACGAGCAAGAACAAGATGATCCTGGCCGTGAAGGCGCAAGGTCTCGCCGCCGAGGCCCTGGCCGCGCGCCGGCCCGAGCTGCTGGCGCAGATTGCGGAGATCAAGCGCTTTTACGGGCTGCGGGAGCAGCGGCTGGAGCAGTTGCTGGTTGGCTGAAGGCGCAGCCCCGGCGGGACGCTGTCTGCCACGGCCTGGGCGTGAATGCTGCCGCCAAGGCGTTCACCTGCGGCATTGAGAATCCTGTCCATGAAGTGCTATCAATGCCGTGCCACGATGGTGTCCAGCGCCAAGTCGCAGGGCGGCCATGAGTTCTGCTCAATCAATTGCTCGATACGGGCGGCACCCAGGCTGCAGGAGGAGGCTCGGATCGCCCGAGACGCTCTATCAAGCCACTTCGCGATTCCACTGCTGGCGCTGGCTCACGCAGCGGCGCCGTTGCTGCTGTACTTGCTCATGAGAACGATTGGTGGGCCGGGCCAGCCTATCCAGCGAATCGCCGTTGTGCTGTTTTGGTCCTGGCCCATCTGGCTTTGGCCGCTCATACGCTACCGGCATCGCAACATCCGCTTGTTCGGCATGGCGCTGGTACTCACGTTGATCGTCTTTGTAGCTGCGGCCCTGCCCATGCTTGCCATGTCGTTCTGGTCACTTCCTGGCGGACCTCACGTCTGAACCACGGGCGGTGGGGACTACGGATGAAGAAGGCCGCTGTGGCGAGGTGGGCGAGTCAAGCGCCGCGTACGGGCTTCTGCCATCTGCTGCCAGGGCGCCGACAAGCAGAAGGGGCACAGCGACGAGTCGCCTGCAAAGGCTGGCCGGCCACGTCAGCGACCGCGACAGCGCCGTGAAGCTGAAGAAGCAGAGCGACATCACCGCCATGTCCTTGGCCCCCGCAGGCAGAGTTGCTGGTGCAGGTGGTCGAGATCAATCGCTTCTACGGGCTGCGCGGGGCGCGAGTTCTGGGCGGCGATATCAGCCCGGCTTGGCGAACAGGGCCTGCAGCAGGCTTTCCGCCCTCTGCAGGCCTTCCTCCGTAAACATCACGGACTTCGCCTTGCCCACGGGGTCGCTGATCAGCCCCTTCTCATGCAGCCGGCCCATCGCGTCCCAGTCGAATGACTTCCAGGCCCGCTGGCCGTCGTGCAGGCCCAGCAGCAACAAGGCCAGCACGGCCTCGTCGATCCGTTCGGTGTCCAGGTTCATGAAGCCTCCGGTCGACCCATGGCCAGCGCATCCATTGGCGAGCGCACCGCGCCGCCGCCGAGCTTGAGTACATGGGTGTAGATCATCGTGGTGGCCACGTCGGAGTGGCCCAGGAGCTCCTGCACGGTGCGGATGTCGCTGCCGGCTTGCAGGAGGTGGGTGGCAAACCGAAGGTTCAGTGAAGACTGACTTGTACCCAAGTCATGTCGTAGCTAAAGCAATGGCGCAGGGTGTGAGGCGTGGCGTGCTTGTCGATACCTGCGGCCTCGACGCCGCGCTTGAACGCGCGCTGGAAGGTCTGGTCATACAGATGGTGGCGGCGCACGACACCGCTGCGCGGGTCGGTTGAATGGTGATCTTGCGGAAACAACCAGAACCACGGCCAGCTCGCGCCCATGCGCGGGTACTTGCGGTCCAGCGCGTGCGGCATCTCCACGCCCGCCGTGCCGGCCTCGACGTCACCTGCCCATATCAAGCGCGCCTGCGCCAACTGCGCACGCAGGGCGGGGGTCAGAGACTGCGGCAACATCACCACACGGTCCTTGGCGCCCTTTCCTTCGCGCACGATCAGCACGCGCTGACCGAAGTCCACGTCCTTGACTCGCAGTTGCAGAGCCTCGGCGATGCGCAGGCACGTGCCGTAGATCAACTGCGCCAACAGCAGGTGCTCGCCCTGCATGCCCTGCAATACGCGGCCCACCTCCTCGACGCTCAACACCACCGGCAAGCGCCGATGGCGGTGTGGATGCCCGATCTCCTTCAACCAGGGCAGCTCATGCTGGAGCACCTTGGAGTAGAAAAACAGCAGGGCCGACAGGGCCTGGCTGTGCGTCGACGGTGCCACCGAGCGGGCATTCGCCAGATGCATCAGGAAGGCCTCCACCTCGGGCCCACCCAGCTCCGCTGGATGTCGTCGCCCATGAAAGCGGATGAAGGCCTTCACCCAATAGGCATAGGCCTCTTCGGTACGCAGGCTGTAGTGCAGGAGGCGGCACCGCTCGCGCAACTGATCGAGCACACGGGCGGACCGCAGGGGCGGCAAATCGCTCGTCGATGGGCGGGGCCGCAGGTTTCCCCGAGGTGGCAAGCTCGGCAACTGGACTGGCATCATGAGCCCTCCAGCGGCACCGGCTCTGTTCGATGAGAACTTGTAACGGCGCGCCGCTTTTGCCGGGAATTCAATGCTGTGCATCCATACAGTCAACAGAAAAAAGTTGCTGATGAATCAATTGCTTGTGTCCACCAGTCGGCGCAGATCTAGGGAGCAGCCTTCCTGCCTAGGAGGCGCCGCCTGTCTCCACAGAACACGTTGAACTAAACCGCTGACGCGGTGGCCTACTGGCTGGGAAGCCAACGGAGTCTGACCGGCTACCTTGACCGATGCGGGCATGTGCCCGAGCCGATCAAGGAGAGCCGTCATGGCTGCTACCACCCCGACCCAGATCAGCCCCCTTCGCCAGCGCATGCTCGACGCGCTGCAACTGCGCGG
>Ga0307515_10025832_pt1 | contig 10138 bp, 3 predicted proteins | sample 17_EM_MG_FD_194513 | JGI IMG/M metagenome (GOLD analysis project Ga0307515, IMG submission 194513) | Populus trichocarpa ectomycorrhiza microbial communities from riparian zone in the Pacific Northwest, United States - 17_EM | ecosystem: Host-associated > Plants > Roots > Unclassified | place...
TAGCTAGAAGCAGGAGGTAAAATAATTTTTTTATAATTTTGAAGTGAATTTATATGAAATATATCTCTGCCTTTTTTGTATGAGATACCAAACAAAGCCAAATGCGACGCAACACAGTCATCACCACAGTTAATTTTGTTGTGTGTAAAAGAAAATGGTCAAATGACTTATATATATTATATTGTACAATATGTCAATAATGGGGTTATTCTTCATGGTGTCAGTGGGTTTCAATGAAGCTGCAAGGTTACTCCTTTTACTTTAACTCTCTAATTTCCATAATTATTTCTAATATTTTGTTATTAAATGAGTTACTCAAGTTAATTAATATCGTTTTAATATTAAAAAAAAACAACAACAATAACTTTTGAAAAAAAATATCAAAACAAGTTTTGATTGGATCAGAAATTGGCAAGTAAAGCTAACAAATTTATTTTCCACCTAATTTATTTTAAAGAGGTCAGGTATTATGTATCTATTGACTCAGGCCGAGCAAGGCTTAATAAGCAAGATGATTTGTATTGGAAAAAGAAGCGGAGATTGTACTTTCTTAGAAAACATCACCACTACGCAAGTCCTGCATCAACACCATTGTCATCAGCCCAAAAACAAACAAAACGTTGCCAAGATGCTCTCCTGAACCTGCTCTGTGTAATAATAGTTTTCTGCGTTGATGATACAACGTAGGATTGACAGATGTGGCTAGATATCATCAAGCATTCATAGCAACAAGTAAATATCGATAGAAAGAGGATACATGCCCATTAACACAATGGTAACCAAAAGATAAGTCTATGGTGTGGACTGTGGCCATAGCATCTTGTGATATGTCTGTGTCAATTGATTGCTACAGTAAACAAAAATCAAGTGCAACTGGTGTTCTTTAGTTGACTAGTTGATATGAATCCAGCAACTTTGACAAGCATGTGCATGGCATGAATGCTGGAAATAATTTTTCTCAATGATGAAGCTCCTGATTGTATAGATGTTCCAATTTCAGGTGGAGAAGGCCAAGTCATCTGGACAAATGGGAAGATAATTGATTTTCTGAAACTTAACATCGATGCTGTTCAGTTTCATCTCATCCCATCTGCTCGCCAAACACAGATGCAACTCTAGCTATACATGCCTAGCATCATCATCCTAGTTCAAAAAAAAACTAAATTCATTGGTTCTACTAGAGGAAACATTATTGCAGACTTAGTGCAGGAATCAGTTTATCAAGATTGTTGTGAATAAAGATTTTAATATTTTTTTTCTCCTATTTCTCTCTCCACCTTATAGTTTATTGGTAATTATAGCTTGAGCAGCGTAGAATTTTTCAACAAGCATTACCGTCTTTACACAAAGCATAAGTATCTATCAAAATCAAATATGTAAATTCTCATTTCATCATGCAAAAAAGGTAACACAATTGAGTTGGGTAAAACACATAAGAATATATGCATGATGACCACAGCATATCCTTCCTGGATATTACATTTTTGTCAAAGAAATTTTCCTCTCTTTTTTTTTGTATGGATAAGTACTGAACCTACAGCCCACCTCAGTCTCAAAGCATCTTTCAACCCTACCAGAGAACCAATGTTGCATGACGGCAAAAGAATCTTAGCAAGCAACGGGATATGCAAATACAAATCTCACTTTCAAGCAAAATTAATGAACCATTCTTGTGAAATATGTAACAAGCTGATCAGCCGATAAAATGGACCTAGTTCAGGATAAATATTCTGGTTGTTTTTCTGCTGTTGCTGATTGATGACATAAAACAACCGCGTATAACAGCATCAATCTAACTCCCCGTCATCTGGTTTGTCTATGTGATCCGAATCATCTGTTCTTGGGAGAGATTTTGTTATATATTTGCAGGTCCTGAAACAAAAAAACCCATCAGCTTCTGTGAAGAAATTAAAAGGAGTAATCATCTAAAAGATAAGAAGCAACAGTCAAGAAACTGAGAAGAAAACACTACTACGATGAAGTTGAAATCCTTGGAGAATAGAATCTTATCAAATCTACATACACTTATATTAGTGAATAAATAAAATTTTCAAATCCATCATTCAATGTGTATGGGTGTGTCATAAACCTATGTGTTGATATCGATCCCTTTGACAATGAGAGAGACCCAAAAACATTGTCTCCGTACAGATCCAACCTTTTTTTTTTTTTTCATAGTACACCCAAAATCTGTTTTGCTTGAGTACTCGAAACTCAGACCATGAATGTGAGTGAAATATTGCACAGCGATTTAGCTAGAAGCTTTCAATCATCACTTGATGCACAACATGCTGTCATATTTTTGTCCTCGTGATGATTTGACAAGATCAATCTTCAAAGCAGTGTCCACAAGAGATCAAATCAACAAGCAAAAATGTTCAACACATTATGCTATTTAGATATTGAATATAAACTACTCTATAGCAAAGGAAACTGAAAGTAAAGTAAACTAGATAATTTGGTTCTACTGCAGAGATAAATGTTGCCAGTCTAAGGATGTGAGAACAGTACGCATCAAAACCCTCTGCTTTTCTCTTGATTTCGCATGACCACAGCACTGGATCAACATTTTTTGGTAATGAGTCCTGCTGTTGAGTTTTCTCTTGCAGCCAATTTTCAGCCTTGTTGCACTCATCTATAACCTGAAAAATGGGGGAAATGTCAAAAGAGTAGATTTGGTGACTGATCACCAAAATCTCTACTGCCACCCTATTACAGGACAAGGATCATACCGCATCCCTCTCACCAGCTGTAAGTGACCCAGCATTCATTCGATAATCCGCGATGCAACTTAGGAGATCCTTTCTTGCTTTTTCTCTGGCCTCGTCTTCTTTATATCGAATTTCAATAGGATCAACAAGCTATTAAATATTTAAAATTTATCAGTTGTTTCCATCAAGCAATAAATTATGGTGAATCCAAAAGATAATACTAGTCAAAGTACCTTTCTAAGATCCTCTAACTTTTGATTATAAATATTTTCTGATTCATCATCAGGTTCATCTTCGTAAAGCCACTCCTCTGTCTTTTCAAGATTTATAGAGATCTCATTCCTTTCTGACTCGGTGGCAAAGCTCTGGTACTTACTGAAAATCTATTCATATTACCGAGTTATTCCATCATGCAACTCATGAGGGGAAAAAGGGTGAAGCATTATCTAAAGGCTCACTGTTAATGAACTTAACTACGGCCTAATAAAGAACATATAAGAATATAGAATCAAGGAAAGATGGGCCTAATTTAAAATAAAAATTCTTAACAGTCCTCACAGCAATATTTTCTGCAATGTCCTATTAAATAGAGTTTTAGAGACAAAACACAAGCAAGCTAGCAATTTCTGCATGCACATTCACTTCTACAAGAAAAAATATAACAGAAAAGAGAACGCAACTTTTTTGTGTGTGCACGCACGTGTGTGTGTGTGAGAGAGAGAGAGAGAGGGAGAGGGAGAGAGAGGGAGAGAGGGAGAGAGAGTACTAACCCTAGCAAGTGATTGCAGCTATTACCATAACTATGACATCTTACATGTGAAATAAAAAATTAAAAATGAAAGTGTATATAATAGAAAATCCGTTACATGGAAACGGAAAGCAGTGAATGCTCTTAAAGTAAAATTATCAAGGTGCCCTGTGCATGCTCCAATAAAGCCAAGCCTAAACATGTGAAACTCAAGAGGGAAAGCCCAAGCAATCTTTTGCCAAGCCTTCCATCATCAAAGCAAGCCAAAGAGCATGCACCAAATTAACCTTTTAGTTCACATTTTGTATAAAGAATGAAAGAATAAAATAAGAACATCTACTAACTTTATAGTGCATTCCACAAAGACATTGGACAGCCAAGATGGCATGGATTCTGCATGCCAATTTAGAAGCTGATAACAAAAGGTTAGCTCTGGGAAGAGGGAACTTGACATGAAGCTATATACCTTATCTCGCATCTCATAGACATAGGACTCCAAAGCATTTTTCTTGTCTTTTATCCGCTCCATCTTCAAGTCCTGTTGTGCCAACTGAAGCTCTATCTTCTCAGCCTCTGAGAGCTCAGCCTTTGTCATTCCTCCATAGACTTCCTCACTGACTGGAATTTCAAGCCTTTTGAAAATTTTTCCTTTCCTAATTTCATCCTTCACAGAGAAAGTGGATCCAACATCAATATTTTCCAGCCTAAAGCACTTTTTTGAATTCATGACACCCTCAATTTGTAGTATTGCAAAATCTAAATGATATGGCTGCCAAGAATATATGACAACAGCAGTCCAGAAAAGGATAGCAAAAATCAGGCATCATTTGTCAGTTTTTAGTACAAAGCCAGGAAATATAAATCTGATATAAAACTAATATTAGAATTGAATATCTTTTTCTTCTTTTTTCATTATTGCAATCTTTTCAGATACGTTAAGCCAAAAGAATAGCAGCTAAAAATTAGAGTATAAAATCATGCATATGATTGGCAATTGAACCAACACATACCGCAGGTATGGATGAAGGTGCTGACTGTGCGACATTAGTAACTTCAGCACCATTTTGTTCAACAGAAGGTGAATGGTCGGATTTGGCCACCATATTTTCTGAAGTAACATTTGTAACTTCAGCACCATCCTCAATTTGCTAATGCATTAAAGGAGGACACTCATTTAGTAGGGGTGTAACTAAAAAATCAAATAAGTCAAAATGCTTGCAGAATTTGTCAAGATACACTTACCATGAATGCCTCTATGTTTACTATTCCATGGAGGTTTAACTGAACTCTAACCTTAACTTTCACCATTTCCAATTGATAAACTGGAAAAGGCCCAATCTACAGAAGCATTAACAGAAAATTTAAGCACAAAATGAACAAAATGTCAATCAAAACAGTAAGAACAGTCAAGTTTAGAAGATTTGCATATATCTGTGAAGAGAAGCATGTCTATTCTTGATTGTTGCTCGCTATCCTTACCATAAAACTGCTGATTTGTGATGCTATGCCAAAAGGCAGTTCATTCGGATCAGCATAGAAGGCTTCCATCTGAAACATATTATTTCTGTGAAGAGCAAGTATCTTAAGACTTGGGAAAGCCTGGCCTTTTGGGAAAAGCGTGCTATTTGGCAATGTGCAAATTGGAACTTTATCTGATGAGAGTCCAATGGAGAAAGGAAATGAATCTTGAACCTGATAGTGGCAACATTGAACAAATTACAATCATGATATATAGTACATAGCACCATGCATGTGAAAATGGGCATGCCAGCGCATGCAGTTGCACATAATATATGATGTTAATTTATTGATGGTCAACACAAAGTAAACTGAAGGAAGAAATTGAACTTATAATGTTCATGTGACCTGAGAGAGAGAGAGAAAGAATGATGGATGCTAATAAATGACAACCCCACACACAGCCAGGAGAGAGAAGGAATTAATGTGCATTTGTCCATGGTAAAGAACAAACCTGGTATTCTCTAACTCGAAATATTGGGCTCAGCATTGCACACTGAAGAGCACAACCACGAGCCACACACTCACTTGCATTTATTCTCCGGCTTGGCTCTCTCTTGAATAGAGAAGCTAGCATTCTAGTAATTGCTGGTATCCTAGACCCAGAACCAACAAGTTCAACCGAATGAATCTTTTCTACAGTCAGGCCAGAGTTAGCCAGCACCTTTCGACAGGGAACACTAATGCTTTCCACCAAACCTGATGACAGCCTTTCAAACTCCTCCCTCTTAATAAAACCTCTAACATCTTTTTCATCCATCAAGCACTCTATATTAAGTGGCGCCTCTGCATTTGCACTCAAGACCTTCTTCAATTTCTCACATGAAGCCCTCAACCTAATAGATGCCTTCATATTAGTACAAACATCAATGTCATCTTTCTCCTTGAACTGTGCTGCAAAATAACTGAAGAGAACCTCATCAAAGTCTCTCCCTCCCAGGTTCCTGTCAAATGCATGTGATAATATCTTCATTTGTCCACTCTCGAAAGATGCCAGACAGACCTGGGTGTCACAGTGACCAATATCAACAAATACAACATAAGTTGGGCCTGCATTGGAGATATCATTTTTGTAAATGCCATATCCCAGTGCAGTTGCAGTACAGTCATGCAACAACCGCAAAGGTCGCAGTCCAGCAATTGCAGCTGCATCCAAATAAGCACGTCTTTGCAAATCCGTGAAGTAACATGGAATACCAATAACACAATCAGAAATAGGCATCTCGAGACTCTTCTCTGCTATTTGCTTCAAATGAGAAAATAACATCCCCAAAATCTGAACTGGACTAAACTCATGAATCTCACCCAAGTACTGCACCTTAATCAAAATACCACCATCATGGCCCTCTACAATCTCAAAAGGAAACAATTTAAGATCATCTTGAACCTCAACTTCTTTAAACTTCCTCCCAATCAATCGCTTAACCTGAGAAACTGTCGATTTAGGATTCATAGTCAAAGAAGCAGCTCCCTCTGAACCCATAAATCTCTGCTTCTCAAAAAAAGACACCACAGCCGGTGTCTCACGATTTGATTCATCGTTCAACAAAACATCAATCCCACGTTCCTTCGCTACTGCAATCACACAATTCTCGTTCCCAAAATCAAATCCCACCACACTCATTTTCACCAAACCTCACAAACTTCACACCAAAATAATTAAAACACTAAACCCACATTTCCTCAACTTCCTTAGTTTTAATAAATCAAAAATCCCTCAAATCCCATCTGAAAACAACAATCAAAATCACAACTTTTGCCACTCTGAAGCTTAATTTCTCTGCATTGAAGCATAAAACAATCATAAAAATCACAACTTTGCCCCTTTGAAGCTTAAATTCTCTGCACTAGAGTATAAAACAAGCTTAAAGATTACAGATTTTCCACCTTGAAGCTTAAATTCTCTGCATTTAAGCATAACCCACATAAAAAAATCAATTCAGATTAAAAAAAAAATTCATTAAATTGACCATTAAACTCTCGATTAAGAATTTAAAAAATCGACAAAAACAATAAAAACTGTTATTTTCTACACGAAGCAACTAAAAATCACTGTTACATTATAGCATGCAAGTAATTTAAAAGAGAGTTTAAGGAAAAAAATAAAAAAATTTCTTTCATCTTCCTACATTTTCTCAGTAACCAATCAGAAGATGAAAGAGATTGTACCTGGAATCGAAGGGATGAAACTGTAGAGAAATTGTAGAAGGGACTGTTTGTTTGTTTGGGTTATTAAAATAGCTCTGAAGATCGCTTCTTATGAAGTTACCAGGGAAAATCAGGAGCGACGTGTCATTTGTCGAATAACAAGTGACATTTCTTCCCCTCTTTTCTTTCTTGCCTAATTTGGTACAATCCAGTATGCAAGAGGTTAGCCCTGAATTATAAAATATCTGATCTTGATCTTTATACTTTTTCTTTTTTTCTCTTTTATTTGCAAGGTCACACTCCTCAAAGTTATAAAAACCGGCGCAGCTAAAGACACGGGTCATGAATCTCAATTTAAATTAACATAAATCAATCTAAAATAAGTTATTTTAAGGTTTAAAATAAAATTAAAAAAATAATTTAAAAAAAAATTAAAAAACAAATAAATTAGTTGGCTGGTAAACTTGTCGGTTTGACCTAATCAACTCTAAACCAAATTGAAAAAAAACCCAATCTAAATCAAATTTTAAATCTACAAATCACTAGATTGATCCATTTTATCTAAATTTAATAATATCAATACTCTCATCTATCAACTAAGGTTTCATGCATTATCAACTTAAAACCTATATTTGGTGAGGTATTTTAAATTTTCATGGGAGTTTATTCTACAAGTTACCCATATAATAGTATAATAGAAATGAGGCATATGAATATGTCATTCCATCTAATAATTCATGTATATAGTATTACGGTGTAGAGTTGTTTTCAATAATTAAAAATACATTAAAATGATATTATTTTAGATTTTTTTTATTTTTGATATCGACACTTCAAAATCATCTAAAAACATATAAAAAATATTAATTTGATATTGTTTTCAAGTAAAAAACAATTTAAAATACACTTTAAAAAACAAAAAACTACTGCAAAAACAAACACTCGAGAAATATGGGTTCTATTGTAACATCCTCAAATTATAATATCATGAAATCTCAAACATTTCTTTACTAATGTTAAGTATTGAATAATATGTTTAAGATTATGGGATTTTTTTTTGACAATTTCGCCAGAGTTTCTTCTATTTTTGTTGGTACCAAGTTATCGACAACATTTTTATTATATGTCATTACAACTTTCATTTTGATCCAATCATCCTGGATCATATCTCATTCATTAAACAATCTCTCGATACTTATACTTATAAATATATTCAAGTCTCATAATATCAATTAATAAGTTAACATAAAAGTATTATTAAAACAATTTGAAAAGATAATCAAATTCATCACTATTGTGATTTTTCATCAAATTTCTGAATTTCTCTAAAACATTTTAAATTTTAACCCAAGCTAAGGCATCATATTAGAAGACTCTATGTAAATTTTCAGAATTTTCTGATAACCCTATTAAGAGTTATGAATTTTTTTATTTTGCATAAAAGTAGTCAATTTATGGTTTTTCACCTGGATGGTTTTACATCTATGTATACATAGTTAAACCTCTATAAATTATACCGTTAGAACCATGAAAAATTATTAACTAATTAAGATATTATTTAAACATTAAATTTAAATTGGGAAAAAAATATTTAATTGGTGTTATTAATTTATCAAGGTTATACTGTAATTTGTTTCTCGGATACAATGACTATGTTTAAATAATTGTAATTTTATGGATAAAAAGTAAAAGGATAAATTTAATTTCACTCCTGAGATTTATGGGATCTTTCAATCAATTTCCTTAATTTTTCAAATCACCCATTGTCCATATTTATCCATTTCTATCTACAATGGTAATGGAAATATTTATAAATACCAATTTCATTCTTAAAGTTTATAAACAAAAAATCTTAATATTACCTAAAAACTGTATAAAAAATAAACTAAAATAAAAACTTGAAATTAAAAAAAATGAAACGGAATATCAATAAACAATTTTTTTTCCAGTAAAACAACAAATCTGAAGAAAAATAGTTCTTTTATTGGTATAAGATTTTCTTGGATAATATGGCTAAGGCCCCAACACTTTGAAGTATAGTTTTAAAACCTGGTTTAGTCCGGCGGGTTGATCCGGAACCCGGCCGACCTGGGGCTGGAACCGGGTCGGGTTGAAGAAAAAACATGGGAAGAAAAAACTCGGTTGACCCGGCGGGTTGACTCGGCGACCCGGTCAAAAACTCAGTTGCAACCCGTTAATTTTTGTTTTTTTTACTAAAACGATGTTATTTTAATTTTTTTTATAAAAAAGAATTGACCCGGTCAAAACCCGGAACCCGAGCCTTGGACCGGACCAGGTCTAAAAACTATGCTTTGAAGGACCATTGTTTACTTATACCATTGATTTTTATCATGAAATTGATTAGTTTCTTACTGTATTTGAATTTCTTAACTACTTACATATCTTCAATATTGAAAAAGCATTTATAATTCTTTCATATGTGAAAATTCTAAATTTTATGGAGGACAATACTGAACTGGATTGAGCTTTTTTTTAGTGAAGGCCCAACCCAATTCTTAAAGCTCATAAGCCCATGAAAATGAAGTGTCCCGTGTCTAATGCCCACCAATAGGAAAGAAGGGCATATGATGTTGGCCCAAATTTGGTAATGTGCAAGCTTGAGATAAGTCAATAGGCTGCCGTTTGAGTGAATTTTAAATGAATGTTTGATTTAAAAAAAAATATTAAATTAATTTTTTTTAGTATTTTTAAATATTTTTAATGTTCTGATGTAAAGAAAATATATATTTTTTAATATAATACAATTTCAAACACACTCTTAAATATTTAACAATATTCATTTGAAAATTATTTCTAACAATTGTCAGCTTAATCAAGAAGATGATCCTTAGCTTTAAAAATTAATTAAAATGCACATGAAATTCTCTTGAAATTTTTTAAGTTAACTCGCCCGAATTAAATTTAATAAAAATATCAAATAATTTTTTTTCACCGCAATATTTTTTTGATATGATCAAAAGAGATTTTAATCCTGCTCAATGTAGGCATGTAA
>Ga0307515_10025833_pt1 | contig 10138 bp, 4 predicted proteins | sample 17_EM_MG_FD_194513 | JGI IMG/M metagenome (GOLD analysis project Ga0307515, IMG submission 194513) | Populus trichocarpa ectomycorrhiza microbial communities from riparian zone in the Pacific Northwest, United States - 17_EM | ecosystem: Host-associated > Plants > Roots > Unclassified | place...
CTCCCATTGCATTCTGTTTTTTTTTTTTTTTTTTTTTTTTTTTTTTTTTTTTTTTTTTTGTCATCTTACATTGGTTATGTTGTAATTTTAGAGATTGTTTAGGGGTATAATTATAATTGCTATATATTAAGTATTATTTTTAAAAAACTGTTGTTGCGCTAGCATGTGTACAATCTTCGCGTCGTTCAAGTGGCATGTGTGGAGTCGTCCGGTCACCAAACATTGTCTTCTAGGATGATGTTTGAAAGATCTCATCACTCTTTACATAGTGATATAATGCATGTACTAGAAGCGTTTCTGGTTTGGTTCAGTAAAATATAATTTTATTATTCAGTGTTAGAGTTATTAGATAATCTAAATAGAGTAGCTTAAGTTTGGTTTTTTTTACTTTATTTGTTGTTTTTTTTTGTTAATTTATTTATTATTGTTGTTGTGTGTATATATACTATTTTTTACCTTAGCTTTTTTTGACATTAATTTTTTTTGTTTTGCCTAGCACGTTGCGTAGTGCAACAACAAATCTAGAATCTCCTATTTAAGGTGATGGTTATTTTTTAATTTTATTTTTTGTATGTGTGTTTGGTCCTGCTCTTTTCGAAATCTTATGTAGGGGATAAATTGCCAATGATCATAGGCTGTATATATTAATGCTATACATTGCTACACTTGTTTCTTTTAATATTTTGATGATGGAACGAGGGAGAGAAGAATTTGGGATTCTCTGTTTCTTTTAATAAAATGATGATATCATCAACGTGGCCTTCATTGTGGCGGCATAGCTTTGTTATGATTAATCAGGTATCTTTCACAATCATTGCTACACATTGCTTGATAATATAAATTTGTGCTGTTGAGCAGTAAGAACGACATTATTAGCACTTGATAACTGAGGTTGATATCAATGATTTTTGCCGCCCCAGTTACCATCTGCTTCCTGTCTGCCACCAACTTCATCGCTTTCGGAGACACCATTCTGATTATGACTATTAAGATTTCAGACTGTTGATTTCTTGTAGATAACATTAATTCTGTGAAGCCATGTCGACACAGCTGCAAGCTGCGATCCTGTGCTGTTGTTTCTTGGAGTTTGTTCTTATAGCTACTTTACAAATTTGAATCTTCGAAATGCAAGTGTCGTCATTGGCCTAGAGCAAGGTGCTTTACAGGATTAATTTCTTCTTCTCCGGTTCGGTCTGGGGCTTGAGTTGGGATGTGGAAGTCGCCGGCTTCAGCGCCTTCCCCGAGGAGAGACGTCCTGGAAGACCAGGAGGATAAGGTTACGTGAAGGCTGTGGAAGGGTAGAATCAGGTGCCATTTCTGGCTACCGTTAGGATCAAGAAGTTGTATTTCCTTCCACTCTTAGACCATGGAGACGAGGAGCTCAGGAAACCACCTCCTGGGAATAACGCTCTCACATCCTTCTGAAATGTAATGAACAACAATCTTTCTATCGACAGGGTTCAAGGTGGATTCTGAGACATGATAGGAACTAACCTGAGAAGAAATTATCCTTCTGAAGGTACGTAGGAGACTTGTTAGGTTTGCCCTCGGAAGAGATTTCGTATTGAAAAACTGATGTCTATGAACAGATTCACAATTGGCAAAAAGTTCAAACTCGAGTATCTTTTGTTTTTTCAGAATACATTCAACTTCCTATCGGTTAACTCTATCAAAACCTAATTTGATTAAAAAAATAAAATAAAACCAGATTATTTTGATTTATGTAAGTTAGTCCTTTTAACCTGTAATATGTAGGTTTAATAACTTTGGAGCCAACAATAAAGAGAAAAGAAGAAGTATATCCGCCCTCCTCTTCTTTAATAGTAATTACTAGATAGTGACCGGGGCATGAAAAGGTTTAATTTTTTTTAATATAAAAAATATTAAAACGATATAAATATTTTTTTTAAAAAAAATACGAGACTCTAATTGTCGACTTAATTAGATTTAATAAGTTTGACTAATTAAATAGCATGAAAAAATATAATGATAATAAATAAAGTGAAAAAAATAAAAAACAAAAAATAAAAAAAACTTGACTCAAGCCCATCCAGGTTGGCACACTAAATATATGACTTCGTCGTGACATCAAGGTAACCCCGTTGAAAAAAATTTGAATAAAATCATTAAGCTCAACTATCAAACAATCCAATGACAAATGCCAAAATTAAAAAAAAAATTAAAAGCAATGAAAGAAAAATCCGAGTCAAAATAAGTCAACTCGTTAACCCTGCGATAATGGGTAAAAGAATGGGAAAACTCCCCAGAAAGTAAATTAAAAAATAAAAGCATGAAGATCAATTCTCAATCAATCAAATGTTAAAAGATAAAATTAAAATAAAAAATTGGTTTTTTAAAAATCAAATATTGAAGGATCTTATCTAACAATAAAAAAAATTAAATGAGAATGTGATAACCATATCATATTTATATTTAATCAATTAATTTATCTTCAAATAAAAAGAAAGTTATCTCAAATTAATGCAATTGTTATTTATTTATTTGCTCTTAGGAATGTGGCACTTGTATTCACTATACATTGAACGTGTGTGCAATTTAGTCTATTTTACACAAACAAAATCCGAGTCAATCACATCAATAAAAATAGAGCTAAATTCCCATTTCTAATTATTTCAAAATAAAAAAGTCCGAAATTACAAAAATCCTCTGTCATTAAATCAAATAAAAGTTCACCAATAATGCTATCAAATTTACTTGTAAAGCTTCTAAGCACTAGGTATCAAGAAGTCAAGATCCAACCATGGCCAATTTGTGGTTAAGTTTTTTGAAGGGTCAAATCCTTTCATCATGAAATTTCCTTTTTAATTCTAAAATTCAATCATCATTACCAAATCCCTAATCAATGACTTGTTCTGGTCAGATTTGTAGTCCGATTTAAGAACATGGCAGCCAAGTCCAGGTTAGAAAATATATGGGCATTAGCTAATAAATTACAATATCAAGTGAATGATTTCAGTTACACTTTGGCACCCATTACATATCTAATTTATAAGATCAAAAAGACCCTGAGGTTAAATCTATGCTCTTGTTTTTCAAGACCTGAACATCCGCTGGTAGTACTTGCAAGATAAAAAAGGAGCTGCTATGTGTAGTAATTGATTGGTTCAATAAATTTAGTTAATTTAATAATATAATTAAAAAAAAATTGATAATAATAAAGTAAAAAATAGTAATAATTAACTATAAAAAATAAGTTGACAATATCATACTTAGAAAAAAAAGCTTATTAGAGATTTACTGTCATTCCACTATAGATATCATCCCACTATAAAAAGAAGCTCACCGAGACAATTCTAATGCCATTGTAAAAGGTTGCACGATAACATTAAAAAAGATTGCACGCACCATCAGAGCATTGATCCAGAAAGTAAACCAAGCAAAATACCAAGAAGCAACCCTATCTTGTTTATATTTAATCAATTAATTTAATATAATTCAAAAACAAAATTTAAGTGTACTAAACTATCTCTTTACTATTAAATAAAAAGTTACAAATATCTAATAAACATCACTCTTCCTTTGAATAATATAAAACCATAAAAATCTTGAAAAATCATTAATAAAAACCACAAAATATACTTCTCTATTAAAATAATAAACAAGAACTGGTCCACAAACATCAAAATGTACCAAGTCTAATGGTTATGTTGTAATGAAACTTGTACTAGATAAGGTAGACCTGCTTATCTTCCCTAAAGCAACAAGAACTACATAGTTGTTTATGTATATTTACTGCACCAATATAAGGTAAATGAAACTTTCTAATGACAAATAAAAGTGAAAAATAATTTAAGTGTTCCAATCTTGAATGTCTTGCATGTCAATCTTTCATAATTTCCTGTTCTGCAACAAAAGCTCTTGGTCCTCGATGTGAATTCTGCATTCCAATCCTAAGGAGCCTATACAATCCATCTTCAGGAGGTCCTTGGAGCAAGGTTGTTTGAGTTTTCTGGTCATTCATAGAGAAATAATTAGAGTGCAATTCAAAGAAACAATAGTTATCATTTATAAATTTATTAACAGAAATAAAGTTTTGTTGAATCTTAGAAACATGCAAAATGTGTTAGATTTTGAAGGGATTTGAATTGGCACCTAGTAAAGTGGATTGGCCTACATGTTTGATGGAGATACCATTACCATTACCATCACCAACAATGACAGTACTAGAACCTTTATAATTGTCAGAGATATACAGACTGGTAAAATCTAGAGTCATATCATGACTAGCAGTAGTGTCAGGAAACCAATTTGAGCCACCAGCAAAAATGGTAGAGGTAGTTATGTTTGCAATAGGTGAATTGACATTTCTTTCATATCTTCTTTTGCAAAACTTGGATGAATGATTCCTCCACCCGCAGATTTGACAACGCCCCATGTTGAACTTCTTAGAATTTCTGAAAGCATGACCTTACTAGTTGGTGGTAGTGGATTGAGCAACATTAACAATAGAAGCAGGTGAATGAATATAACTTTTTAGCAAAATTTCATAAGGAATTAACTGACTTGATAATTCATGAAATGTAACATGATCCTTGCGGATAAAAATGGATGCAATAATAGGATGGTACTCGTGGTAAGAGTCTAAAAATATTGGCATTGAATTCTGCATTGAACATTTGTAATACTGTAGAGACAAGAGTACTAGCAATTACTTTGCTTCCTTTAAAAATTGAGTCATAGTTTTGTCAACCAAGGTTAACTCCTTCAATGATAAAAGAAGTTGAAGTTGTTTGTTGCTAAAGATAGAACCAAAAGCTTGTTATAGTGATTGCCAAGCATCATAAGCTGTTGTCATTCCAAGAACATATGGAAAAACTTCTTCTGTCAGAAGAAAAATATCCAACTTAGCAACATCTAATCCCTTTAAAACCAGGTTTGAAACGCTAGATTAGGTTCTACTTGATTGGTTTCAGCATTAAAAACTTGTGGAGAAGGAGTTGGCTTAGTGCCTTCAGCATGAAAATTAAAATTGTAGTAGTTCAAGATTGGTATGGGTTGGGTACTCCAAATGATTTGATGGAGAAAGATTGATTAGAGTCAGGCATGGTGGGGGATAAGGTAGAATAAGAAAGAAGAGAAGGTTGGGAAATCATAGGAACAGAAGGAGATGAGACTGCCGTGTGTATTTGCTCCAATACCATGGTTGAATAGAAAATTCTGGAGAGTAGAACTCATCGTTTTTATTAATTGAACGTGTTGTATATAAATACAAATTACAAAGTAAGCTTTTGAACTATTAGATAAAATAATATTGATTTATTATTATATGAGACAACCTAATCCTTTTGAATTTAAACTAACTGTATATCTAAATATCTCTAACAATGAAAATTCTATCTAACGTTGAGAAACCCTTTTGAAAGAGTATACAACCAACTGGACCAGCCAGTCGGTGTGTAGCATTCAAACACTCTCATAATATCCATCTCATCAAATTCACAGCGATTTTGTCAACAACATAGTGGGAATCCTGTTTAACAGACCTGATTAACTTGACTGGCTTAACAAGTCTAAATTTTAATTAGAAAAGAAGGCGATGGTCTCATCTTGTGGGCGTGACGAATTGGTGACTCCCAGAAGAAAGGAAGGTCTTCAGAACGAGTGTTTTAAAAGGGAATTCAGGTTTCTTTGCCTCAAAACAGTTTGTTCTTTCTGGGAACGGCTGCCTTGGAATAAACTACAATCATAAAATAAATAAATAAATAAGGCCCTGAAGTTCTTTAACCTCAACCTGTGTTAAGCATTCATTGAATACACAGAATTCTTCGTTCATTTTGAGTAATTTCTCAATCTACCTCTTCATCTATTATTTAACTCTCACAATAACGAAAATTTTCCATTTAGAAATACCATGCATATCTTTTAGAATACAGCATTAATAAAGAATGAACATGCTATAAAAAGAACAAAAGATATCATAATTATTCACTTCAATGATAAAACAGGGTGGCTATGAAAAAAAAAAACTAGCAAACTCATTGTCTAATTTATTGCATCCTTATATTGCAACACTCGAAGTTTTGCCGCTATCTAAAGCAACAGGAATTTTGAATTTGTAAGTATTGATGCAAGTAATTGAATTTTAAAAATATACATTTCAATCAGTTCAACTTCATTACAAAACCGAAGATCAGAAAAGGAAAAAAGAAAAATCAAATAACCAGTTTCTATTAAAAAGGAGGAGAGCATCACAAATCCCACCTCAGCTATCAACTTCTAAAAGCCATCAGCTGTTACCAAGGAGGGTTCGAGGATTATGACTGAACGACTTTATTCTGTTTGATGCATGCGGGTGCTTTGAACTCCTGGCATTTCCAAATTGATGTAGCCTCAATTTGCACCAGAGTACCAGAGGAAGGCTCCATTGGAAACAAAGGCTTGCTACGAGTAGTAGGATTGCCCATGGTCTTATCAGTCAATGGGAGGATTTTAGGAAGACTACCTTCCTTGGGGTTTGATTGATCCTTAGAGTTACAAATGCTTAACGGCAACTTCTTCAGTTTCAGTCTTCCCCTCTTTTTACTAGGGGAACCTGAATCACCCCGGTTTTTCTCTTTCAAATGACTTGACTCTGCTTCCCAGTTATCTATGTCTAATTGGCCAGTTTTTTCATATTTCAATGCCTTTTCATCTGGGATACTTGTGTGCGCCTCCTGGATGGATTCATCAGAATCCAACTCACCTGCTATGGCATGCCCATTGCAAGACGAAGGCAGGTTCTCTCCAAACATTGTACTTCCATTTGAAACCCTAGTTCTTTCAGAACTTGGTGAGCTTTTAGGCTTCTTATTTCTATGGCCACCTTTCAAGTCAGAACTGGAAGAATTCTTTGAAATTCTTGGGGAGCTATTCATAACTCGATGCAACTTACGAGCTAATTTTTCATCATCCCTAAAATTCTCAACTGGTTGGTGCTTTTTGTACAAGAGCTGAACTTGAACATGCTTCTTCAACTTATTCTTTTTCAGGAATTTATCCTTGCTAGCTGTCTCTTCAGGAAATGATGCAACCAAGGCTAAAGCACTCCTGGCAGCAGACACTGCTTTTGCTGCAATAATAGCCTTTTCCTGAGCTGCTGCTCTTGCAGCCTCTGCAGCCTTAACAGCAGCCTCAGCTGCTGACTTTGAGGCCTCTACAATCTGCTCAGTTGAAAGGTTGTGACTACTATTAAAATGGGAACTCAACAGAATGTTAAGTTGTGTCTGAAATTCATTCGAAGAAGGAGAACGAGGTGTTGGAGAAGGAGATGGAGAAGGAGATGGAGAAGGAGGAGATGCTGAAGATGAAGAGGACGCAACTATAGGAGGACGTGAAGCACCATCACCATCAGAACTCTGTTTCTTGAATCCAGCAAGCAGGCGCTTTCGAGGAGGCAAAAGGACATCAGCATCCAAGTGACTGATGTCACATATGTTAGCCTCCATTATTCCCAATAGAAGTCTTTATAGCAAATTATTGAAATTCTCTATCTGATGCCACAACAAATCCAACTACATTCCTGCTTGAAGAAAAAAAAATATAAAACCAGATTATAGATTCATTATCAAGCATCAACCACATTAACCTAAACCCTAGATGAAACAAATTGTGAAAAATCAAAGCACATCATCCTCAAAATCAAAATCAGCTCAAACCCTTTTGAAACCAGATCACAATTCATCAATCCACCATTTTTTTCTAAACAGAAATGAAACTATAAAACGAATCCACCAAAATGTTTTCCATTAATTCAATTCATCTTTAAACAACACACGCAAAAATTAAAGGTTATCTACTTCAACCGAACCTAATGCAACAATCTTAGACAACAATATAGCTAATCAGCAATCCATAGAGCACAAAAGCTCAAAATATTTTTCGAATTCTCATCTTTCTCAGCAACCAAACACAGCCGATCAGCAAGCTACTATAACCCAAAAGGGATTAAAAATCACACACCATGCACAAGAAAGTCACAAGCTTTCAAGAATCCATTAATGAGAACACATGAATTCTTCAATCTGTATACTAACCATGATAAAAAAAACAGAGAATCAAAGCAAGATAAGAGGTAATTCACAATGTTAGAAGCTTGATTCAATTGAATTATGCAAAATCTAATAGAGTACAATTCCATGTGCATTGATTCAATTACAAAAACACAAAAAGCTTTGATTGTTATCAGATGGGATGTGCTTGATTAGAATGGTTAAGTACCTGATCACTTCAATTTATTGTAAGAGAAGAGATGAAACGGCGAATTCAAAATTAGGGTTTTTTTCTTGTTCTGTTTTGGTTGCAGAGAGAGAAAGAAAGAGATAGAGAGAGGTGAGGAAGAAATCCAGGTAGAGAGGAAATCAGAAGATCCTGTTATTTATATATTTGTTTAGGTTAAGGTAATAAAATGTTAAAATTTATGTAAGAAAGAAGGGTAATTTTTATTTATTTATTTATTTATTTTTGAAGTGGTTGAGGTATCTAGAACTACAAGAAGACACAAATCCCCCTGAATGGTGATTTCTTTTCCTTCTTGTAACCTTGTTTTTTGTGTTTGTGTTTACAAATTACTATGCTTAGGACAATCCAGTTTTTTATTTTCCTTTTCCTTACCCTTTTTCAAGTGATTTATTTTTGGGTATTGATAGGCAGCAAGCTTCTTTTGTTTTAATGTTTGGTATTAAGGTATTTTTTAAAATTAGTTTTTAATTAAAAATACATCAAAATGATATTTTTTATATTTTATTTTTTAATATTATTACAGTAAAATTATATAAAAAAACACTTTAAAAGATATTAATTTAATATATTTTAAGTGAAATATAATCTGAGAAACACTTAAAAAAAAAGATTTAAATGTTATTTTCTTTTGGGTTTCATGATTGAGGTGTTTTTTGGATCATTTTTCATGCATTATGACTTAATCCACTCTTCTTGGTATATACATAAATGTGGAGAAGTCAACTTTTTATAATGTACCATGAAATTTGATTAATATATATACACACACACATAATTTATCATGTGCAACACATTGTTTGTGATGAAGTTATGTCTACAAAAGCTTAAAATTCTATGAACTTGACAATTACAATTCTAATAATAAAGTTTAATACCTTATAGTATTTCAATAATAATGTCTTGTTAATTATGATATAGTGAGAAAAATATTTACCTAGCTTGAAACTTTTTGTGGGACTTTAAGCTATGTGTGAATTAGATTCAATTATGATAGGAATTAAAGTGGCTAGAATTGTTTTTCTTTTCCCTTTCCTGACTTTGTTCTTTTACAATCTGCACCAGAATCAACAAGGGGTGTTGTCGTAAATAGACACCCAATGTCTGGCTTCTTACACATAACTGGAGGACAATACATTTAATGAAAGTTTGTGAAAATTAAAACAGATTGTCACTTCATTTGATACAGTTAATTAACATGGTGTCTCGACCAATCATTTTTTTTCAGCCGTTAGATACGAAGATACTATTTATTTTTGTGTTTTTAAAAAGTTTTTTTAAAAATTATTTTTTATTTTATTTTAAATTAATATTTTTTGTGTTTTTAGATTATTTTGATGCGTTGATGTCAAAAATAATTTTTTAAAAATAAAAAAAATATTATTTTGATACATTTCTGAGTGAAAAACACTTTGAAAAACAACCGCAACCACACTCCCAAACACTACCGTGTGTGTGTTTAGGATTGAGGTTAGCTGAGGTTGATTCTTTTTTTTTTGTGCGCGTATAATTTTCTTGAAGCATAAATCGTACCCTATTAAAAGCTAGTGTTTGAGAGTGTGGTGTGGTTAGGCATGATAGTTTTTTTATATGTTTTTCCTTGTTTTTTTTTAGGTTTCACCAAAAAAAAACTCAATCAAATCTCACCATACCTCAATCCTAAACACACCTAAAAATTATTTTTTTTTGCCTTTTATTGTCTCACCAGAAAAATCCAATCACACTATGTTTCAATAAAAATAATGATGGAATTGGATTTCATTTTTCAATTTTCCCATGTTTTCTTAAAAAATTATATATTTTTTAAAAAATATATTTTTTTTAATGAAACTCAATCATTTTACATTTTTTATAAATTTATTTATTTTATTTTATTTTGTATGACAAAGTATAATATATGTAT
>Ga0307515_10025834_pt1 | contig 10138 bp, 6 predicted proteins | sample 17_EM_MG_FD_194513 | JGI IMG/M metagenome (GOLD analysis project Ga0307515, IMG submission 194513) | Populus trichocarpa ectomycorrhiza microbial communities from riparian zone in the Pacific Northwest, United States - 17_EM | ecosystem: Host-associated > Plants > Roots > Unclassified | place...
ACCTGACGGCGAACGACAACACAGGCAACTTCACCGAGCCGTATGCCGTCGCACTGGGCGCGGCAACGCAGATCGTGATCTTCGACTCGGCGAAGGCGGGCACCGCGGCATTCCCCGCCAGCGACTTCAAGTTCCCGATCTACCAGGCGCAGTTCAAGACCGTGGCCACACTGGCAGCCAAGCCGGCCGTCACGACGCTGTTCGCCAACCACCATCCGATCCTGGCCTACGCACCGCTCGCGGGCGGCGCACCGATCGCCGGCAATGCCGCACTGCTGGGGGTGATGAACTCACTGAACGCCACGGCCTACTACCCGGCCGGGGTGAAGCTTGCGATGCACGGCCACGTGCATGATTTCCAGGCCATCAACTACACCAGCGACCATCCCGCCACCATCGTGACCGGCAACGGCGGCGACAACGTCGATGTGAACCTGCCCGATCCTTTCCCGATGAATGTGGCATCGCCCGGCACCCTGCTGCAATCGATCACCCACACCAACACCTTCGGCTTCATGGTGATGGACCGCACGAGCACGGGCTGGACCTACAAGGCCTACACGCGTGACGGCAAGTTGCTGACGACCTGCACACCCAACGGCTCCAAGATCGCCTGCGACAAGACAGGCTTTCTCGCACCGTGATGGAGTCGCTCCGAGCGGTCCGCGCTCGGTCTCGTGCATGGGCCGCGGTGTGTGCCGCGGCTTTTTGCTTGTTCGCGACACCCGCCAGTGCAGCCGGGCCGGATCAGCATGTCGGCGACACGCCGCAGTGGCGCGCGATCGTGCCGAGCACGCGTGCGCTGCCGATACCACGAAGCGAACGTGTCGACCTGGGCCGGCAATTGTTCGGCGACACGCGGCTCTCGCAACCGCAAGGTACCAGCTGCGCCAGCTGTCACGATCCGGCTCGCGCATTCAGCAGCTTCAATGGCGGGCGCAACGGAGTGGCACAGGGCAGCGTGCGCGGCCGCACCGGTACCCGCAACCCGCCATCGTTGTTGTACGTGCGGTATGTGCCGCCGCTGTACTTCTACCAGGACGATGACGCGCAGGTCCCTTCACCGTTCGGCGGCCTGTTTCTCGATGGGCGTGTCGATTCGCTGGCGGCCCAGGTCGCCGGGCCGCTCCTCGCTCGGCATGAGATGAACATTGGCAAGCCGAGCGTCCTCGCCGGCAAGCTGCGCGTTGCCGGCTATGGCCCGGCGTTCGAGGCGGAATTTGGCGTGGGGGTCTTGGCCGATCCGAAGCGCACGATGAAGGCCGTCGGCGAGAGCCTGGAGGCCTATCTGCAGAGCGACGAGATGTCGCCCTTCAGTTCGCGCTTCGACGACATGCTGCGCGGCAAGTCGACACTGACCACGCAGGAGATGCGCGGCCTCGCGATCTTTCGCAACCCCGACCAGGGCAACTGCGCCTCGTGCCACAGCATGAACCTGACATCGAACAGGCCCGAGCGTTCGTTGTTCACCGATTTCGGCTACGAAGCCCTGGCCGTTCCGCGCAACCGCGCGCTTGCCGCCAACGCCGATGCGAAGACATTCGACCTCGGCCTGTGCAAGACGGCTGAGCAGCGGCACTGGCCGGAGCCTGAATCCTGGTGCGGCTACTTCCGTACGGCGAGCCTGCGCAACGTGGCCGTGCGCAGCCGCTTCATGCACAACGGCGCCATCAAGTCGCTGCGCGATGCGGTGCGCTTCTATGCCACGCGCTCGATACGGCCAGAGGACTGGTACCCTGCCGGCCGCGCTTTCGATGACCTGCCGGCCCGGTTGCACGACAACGTGAACAAGGTGTCGACACCGCTGAACCGCAAGCCCGGCACGCCGCCCGCGTTCAACGACGACGATATCGACGCGCTGGTCGCCTTCCTGAAGACGTTGACGGACCGCCGGTACGAGGCGCTGCTCCCGAAGTGAACGCGCTCAATCGAGCTTGATGTTGGCCGCCTTGATCACCTTGCCGTACTTGGCCCCATCCGACTTCAGCAGCGCAGCAAACTGATCGGGCGTGGTGATGTAGGGTTCCTGTCCCAGGTCACCAAGCTTTTCCTTCACATCGGGCAGGGACATGATCCTGGCAAGTTCGGCCGACAGCTTGTCGATCACGGGCTTCGGGGTGGCGGCCGGCGCGAGGATGCCGAACCAGACCTTCGCATCCAGTCCGGGAAGTCCGGCCTCGGCGAAAGTGGGCACCTGCGGCAGGGTGGACAGGCGGCGCTCGCCCGAGACGGCAAGCACCTTGAGCCTGCCGGCCTTGATCAACGGCAAGGCGACCAATGGCGGGCTGAACGACATCTGCACATCGCCGGCAAGCAGTGCCGCCACCGCGGGCCCGCCGCCCTTGTAGGGCACATGCTGGACCTTGATGCCTGCTGCGAGGCAGAACAACTCCTCCGCCAGATGCGTCACGCCGCCGCTGGCATTCGACGCGAAGTTGAGTTCGCCCGGCTTCGACTTGGCCAGCGCAATGAACTCCTGCAGCGTATTCGCCGGCACTGAAGGGTGGACCACCATCAACTGCTCGTTCATGGTGATGGTCGCGACCGGGGCGAAGTCCTTGATGGGATCGTAGGGCAGCGTGTCGTACAGGTGCGGCAGGATCACGTGGGTGGCAAATATCGTCTCGAGCGTGTAGCCGTCGGGTGCGGCCTTGGCCACTGCCGTGGTGCCGATGATGGTGTTGCCGCCGGCGCGGTTGTCGACGAGCACCCGCTGGCCCCAGCTCTCTTCCAGCTTCTGGCCGATCATGCGCGCCACCGGGTCGGCGTTGCCTCCCGGGGCATAGGGAACGATGAGGCGGATCGGCCTGTTGGGGTAGTCGGTCTGGGCGGCGGCCGGTCCGGCTCCAGCAAGAGCGAGCGGGATGGCAAGCGTCAGCAGACGCCAGAAAACGGCGGTTGATTTCATGGCGCGGTCTCCTCATTGGTAAGCATGCGTTCGTCATTGCAGTGCATGCCTGATATTGAAACGTTTCCAAATCTAAGCGTTGCGGTCCGCATTGTCAACTTTCTTTACGAATAGGGATAAATATGAAACGTTTCCAGATATCACAGCATTGCGCTAGACTTGGCTGTCGTGCAATCGAAGGAGGAATGGCATGCCAAAACGCCTGTGGCACCAGTCGGTCACCGAGCTCAATCGCGACAACGCGTACAGCGCCGCGCTGGTGCGGGTCGGTCGCAAGGCGCTGGGCGAGCGCGCCGTGGTGGAGACCTTTGGCCTGCCACCCGGCACCTATGGCGGGCAGGCGGTCTCGGTTGCGCTCGGCAATGCCTTCGTCTACCACCGCGTCCTGGACCGCATCATCGACCAGGCGATCGCGGCGGAGCGGGGCGGCTACGACGCCTTCATCCTCGGTTCGTTCAGCGAGCCCTTCCTGGCGGAGATCCGTTCCGTCGTGGACATCCCCGTGGTGTCGATCTTCGAGAGCACGCTGCTGGTGGGCTGCTCGCTCGGCAGCAAGCTCGGCTTCATCACGACCTCGCCGGATGTAGTGAAGATGATCGAGAAGGCGCTGCCGGCGCACGGGCTTGGTTCGCGCGTGGCCGCCGTGCTGTCGCTCGATCCACCGCAGACGGGCCCGGTGCTGCATGCCTGTTTCGAAAAGCCCACCGCAGTGCTGGAGAGCTTCGACCGTGCCGCCACCGCCGCACTGGCCGCCGGCGCCGACGTGCTCATTCCCGCCGAGGGGCTGATCGCCGCATTGCTGACGGACCGCGGCATCACGCGCTTTGAGGACGCGCCGGTGATGGACGTGTTTGGCGTGGCGTGGAGCTATGCCTGCATGCTCGCGGATCTGCGCGAGAGTTCCGGCCTCGGTGTGACCCGCCGCGGCCGCAACGCGCGGCCCGATCCGGCGCTGTTCGCGCGGCTGACCGAGGGCAGGGCATGAAGGTCGTCGTCCTCGATGACTATCCGGATGCACTGCGCCGGCTGGTCGGCTTGCAGCGCCTGAAGGGCCATGACGTCACCGTCCACACCGACGCCGCGCCCGGTGAAGCAGCGCTGGTGGCCCGGCTGGCGGGGGCGCAAGCGGCGCTGCTGATCCAGCAGCGCGTGCCGCTATCGGCAGCCGTGCTCGCACAACTGCCATCGCTGCGGCTGATCAGCCAGACCGGCCGCAATACCAGCCATCTCGACATCGCTGCCTGCGATGCCGCGGGCATCACGGTCTGCGCGCGCGGCTTCGGGGGCAAGAGCACTTCGACAGCGGAGCTGACCTGGGGGCTGATCCTTGGTGCGCTGCGCGACATCCCGCGCCAGGCCCAGCGGCTGCGAGACGGCTTGTGGCTCGACGGCATCGGGACCAGCCTGGCCGGGCGCACGCTGGGCATCTGGGGCTTTGGCGCCATCGGCAGCCAGGTGGCAGTCATCGGCCAGGCCTTCGGCATGCGGGTGCTGTGCTGGGGCCGCGAGAGCGCGCAGGCCCGGGCGCGGGCCGCGGGCTTCGCAGTGGCGCGCGATGCCGAAGATCTGTTTGCAGAGGCCGACGTCTTGAGCCTGCACGTGGCGATGAAGCCGGAGACGCAAGGCCTCGTCACGCCCGCACTGCTGGCGCGCATGAAGCCGTCGGCACTCCTGGTCAACACGGCGCGCGCCGGGTTGATCGTGCCTGGTGCGTTGCGCGATGCGTTGGCGGCGGGCCGCCCGGGTCGCGCCGCCATCGACGTCTATGACAACGAGCCGGTGCTCGGCGCGGCGGATCCGCTGATCGGCCTGCCCAACACGCTGTGCACGCCGCATCTTGGCTATTCGGTGGAGGAGTTCTACGGGCCGCTGCTGAACCAGGCGATCGATCAGATTCTTGCCTTCGCTGCCGGCGCGCCGATCAACGTGGTCAACCATCCGTAATTCCTGGTCGCACCAGGTACTGCATTTGACAGTCGTCTTCACATCGGGTTGTGATGCAAACCTCCGCCGACGCCGCCTATCGGCCCACGTCCGACGCGGCGAGCAACTCCCGCAGGCGCTGCAGCAGCGCATCGATCTGCACCGGCTTGACCATGTGGTCGTCGAAGCCCGCGGCCAGCGCGCGTTGCCGGTCCTTGTATTGGCCGTAGCCGGTCAGCGCGACGAGCACGCTGGACCTGGTGCGTGGATCGGCGCGCAGGATCTGCGCCAGCTCGTAGCCGTTCTTTCCAGGCAAGCCCAGATCGAGGATGGCCGCGGCCGGCACGAACTGGTCGATCGATGCCAGCGCCTCTTCGGCGCTCCCGGCGGTGCGGACCTCGTGCCCTTGCAGTTGCAGCAGCGACGCCAGCATCTGGGCCGCGTCGGCGTTGTCGTCCACCACCAGCAGGCGCGAGGCCGGAACGCGTGCGTGATCTCCGCCTCCGTCCGGGCGAACGCTGGTCGGCTCCGGCAGATCCACCAGCGGCAGGATCACGACGAAGCGGCTGCCGTGGCCGAGGCCCGCGCTCTCCGCCTGGATCGTGCCGCCATGCAGGGTCACCAGGCTGCGCGCAATCGCCAGGCCCAGGCCCAGGCCACCCGTTGAACGCTCGAGGGCCTGCTCGCCCTGCACGAAGCGCTCGAAGACGTGCGGCAGCAAGGTATCCGGAATGCCGATGCCCTGGTCGGCGACTTCGAGCCGCACCTCGTCACCGCTGCGCTGCCACGCGACGGTGATGCGGCCCTCGGAGGGCGTGAACTTCGCCGCGTTGGACAGCAGATTGCACAGCACTTGCACCAGCCGTACCGGATCGCCATGCACGTGCAGCGGCACATCCGGGGCGATGATCTCCAGCGGGGACGAACGCTTCTCGAAGACGGGCTGCGTCAGCTCGATCGCCCGCTCGACGATGTCCTGCAGTGCGACACGTTCGAAGTGGATCTGGATCTTGCCCGACACGATGCGCGAGACGTCCAGCAAATCGTCCACCATGCGGGACAGGTGCTTGACCTGCCGTTCGATGATCTGGCGCTCGCGCACGAAGGCGCTCGCATCGCGGCGCCGGACCAGTTCCAGCGCGGCGACGATGGGTGCTAGCGGGTTGCGCAGCTCGTGGCCGAGCATCGCGAGAAATTCGTCCTTCGACCGGTTCGCCACTTCCGCGTGCTCCAGAGCCGCGCGGGACCCGGCAAACAGATGGGCGTTGTCCAGGGCCAGCGCGGCACGCTGGCCCAGTTCGCTGACGAGCGCGCCGTCGTCGGCTGAAAGATTGCGGCCGGACTCCGCCTGGATCACCGCCATCGCGCCGATGGTGCGTCCCCGTGCAACCAGAGGCACCACGCACACGGCGCGCATGCCGACCGTGCGCACGAACGCGCGAAACGTTGCGTCCTCGACCTCGACAGCCTCCGGGCCTGCGAAATTCTGCAGATACATCTGGCCCGTCGCAATGGCCCACGGGAACGACCCCGGCGTGTCGGCCGAGGCCACGCCCGAGCGCACCATCGTGTCGATGGCCCGGGCGCGGGCCGGGTCGACATGGTGGGTCAGCTTGCGCTGCAGCACGCCATCGGCATCCAGCAGGTCGATCCGGCAGACGTCGGCAAGGGCAGGCACGACCGCGGACGCGATGGCTGCCAGGGTCGAGGACTCTTCCAGCGATCGCGACAGCATCGAGCCGGCATTGGCCAGCACCTGAAGCCGCACCTGGGCCGCCTCGGCCGACGCGCGGGCGCTGCGTTCGGCGTCCAGCAGCCGCTCGCGCTCGCTTTCCACCATGGCGCGCAAGGCCGCGGCCTCTTCCAGCGCGACGAAGACCGTATCGATCTCCGGCATGCGGGGCGCTTCGGGAAGCAGTTGCCTGCCTGCTCCGAGCGCGATGGCGTTCTCGCGCAGCTTCTCCACGGGCCGCATGATGCTGCGCGACACGCGCCAGGCCGCCAGCGTTCCCAGCCCCAGCGAGAGCAGGATGCCGCCCCCGTACAACCAGCCGGAGCGCCACAAGGTGCTCTGGACGAGCGACGTGGAGGCGGACAGTGCGATGGTCCAATGCAGCGGTTCCAGCCGCGCGACCGCGGTATAGGACTCGTCGCCCTCCAGGGTCAAGGTCATCCCCACCGCCTCGTTGCGGTTGCCCATCGCTGCCATCATGGCCTGCAGCGTCGGGGCCGGCATGCCGCCCAGGTAACGCTCATGGTCACGCGAACGCGCGACGCGATGATTGGCTGAATCGAATACCGACACCACCCAATCGTCGGGAACGCGCTGCCGCGCGATCACCTGCACGATGGCATCGGGACTGACGATGGCGCTCAAGATGTAGCGTGTCTCGCCGCCGCGCACCACGGGAACCCGGATGGCGAAGGCAAAGTTGCCGCGCGGGCCTCGCACCAGCGGACCGACCTGGGGCGCGCGGGTCGCGACGACCTGTGCAAGGCTTGCGGGTTCCACCACGGCCCTCGGCACGCCGTCCAGAACTTGTTCGGTGTCGAAGATGACCTCCCCGGTGGGTTTGACCAGCACCACGCCGCGCCATTCGGGACGCGACGCGCGCACCGCGCGTGCCAGGGCATGCGCGCTCTCGCGCTGCTCGGCGCCTGTGGCTCCGATCTGTTCGGTCAGCGCGAGCGTTTGCAATGCCGAGACAGCCAGACGCAGCTCTGTATCCACTGCGCTGGCCAACGCGCGTGTCATTCCCATGGTGGTCTGCTCGATCTGCATGCGCTGCTGCGTGAGCAGCGCATGCAGCGCGATCGCCGACATCAGTGCCAGCGGAACGATCGCAACGGCAGCGAGGACGAGGAGTCGCCTGTTTAGAGGTACCGAACGCATTCAATGCCCATGGAAGGTGGCCGGCTTGCAAGTGTGGGTAGTCTAGTGTCCGAATGCGCGCGTCCGCCTCAAAGTCCACCCATGGCTCCTTGCACTAGCGGGCCATCTGAGCTGAACCGTCCGGTCGGTCGCGCGCAAGAGTCCCCCGGTTAACTCAGGGACGATGCAGACCGGGCCGCTCGTTCATACAAGCCGCTCAGGCTTGCGAGGAACTTGCCGGCTTCTCCGAGCTGCGCGTTCATCTCGTCGTCCACATTGGCCATCAGGCATTGCTCGCGCACGTCGCGGTATTTCAGGATCGCGTCTTCGCCGAGATCGGTGGTGCGGTACAGCACTTCCTTGCCGACCTTCTCGCCGATCGCAAGGCCGGCGGCCACCAGCTTCTTCAGCGAGTAGGTGACCACGTGGATGTCGTCCAGGTTCAGCACGAAGCAGATATCGGCGACCTTCTTGTTCTTGGCGCGGTGCTTCAACTGGTGCAGCACCACGACGTCGATGAATGTCAGGTCGCCAACGCCCGTGGCGGCCGCTCCCTTCACCAGCCAGCGGGTGAACGCGTTCCAGCACACGATCATGCCGAACTCGAACTCGCTCAACTGGGCGCCCTTGGGCGAGACCAGATGCTGCGACAGGACGATGGGCTTCTTCTCCTTGGTCATGAAATTCCTTTGACAGTGGTTTAACGATCGTATATCGTTAGGAAATTCCCAACGTTATTTCAGTGAAAGCAGGATAACACCCATGAATTTTCTCACACGATATCGGGCTGGAGCCATGGCCGTACGCTTGGCAAGGCGGGCATTCCTGAAGGGCAGCGCGTGAGCTCGCCCGAGCCGTCCGGCCCCGACAAGGCATCTGCCGCAGTACGCCTGTCAGCGGATATCGGTGGCACCTTCACCGACATCGTGCTGGAGGCCGGCGGCCAGCGCAGGACCAAGAAGGTGCTGACCACGCCGCAGGCGCCCGAGCGCGCGGTGATGCTGGGTGCCGCCGTTGTGCTGGCCGAGCATGGCCTGGCGCTGGCGGATGTGGACGTGTTCGTGCATGGCACGACGCTTGCCACCAACGCGGTGCTGGAGCGCCGAGGTGCGGCAACGGCGCTGATCACGACCGATGGCTTTCGCGACATCCTGGAGATCGGCACCGAGGGCCGGTTCGACCAGTACGACCTGCAACTGGAACGGCGGCCTGCGCTGGTGCCCAGAAGCCTGCGGCTCGGCGTGGCCGAGCGTGTCGATGCGCTGGGGCAAGTGTTGCTGCCACTGGACCACGCGTCTCTGCGGCAGCACATCGGCGTGCTCGAGCAGGCTCGTGTCACCAGCGTGGCGATCTGCTTTCTCCACGCCTATGCCAACCCGGCGCACGAGCTGGAAGCGCGCGCGTTGCTGCAGGCTGCGTTGCCCGATCTTCATATCTCGATCTCCAGCGAAGTCTGCCCCGAGATCCGCGAATACGAACGCACGTCCACCACGGTTGCCAATGCCTATGTGCAGCCGCAGATGGCCGACTATCTGCAGCGCATGCGCCTGGCGCTGGACCAGGCCGGCTTTGCCGGGGCGCTGTACCTCGTCACGTCCAACGGTGGGCTGACAGCATTGGAGACGGCACGGCGCTTTCCGGTGCGCCTGATCGAATCGGGTCCGGCTGGGGGCGCGATCTTTGCGGCCGACATCGCGGCGAGAAGCGGCGAGCGCAGGGTCGCGGCCTTCGACATGGGCGGCACCACCGCCAAGATCTGCCTGATCGAGGATTTCAGTCCCGATGGCGACCGGGTCTACGAGGTCGACCGCGCAGCCCGCTTCTTGAAGGGCAGCGGCATGCCGTTGCGCATACCGGTCATCGACCTCGTGGAGATCGGTGCTGGCGGCGGCTCGATTGCACGTGTCAACGCCTTGGGCAATGTCGAGGTCGGGCCGCGCAGCGCGGGCTCCGAGCCTGGCCCCGCATGCTACGGCCGCGGTGGGCTGGAGCCGACCGTCACCGATGCAGACGCGGTGCTCGGGCTGATCGACCCGGCCACCTTTGCCGGTGGTTCCGTCGCGATGGACATCGCCGCCGCACGGCGCGCTCTGGCATCCGTGGGCGGGCCGCTCGGTGTCTCCGACTCCATGGCCGCGTTCGCCGTGCACGAGATGGTCTGCGAAAGCATGGCCAGCGCCGCAAGAGTGCACGCGATCGAGAAGGGCAAGACGATTGCCGACCACACGCTGATCGCCTTTGGCGGCGCGGCGCCGCTGCATGTGGCGCGGGTCGCGGAGAAGACGGGCGTGCAGCGCGTGCTGGTACCGCCGAACGCGGGGGTCGGCAGTGCCGTCGGCTTCCTGCGCGCGCCCATTGCCTACGAGGTGGTGCGCAGCCGGCACGAGGTACTCGATCAGCTCGCGCTCGCGGCTGTGAGCGACATGCTAGGCGAG
>Ga0307515_10025835_pt1 | contig 10138 bp, 1 predicted proteins | sample 17_EM_MG_FD_194513 | JGI IMG/M metagenome (GOLD analysis project Ga0307515, IMG submission 194513) | Populus trichocarpa ectomycorrhiza microbial communities from riparian zone in the Pacific Northwest, United States - 17_EM | ecosystem: Host-associated > Plants > Roots > Unclassified | place...
CTATTAGTAAGCTGCTACTTAATCTTAGATTAGTAAATAGTAATAAGAAATTAATCCTTATTTAAACCTAACTCTCCTTATTACGTAACCTATACCCCTAAGTTTATATTAATATAGTAAGCCTAGTAGACTCCGGTAGTACTATAATAGTATTTACTAACGTAGAGTCTATTATAAGAAAGTATAATGTTATAACTAAGAAGCTGCTAGCATCTAGGCCACTGCGCCTTATAAATAGTATTCTAACTTCGCTTATTACGGACTACTTTACTACCTAAATATTAATTAGCCTCTATACTAAAGCTATGCTCTTTTTTCGTTACTAAACTCTTACCTACTACCCTAATTATCCTAGGTATGCCTTAGCTTTAAAAGCATAAGCCCTATTTTAGCTTTAGGAAACTTAAAATCCACTTTAACTTAGACTACTACTCTAGGTACTACCTCCTATAGGGGATAACCAACGGTAGTAAGGACGCCCTATATAGATACTTAGCACTACTAAGCCTAGTGCCTAAGACTATATATAAAGCCCTAATAGTAGAAGATATTCCTAATAAAGGGGAGCCTATATAGCTGTAAAGAAATAAGATAGTAGAAGACTAGACTACCCTAGCACTTAAGACTAAAATAATAGGCTAGCCAGCCCTACTAAGACCTAGAAAGAAGGTCCGCTTTATACCGCTATTACTAAGAATCTAACCCTAACCTAGGTATTATTTAAACCCTAGCCGCCTAGCCTAATACCTAGAACTAAGCCATATACTATATACGTACACTATAGCTTATATTATAGTAAGAACTAGCTATAAAACTACTAAGACCCGGATAATAAAAACCGCGCCACTATAACGCCTAACCTTATACCTATCTCCCACGCGTACTGTATAGGGCCGCCGCCTCATTTCCACCCCCCTAGGCTAATTAAGCTATACTAACCTAGCTATAGCACTAGAGAACTAGACACGCCTTAACTTAGACGAAATTAAATACACTTATATTATTAATTTTACCTAGTTCTATAAATAAAAAGATATAAAGGTAATAAGGATCTATATAGCGGAGCTAGTAGAACTAGTTAAATAAGATAAATACTAATAGCTACTTAAAGAGCTGCCTATAGGCCTAATAGAAGTACTAAACCTATTAAAAAGGTCTTTTCGCTGGCTAGTAGAAGGTAACTATACAATAAAGGAAGCCTGTAAAGTGCTTTCCCCCTATTTCTATAACTTCCTTAAAACAAATCTAAAACTAAACCTAAGCTTCTATATTAGAAGATAGTTAATACTAATATTAAAAAATTCCTAAAAAGTAAACTAGGATTAACCCGTAAAGATATTCTATAATACCTACTAAAGGGGTTTCGTAAATATATTAAGCACTTCCTCCCTAAGAATATAGATAAGCTGCCCCCTTACTAACTATAGAACTATAAAATTAAGATTATTCCCAGAAACTAGGCCCTATATTATAAAAATAGACTACTCTTACCTGCTAAACTTAGGTATATAAAGAAGTGGATTAATAAGATGCTAAATAAGGGTTTTATTTATAAATCGACCTTACTAGCTACTATACTACTCCTCCTTACTACTAAGCCTGGCGGTAGTATATAAATCTACTATAACTATTAAGGCCTAAATATAGTTACTATTAAGAATCGGTACCTACTGCTACTAATCTATAAGATACTTAACGCACTTTATAGTGCTAAGTACTTTACTAAACTTAATATAATTGCTGCGTTTAACTGGATCTGGATTACGAAGGGCTATAAGTAGCTTATAGCATTTATTACCCGGTTTAGACTTTATAAAATGCTAGTTATACTATTTAGCCTCTATAACGCACCCGCTATATTTTAAAACTATATTAACTATATTTTATACAACGCCCTTAATAACTACTGTACTGCCTACCTTAATAATATTCTTGTCTGTTCTAAAATACGCGCTAAGTACACTAAGTATATAAATAAAGTTATCTAAAGACTTAGTAATGCTAGACTTTATATTAATATTAATAAGTTTAAGTTCTACTCTACTAAAACAAAATACCTTGGCTTAATTATCTTAACTAATGGTATAACTATAGACCTTAAGAAGGTATAGGCCAAAAAGGTATAGGCCTTATAGGAATAGAAGGACCTAATATTAATTAAAGAACTATAATAATTTCTTAGCTTCGCGAACTTCTACCAACAATTTATCTAAGGCTACTCTGCCATTGCTATATCTATAATAAAACTCCTAAAAAAGGATATTAGATGGCTATAGGGACTAAAATAAGCTAAATTGCTTAAGGCCCTTAAGGGAGCCTTTACTTTAGCACTAGTATTAGTATACTATAACTATATAAAGAAAACAGTGGTAGAAATAGATATATTAAATTAGGCTTCCGGCGGAGTCCTTTCCTAATATAATAATAACGGAAAATTAAAACTAGTCGCATTCTTTTCTATAAAGCACTCTATACTAGAGTATAACTACAAGATCTATAATAAAGAACTCTTAGCTATTGTTAAGGCTTTAAAGGAATAGCGTCCTAAGCTATAAGGGACTAAGGAGCTGTTTAAAATTATTACCGACTATAAAAACCTATAGACGTTTATAACTACTAAGCAGCTAAATTAGCGCTAAGTTTAGTAGGCAGAGTTCCTTTTATAGTTTAACTTTGTAATTATATATAGACCTAGTAGCAAAGCTACGCTCCCTAACGCCCTAAGCTGGCTACTAGAAATAAGGCCTAAGGATACTAATAATAAACGCCTCCGCTACTAAGCCTAAGTTATTATACCGCCCTAGAAAGTTAACCCTATAATCTTAAAAGAATTACTATATAAGTCCCGTAATTCTAATAACGCGAAGTTTATAGCTGCTTTAGACCCTAAAATAGCTAAAAAGTTATTAAATAAGTTAATTTGGCTAGGATACTAGGAGAATAAACTTATAAGAGATATAGTGGTAGCCCTATATAATTGGAAAGCTCGCCGTTAGCTAAAGAAGATTAGGAAATTACTTTATTACAATAAGTTAGAATATAGTATTATTAATAGACAGATCTACTTCCGCTAACGTTTTTTTATCCCTAACGCCCTAGACCTCTACCTAAAAGTTACTTATTACTCTTATAGTAGCGGCCCCGCTAATTACCCTAGCTAGGTTAAAACTCTTAACCTTTTAAATTAAATATACTAGTAGCTAGGAATCTCCTAGTCTACGGCTACCTTTATTAAAGACTATACCCTATACTTCCGTACTAAGACCCCCTATTTTATCCCACCTGGTTTTTTAAAGCTACTAAAATTACTTACCCGCCCGTGGACTAATATTTTAATTAACTATATTATAACGCTGCTAGTATGCTAATGCTACGGTAAGGCATATAAATATATCCTTATTATTGTGGACCGCCTAACTAAAATATAATACCTTATTTTAGTAATATAACTCTTAATAGAGGAGCTAGTTAATAGCTTTATTAATAATATATATAAGCTCTACGGTATACTAAGCACGATTATCTCTAATTATAGCATATAATTTATTAGTAACTTTTAGCAATAATTAAGTAAACGCCTTAAGACAACCTTATAACTAAGCTTAGCCTAGCACCTAGAAATAAATAGCTAAACTAAAATTATTAACGCTGCTATAAATAAATACCTCTATGCTTTTATTAGCTTTATATAGGATAACTAGGTTAATTACCTGTTGCTTACTAAGTTTGCTATAAATAACTAAGTTAATAAGAGTATAGGTATCTCCCCGTTTTTTATAAACTATAGCTTTAACCCTTGCCTTAGAATTAAGCCTATTAGCCCCTATCTACTAACACTATTAGTATAAGTAAAGAAGGAGTTCTTTTACGTAGACTCTATAGCCAACCGCTTTAAGCGGATATTAATATAGCTTAAGGCCCTAGCTTAGATTTTATAGTAACGCTATAAATATACTACTAATACCCGTAGGGATAAGAGCGTATTATTCTATAAAGGCGATATAGTTATAGTTAGCTTAGAAAATATAAAGATAAATAGACCTAAAAAAAATAGGACAGCCTATACCCCGTACTCGCAGTATACTAAGGGGTAGTTATAGTAGATCTCCTAGACTATATTTAAGTAAATAAATCCTTTTATATATCTAAGATCCGCCTCTAGGCTGCTAAAGAGATCCTTAGCTAAGTAAATATTAATATTATACAGCGCTATAATATATAAGGATAAGTAATAGAGAGATATAATAACGGCAATATAGAAGATAAATAGGAGTTTAAGAAAATCCTTAATATATATAATAAAGACCCCTAGGGCCTAACTTATAAGATTAAATAGAAATATTATAAGGATATAACCTAGTAGCTAGAGAAAGACCTAAAAGGTTATAAATAAGCTATACAGCGCTTTTATAAGCAATATCCTAAAAAGCTAGGACCCCTAGACTAGGTATAAGATAAGGAAAAGTCATACTAAGGTTATAGCCGACTACCGTATTAAAATTTATAGTAGTTAAGATGTTATAGAACTTTAACTAGCGGTTAAAGTTATCTAATTAGCTAAATTCTTACTAAGAAACGCCACGCGGATTAATTTAGGTAGTAGTGTGGAGTTTTACTAACCTTACTTACTAAACTAACCAATTAGGATTTTCTATGCCCGGTATAGAAAATTACTATTAGCTTAGTTAAGGGCGGTAAGCAAAACTAATATCTTTACGGTAAAAAATAGGCAACCCTATATACTGCCTATTTTTAAGTTATTTATTTAGTTTAGGGACTAAACTATTTAGGGAAAAGGAGTACTATTACGGCACTGACCTAATATATACTGTTTTATACTGTCTTGTACTATTTCCTACTATTAGCTAGCCTACTACTAGTGACTTAGTAGCTAGCCCTACTATTTATATATAATACCCCCTTTCTACCTTCTTCCCCTCTTTATACTATAACGTAGTTATTTAGTCTACTTTATTGCAGCACTGTAATAGTTACGTACTAGAGGCATATACCTATAGTATATAGTCTTTATAATCCTAAAGGCCTTACCTCCTTAAAGATTTGTCTCTCTTACTAATCTATCCTATTCTATAATTATGCCTTATAGCCCCCTATCTATAAAGCCCCCTTATATATAGCGTATATATAAACAATTTTTCTTTTAAAATTTAAAGTATTAAATAAATAAATAAATTCTATAACGCTAAAGTTGTATATACCTTATATATGCTTCCTACTAATAAGAGCATTAAATGGATTAGCTAGATTATTAGTATATAGTGTACGTATATGTTTAGTATATGCTTTATATATACTAAGTATATATATACTCTATACGCCTAATAAGGTAGGCTGTGCTATAGTTCTATATATACTAAGTATATACTTTATATATTTATATTATTACCTATTAATAAGTTATTTAACTATAGCTTATAAATATAAGTATATATATTTGCATTATATAAGTTAAGTATATAGTAAGCATAACGTAGTTTATAAGCGAGCTATAAATATAAGTAAGCTACGAACCTTAAAACCTCACCAAAAAATAAAAATAAAAATCGCACCTTAATATCTCGACAACCACTTAATAATAAATTCTAATAATTTAGATTTAGGCTTTTATATATACTTTAAAGCTTTTATTAAAGTTATATAGTATATAGTTTAATAGTTTTTAAGATATTAAATTTTAGGGGCTAAAATAAGGCTAAATTATTATATTTTATTATATCTTAAAAACTACTAAACTATTTACTATATAACTTTAATAAAAGCTATAAAGTATATATAAAAGCCTAAATCTAAATTATTAGAATTTATTATTAAGTGGTTGTCGAGATATTAAGGTGCGATTTTTCAAATTTTTGGTAAGGTTTTGAGGTTCGCAGCTCGCTTGTATTCGCAGCTCGCTTGTAAACCACGTTATACTTAGTATATACTTAACTTATATACTATATTACCTATATAAAGTAGGCTGCGCTATAATATCTATATATTTGGTATATACTTTATATATACTAAGCATATACCTAGTATATGCCTACACATACACTATTAATAAGCCGTTTAACTACCGTAATATATTCTTATGGGTATATATATACTTAGCATATACGTCGCATATTTAGTGTATAAGGTCGCTAAAGCTAAATTGTGGCCACCGATCCGCGTTCTGTATGGGTATGTAAAAGTGTGACTTTTTCCGGCGCTCCATCGGTGACCCCGTTCAGCTTTCGCCGACCCCCATCGTTGACCCCGTTCAACTTTTCCGTGACCCCTGCGAGCCGCACCCCGAAAGGTTATGACCCCGTTAAACTTTATAACCCCGCCGAGTTCTTCCGTGACCCCCCTAAGCTGTAAGCCCCCGATCGAACCACGGGACGAGGGCTAGACAAATCACATAAGTGGTCACGAGATCACGTACTTAACGTACCACGTAACGTTTTATTAGCCCCGTATATGCCAGGCCAAGTGTCTAAGAAAAAAACACAATTGGTAACTTATTACAATACCACGCCAATAGAGCACTCCTATGCAAAATTCTCATTCACTTGCAATAATAGAGAAATAGTATAACTAATATAGAAATTACACGTAAAGAAGCATTTCCTTTAAGATTAAGGGTATTTAGTTGCAACTCCAAAATCAATCTAGAGCTTTACGCATTAACGCCTTTATTAAATATTGTCGGACGGACAAGTCGCTTATAAGAACTCTATTAATTAAAGCTAGCTCTAGAAGCTCTCTATATATATAAGGTTAGGGTAAAAGACTAATAATAACGCTAATAATAATTCTAGAGCTATTACCTAATCGCCACTAGGTTAATATTGCCACTTAGTTAGTAATAGGTAATAAATAGGTAATATAAAATAGATAGTAAGATATATAATAGTAAGAAATAGGGTGTAAGTTATAAGGTAGTACTTAATAGTGACCTTAACGTTTAATATACCCCCCTAGCTACTTAGTTTTAACTAACGTCAGGAAAAAATTTACCAGCATTTTCGCAGCATTTAGCGGCATTTGACGGCCAAATGCGCAATCCGCGCACTATAACGTGTAGCGTATAGTATTAACTTAGGTGCGGCATACTGCCGCATCTAACAACGCGGTGCAGCATACTACCGCATCTAACAACGCAGTGCAGCATACTGCCGCATCTAGCAACGCGGTGCAAGCATACTACCGCATCTAATAACGCGGTATAGCATTCTGCCGCATCCAATAACGCGGTATAGCATTCTACCGCATCCAACAACGTGGTGTAGCATTCTGCCGCATCTAATAACGTAGTACAGCATTCTGCCGCATCTAATAACGCGGTATAGCATTCTGCCGCATCTAATAACGTAGTATAGCATACTGCCACATCTAGTAACGTAGTATAAGCATACTACCGCATCTAATAATACGGTGTAGCTAATTACGCATTTATAGCCACCCGGGTAAGTAGTGCCTTTATTCTATTAAGCTCTCTCTATACTTAATACGCAATTAATATATAATGCCCCCCTTACGCATTTTATATATCTTACTTACTTTAAGCAATAGATAAGCGTTACTCTTCCTATATACTTAATAGTATTTACTTAGTTTACGCGGTTAATAGTATTTACCTATTCCGCGTAATTAGTATACTTTACTTAGTCTGCGCAGTTAGTACCCTTTACTTATTTTACGTAGTTAGTACCCTTTATTTATTTTATATAGTTAGTATTCTCTACTTATTCTATACGCCTAGTATATACTATATAAAGAATATATTTTAACCTAATAGTAGTATAGTATAGCCTTAATACGCCTAATAACGCCCTTTAGTTAACCTGCTATTTTAAGTTTAATATTTATATAAGTCCCGCCGCGATAGTAGCACTATACTATTAAACCCCTAACCGTCTTTATTCTCGCCGTTATTCTTACTATTATTTTCCCCATTTATTCTACTGCCTTCTCTACTTTTATCCTCTTTATTGCCGTTATTTTCCCTATTTATTCCGCTACCTTCTTTACTCTTATCCTCTTTATTAGCAAATTTTAGTATTACTAGTCTATCTCTACTCTATAAGCGGGCCTTTATATCCTCTAGTATAGTACTATCCGTAATATCTATAACCTTAGACTCGCCGGCGAAAGTACACCGTAAGATACGGTAATTAATTCCTGTTTTCTATTTATTATTACCTTAAATTTATTTAAGGCGCGCTTAGATAGCGTTAATGTTATAGTTATATAATATTAAAATCGTCTTATTAGTATACTGCGAGAAGAAGATCTTATATATAGTTTTAGGGTTTATTCTTTATAACAAATATACTAGGCTACCGTTATCCTATTATATTATCTTTATTAGCCCATATATAATAATTAAAATAGCGTAATATTATAACATAGGAAACGGCGGTAAAGTGCTATAGTATATAGCGAGTATCGCGATATAATGTTATAATATAATTAATATAATATTATATATTTACACTTATAGTATACGGTTATTAAGTAAACCTATTATTATACTTAGGATCTAGTTCCTTTAGATCTTTTATAATATTCTTAAACGGATTACTAATTACCTACTAAGTCTATAGTATCTTATCTCTAGTTATATTCTATATCTTATTAACTTATTATAAAAGTAGCCTACGTAGCCTTTTATTATACTTAGGTTAGTAGCTCTTCTAGGTATTTTATAGTTGCTCCTAACTATCTATAATACGCTTTAGTAAGTATAGTAAGAGGCTTTCTATGGATTTACCTATAATTATAGCATTGGCTTTAAACTTATAAATAACTTATATTCCGTTTCTATAGTCCTTAAGAGCATATTAAATTGCTACATATATAAGCTATATTATATTAGCTATAATAAGCAAGAAGAGGTTAGTACTATTCTTATTAAGGGTAAGTAACCTTAGCCTAGTATTAAAGAATACGCGCTTAATATAATGTATAATAATTAGTGCCCTAAATCTTATCTCTCTATCCTAGCCTTAGTTAGTTAGGTATAGTAAAAGGTAAAGTACTAACCGGGCCACCGAGCGTAAAGCGGTTATCCTTAAGTAGTTCCGCTACTTCCTTTACTACAGCCTTAGTATCTAGTTTAAGGCAGTTATAGCTCCTAGTAATAGTATCGCGTACTACATTTATTATATAATACTAAAACACGCTAAGCTGGTCGTATAGCTAGAAAATTAGTTAGTATAGTGCTACTAAATTTAAGGACTATAAACCTTGCGTGCCGCTGGCCCTAATAGCATACTTAATACTCCATTTATTAGGTTTTTATAACGGTCTATAATAGCAATCGCCTCTTTCCACATCTACTTTATTAGTGTGTTTAGACCGCTTATATTTATTTCCGGCTAGGGAAAGAGATAAAGCTCTTCAGGCATAGAGCCTATTATTACTTATGCGATAAGATATATCTAAGCAATACTGTATATTATTGTATTAACTAGGCTAAGTAACTGCTTTATATATCGTCTAAAGTTATCCTATAGTGGTTATTCATTTAAGTAATATATACGTTTCTTTTAAGTATAGGTTTCAGATATCTTGCGGTCGCTTAGGGTTTATAGGCTTTTATTTAACAAGAACGGGACTATCTATTAGGATAATGTTATTAAAATTAATAATAATAGGTCGTACTATAGCATATTAATAACAGCCTTGCCTTTTAATAAAGATAGTTATGGTATAGAGCCTAATATTATCCCCTTTAAGATCTAGATTATCTTAGGAGCTACTGCTTAACTTATAGCATCTTTATTTACTTTTTTACGGAATAGGTAGAGGATAAGTATATTAGTTTAGTAGAACTATTTAGCTTTTGTATGCACCTTACTTCCCTAAAAAACGCTAGACGGTTTAGAGTCTTATGCTTAATATACTTTAAATAATAACCTAGTTAACTTTTATAATATAAATTAGGCATTTCTCACTAAGTATATAAAAAGGAGTTTTAATAAACTTATAATAATAAGTTAGGAGGGCGGCCTAACTGTTTATTAGGCTTTATAACGGGGCGATTAGATTATCTTACTATAGTGTAGGGTTCTACTTTATATAATATTTTTTCTATACCATATAGAAGCCTAGTTCCTTATAATATTTACCTACTCTTAAGGTAGAT
>Ga0307515_10025836_pt1 | contig 10137 bp, 8 predicted proteins | sample 17_EM_MG_FD_194513 | JGI IMG/M metagenome (GOLD analysis project Ga0307515, IMG submission 194513) | Populus trichocarpa ectomycorrhiza microbial communities from riparian zone in the Pacific Northwest, United States - 17_EM | ecosystem: Host-associated > Plants > Roots > Unclassified | place...
GGGTCCGTAAGTGGGATGTCAGGCTTTAAGTGATCCGAATGCTAGGCGTTTTTCCGTTCAGAACCGATCTCGAAACAATGACCGTGGGTGCCCACCCCTAAATAGCGCAAAAACCACCGCAACAGACACCTACTTCTGGCTGTCCGTGCCGAGGCAAGAAACCTCTTCCTGGGAAAGTCCGTGTCCGTGCGACCCGATTTGTTCTTTGTGCACTTTGAAAAATGTAGGGTCGCAGTGGGATATCTTCGTTGCAAGCCCCGCTACCACAAAAGCCAAGGCCAGCCGGAAACTCCTTATGCATCGCACGGTAGAATAAAACCAAAAGAAGTGCCCTCATTATTTCGTCTTGCCCAGAGTACGTGTTTGTGAGACGTGTTTCCAAACGAGTGCGTGATATATAATTAGCAATAGTTTATTAGGATATTATGGGTTGTTGAGGAGGCGGCTGATAGCCGGAAAACAAGTCAATCTTCAGAGACCGCCGTATAGCAAAGCATTGGTGGTCCCGGCCGCTATGGAAGAATGATGAGTTTTGTATGACGTTGATAAACGTCGAACCATTGATGAACCCACGGATCCCGCTGAGGACGTCCTTGAGCGACCGTGATTTGATGGTGGAATCAACGGCGGCGGGGGTCAATGAAGAATCGATAGTAAGGAGGGACGCAACATAACCGGCGACATGCGGGGTAGCCGTGGAGGTTCCGGAAAGGTTTTCGGTTTTGTTGTTGATCCAGGTGGAGATAACATCGGATCCTGAGCGAAGTTTCAGTGATCTCGACATAAATTCTTGCGTACCAGGAGCCCAGATATCGAGAACGGGACCGTAGTTGGAGTATAAGCCTTAACGTTATTAATTGTAGAGGCACCGACGGTGATGACGGATGGGGTGCTGGCAGGGGAGTAATTCGCAGCGTCCGCACCGTCGTTATAGGCAGCGACGACAGTGGTAACACCGGAAGGGACGAGGTTGGCGGCGGCAGTGTTGACGAAAGCGGGGAAACCACCGCCAAAGCTCAGGGAAGCAACAGAAGGGCGACTGCTATTTTTAGCAGCTCTAGCAACCCAGTTAATTCCGGAAATACTGTTTGGGATGTGGATGTCGGTCCAAAAAACAAGCTTCTTGTGAAATAGAAGCGCACACGTCGACCCAGCTACCGGATCTATGGAAAGCAAGATTCGGACAGGCAAACTTTGAGGAAACAGATAATATACACACCCAGTATCATCAAAGACCTTGACGGCGATGACCTTGGCAGACTTGGCGACACCACTGCAAGTCGCGTTAGACACCTCCGGGAGTATTCCCTACGATAGCAGACGCTCACTATGGACCAGAGACAGCAATACCAGCGCAGTGAGTACCGTGACTATAAGATCAAGTGATGAGATCGGCAAAACCAGAGAGGATAGAGGCGTGCATACCCGTAGCCATCCACGCTCTGCAAGTGACAACCGGTTAATGAGGCATCAGATTACAGTACACGGCTCGAACCTATCGTGTGATTCCCTGACGAGAGCAGGAGGATGAATAGATCAGGGAACGATTTCTTGGCCGATGCCTCCATCAGTACGTACCGCTGGACATCTACGATGAGATTAGCGAGGAAGTGGAGATGTTAACAAGCGATCACCTACAAGGTTGCCCCTCAGGAGGCACGACCTTGACAAATTCGGAGGTTAGACAGGAATTACCGTGCAGAAGTCGTGTTCCTCACCTCCGAATGCAGGCTGCAAAATGGCACGGTAAAGTCATGTCCTGGGGAAAACAGAAGAAAAGGACGACTTACGTGAGAAGTAAAGATACCTTGAACAGGGTGTGATGGTGAGATTTGATCTCAAGATTGGCTAAAGGTACTCACCGGTATCTGTATACTCGATTGCTTGTGGGTTGGTCTTCTGCCGGTACGGTCAATCACAAAGTGTACGGACCAATGATATATACGTCGGTGTTAGCTCCAGTGGATGTTTCGTACTGGTAACTGAAGGTGAGTGCGCTGGTCGACGAGTTTGATCTGGGAGCTAATACGTCCGAGACCCCAAGGGGCATTGATTCTATGAAACGACGGGAGTAAAAAAACTATTCAGATTGGATTGAGGAACTCACTGGGTGATGATGGCCTGGGTGTGAACGTATCCATCCTCCTCGATGGACACGACATTGGGAAGGGACCTCAAGAGCTCTACGTCAGCACCGGAGAAGGTTCCAACGCAACCGTTAAGGATGTCCCATTCATCGTGCGTGACCCTCGAGTGGGAGCTGATCTTGTTAAAAAGAGAGGAGACACCGACAAAACCATCAGCGTCGTCCTTGAAGGTCACGATGTAACGTCCGGCAATAGGGTTCTTGTTCTTCTTGACCGAAACGAGGGGAGAGGGGACGGCAAGAGCTGGAAGGACAGGGAGAACGACAGGGATGAGCTGTTTTGAGAATATGGCGGCTTGGAGTTGGGGTTTCCTACGTAGAAAACCACCTCGTATTTAATCCACCTCGCGAGTTCACCGAGTATAGCGACGTGGTAATGCATACACGCTGGCTACCGATGAAATGGAGGTCACTAAACGCACGGGAAGCATAAAAAGAAGGCGCACCCATGAGGTTTTTTCGACGGATCTCCGAGGTGAAGCGAGAAATATGGAAGAGGCGCACACTGCTAGCTTAAAGGCCTACAGTTGTATAAGGAGTTGCCCGACCCCGAGTGCCGTAGAATTGCGTATCAACGAGTGCAGATTGGGAATCAGCTGGGCAAAGAAAGGTGCGCGGACTGAATTTGGCTGCAAGAAAGATCCAGAGAGTTTACGCGGCACCTCCTCTCTTTGTAAAGCGGCCTGTTCGCGCGTTTGGATCTTGGAATGACTTACTATCGCGAAGGAGTTTCAATTCATTCCGCCACATGATCGGACACCGACCAAGTTTCGATGCATGTCAGTTGCCTGGATATCCCTTGTGCCCCAAGACTTGGGCAGGGGGGCCTGAAAATTCATCATGCCAACAGGACGATCTCGGTGCAGAGTTGCGTGGAACTCGTGGGGATGGAGACAGGTGTGCCACAGCGATCGCCACACCTTGATGGCCAGCTTGACCGATGTGTGGCTATTCTACCGACGTGCACCGAGTCGTAAGACTCAATACCTTGAGCTTCGCTAGACCCGTCTTCACCTGGAATTTCGTCAGAATATAAATATTGAATAGAGGTCGGTTAAGTACCAGGAGCAGCAATGATAATATGGCAAGAAACAGACGAATGCTCCCACAATCACTGTTCCGAGTCGCAAGCCCCGTGGGGTGAATAGCAGGCTTTCCCCGAACTGTGGATCTCTTCAGCGCACAATCGCAGGGTACAGGGCCCTTTGCTCACTGTGTTGGCCATTCGTGATCTTTAGACCATGTGGCAGATGGTAACGGAAAATCGCGATCCATGAGGGCACAAGGAGATATTGTCGGATATAAGACCAAAGCGTGCGACCGTAGTAAATCAGAGGGCAACGAAGTAGGACTGCACGCCCCGACAATTGCTATTATGGTGTAGTCTGTCTAGAACATATATAAGATGAGCCAAGTGTAGATGTCGTGAAAGATCATGATACCCTCGCGGTCACCGTACACACTCGGTACTTTAGGGTGTAAGGTTTTCTCGTCCATCCATAAAGCCCGTCTCTTTACAGTGTTACACCACGCATCACTTCGGGATGCTGAGCCCCAGTGCCATCAAAAACAACCGCCAAATTAGGGCCGCATTCTGTAGAAAACGGTCTATCGAAACGTAAGCAGCTGCAATGGACGAGAGTGCGGACGTGGGGCGTGCAAAAGCACATACAGAGATAAGCGGTATTTTCAAGCTGCTGCACAAGCGCGGCAAAGACCGAAACCCCCGAGAAGTTTCCCCCAGTTTCCCCCACACAACTGACCAGCGCACCGGGCTACAAGTTCCGCCGGCGTGGATCTTAGGATTCCATTTTGGCGGGCGTCGATTTTGAATCCGACGGGATTGGCCAGGCCATATGACTTTACGTGGAGGGATTTGACCAATCCAGAACGTCCAAATTGCAGCAGCCAGGGTTGGGCATCTTGAGTCTCGTTCGGACGAGGGTTGAGAAACGTTGAGAACGAGTCGTCGAAAAAAGTCGATAGTTGTCAAGTTTGAGGCGTGTCTAGCGTCTTGGAGTCTAGACGCGTGCAGGGCGCGAGAGCCGGGAGAAAATATCAAGGTCGAGTGAGCGGACAAGTGTCGAAGTTTACAACGAGCGCCCGGCGAGCGTGCCAGTGCGGCATCAGCACGACGGAAGTGGGTCGCAACGGGGAACGCTCACTGTGGGTCCATTGGAAAAGCCAATCGCTTGCAGGGCAGTGGAGCAGCCGAAGATATGCTTATCAGTAAACTGCCGGTTCGTTGGGTTGTAGTGCTAATTCGATACAAATTTCAGAAGGTCGAAGCGGGACATAAAAATACACGCAAGAAAAAAAAACAATCAGATACTCGCAGGCAATTCGCGTATACCACTCATCACACCCTTAACAAACACCTCAAGCTTCGCATGACCCAACGGGCACAACCCGCTCCTACACGGTTTAATCTTCCCGCTTCCTTCCAACACCGACAAACATCCACTCACGTCCAACTTCTTCCTCGATATCCCTTCCACCAACAACTTCTTGACATCGTTGTATCCGACGGAACAACAGCCTCCCGGGGCGGGCTGATCCGTGACCGCTTTCTGGACCGTGTCTTTGCGGGCTTGCTGAAGGACGAGAAGGCGGTGGTAATCTAACCCGGACATATACTTCATGTCTTCCGTACACCCCTCCCCTTGCTTAACGAGGTCGGCGTATACGGTGCGAGTGGACGCGAGTTTAGCCTCTTCAAGGAAGGACCATCGACACGCGATAGCATAGGCCCGTAAAGGGTCGAGATCGAGGAAGCGAGGAGAGGCGAGGATGGTTCTGAGTCGAGATACTACCCCCTCTGCTCCGTATTTCTCCGCTGAGACGAGGACATTGCCGAGGGTGGCAAAATCCTCAATTCTTGGAGAGGGAATCGGATAGATGTATCGGAGGAGAATATCAAGTGTGGTCGCCGTCTCTGAAAGATCGATGCGTGGAAGCTCGTGGGCGAGGTCAGGAGGTTGAGGGAATGCAAACATGTTGCGGAAGACGGGTGAAGCGATGGACAGGATGCATCTATGGACCCGGAACTCCTCGCAATCGGCGGAGCGAAGGACGAGGTCCGCGTCTTCAGCGTCGAAGGAGTAAGACATCTTCTGTTCCAGTCGTAAAAAAGAAGATACGGAGTGTTTGTCGAGGGTGAGGGCGAGGGTCCAGCCGTCGGAATTGCTTACACACAAGATATAACGAAAGCCGTCTTTTCCATCAAGATTTTCCGTGGTGATTGACAGCCAGCCCCTGAAAGAATCCTGTGTGGACAAAGGCGCGACCGACACAAAGAAGCGGAGTCTCGTTCCGGGCCCCGCGATGGCTGAAGGGGGATGAACTGACGTGGAAAGGGCCGCTTAAGATACCGCCTTTCACTGTGTCTCGGCGCACAGCTAAGTTACGTATCGTGTCGTCTTTGAGGCGGGGGGAAGTCATCCTCAAATTTCTGATAGTCACGACAGAATGCATAGGACAATTGGTCTTCATCGACAGAGCCACAAGTCCACTCACTACGACCCTGGAAAGTGGTTTCCCCTGCCAGGGGAATGATGGACGATCGTGGGAACCAAATCGTGTCGGCCCGACGGTCTCCGTCGGATTCTGACGATTGGTCGACAACTGAACAAGCGCTTGAGCGCACACCGACGATGAGTTAGTGGCACAGCGGAGGTCCTTGATGCGAATTCCGTTACCACCGGAGCCAAGGTTGGCCGTCATCCGAAACTCACCACGCGTCACATGGTAGAGTAAAACCAAAAGAATTCTCCTACTTGGTTAGAGTACACGTTCGTGCAACATTTTGCCAAAGGAAAACGTAATAAATAATCGGGTATATAGTCTATTGGTATCACGCCTTTGCATTTAGAGACCGTTGTTGAGGAGGCGGTTGGTGGTGCCGGAGGCTGGAAAGGCCGGAAGGGCGGTCAATCCCGCTGTGCAAATGCGGGGGTGCAGTACTTACGGATACCGCTGAGGACACCGTTGAGAGCCTTCAAATTAATGGTGGAGGCGATAGAAGATGGGGTCAAAGAGGAGTCCAAGCCGAGCAAGTAAGCAGAGAAACCAGCAACGTGGGGGGTAGCCATCGACGTTCCGGAGGCGGAGTCGGTTTTACCGTCGATCCAGGTGGAGGTGATGTTAGTACCTGCCACACCAGTGAGATCACTTCGAAACCCAATGACTTTTCTCTGCGTACCAGGGGCCCAGACATCGAGAACAGAACCGTAGTTGGAGTAAGAAGCCTTGGCGTCTGCGATAGTAATCGAACCGACAGTGATAGCAATGTTAACATGAGCGGGAGAGGTGTCGCCAGCATCGGCATTGTCGTTACCGGCGGCGACGACGGTGGTGACACCGGAATTTATTAGGCTGACGACAGCGTTGTCGATGGCTGTAGAAGCATTACTTGCCAAACTCATAGAAGCAACAGCGGGACCACTGCTGCGATTGCTCGCAACCCAGTTAATTCCAGAAACAATATCGGCAATGGTACCAGTGCCATCGTCGCTGAGAACCTTGACAGCAACAACCTTTGCGCTCTTTGCAACACCGCTGTACTAATCTCAGCAGTACGATGGGAATAGTGAGACCATCATACGCACTAGGGGCCAGAGACAGCAATTCCGGCACAATGGGTTCCGTGACCATTTCCGTCTTTGTCCTAGAGCCCGTTCATTTAATCGTCAAGGAGAGAACCGTGGGCGATAACTCACGGCATAGCCACCTATCATTATCCATCAACGCAGGTTAGAAATGTCTTGTTAACATACGAAGACAGTATCGTACCGCTGTCAAGATATGTTAGTGAAGATGGATCGTTGCAAATAAGACAGAACTCACAAAGTAGTGCCCCAGCTAGCACGACCACCGAAGGCAGGCTACAGAAACCGTGTGTAAGAGAGCGGATGCAAAACAATTGGTTCCATGTTGACTCACGTGGCTGGTGAAAATACTAGTATCTGTAAAACCACGTGAGCTAATCGAAGAGCTCTAGCTGAGTTGATTCCACGCACCGATGATATAAACGGTGGCGCCACTTCCAGCAGTTGAGTCGTAGTCGTAGCTGAAAGTGAGAGCGCTGGTGTTCTGGTTAGCGAGCTTAGTTTGGGAGCTGACACGTCCGAGACCCCACGGAGCGTCAGTCCTGAAGTGAATGCATGAATGCCACCGAATAGTCTGAATCTTGGGGGTGCTTACTGGGCAACCGTGGCCTGGGTGTAAACGAGCCCGTCCTCCTCAATGGAGAGAACGTCGGGGTTGGACTTCAAAGCTTCGACCTCGGCCTCAGAGAATGAACCAGCGAAACCATTAATGATGTCCCACTTATGAGTGATGGAAGAGGCATCGAAGGGGTCGATATTGGCTTGGCGGCTAGCGCTTTCCTTGAGGATGACAATGTGTCGTCCTGCAATGGGTTCCCGGGCCTTCTGCACCTTGATGAGGGGAGAAGGGGCGGAGAAAGCAGGGAAAACGCAGAGAGCGAGGATGATGAGGTTCTTGATGAGCATAGCCGGGGATGCGGACGAGGGGGTGAAGTTTTGGGGTGGCCGGGTTGGGGGGCTCCACTGAAAGTCCAGCGCGTATTTATGGGACTCTCTGGAGGCATGCGAGTGGGAATGGTTGACCTGAAATCGCGTACCCGGAGACAGCGGGTGGAGACGGGCAATGCGCCGCGCGGCAGTATCAAACGGCCAGATAATTCGGTCAAGGGATCAGTTGGCGCATGGAAAGCCCCAGGATCCCTTGATCGGGGTGTACTGTGGCGCAGAATAAGGAACGAAAAATACATTGGAGGGCACGTTTCGTCGGCAGTATCGGCGTTGGCTTCGTTATAATCCTATAAATTCGTGTTTCCCTAATGAAGTAGACAGCCTTAGTGGGAGGGACGCTCATGTAGATGAGGGGGCGATCTGATCGGAACGGTAACCACAGCTGGCTTCGAAATGGTTTGACAAATAGACACTGCCATAGGATAGAATCCTGAACGGCTCATTCGCCCCGTGTATAGGATCTAAAACAATAATTTTATATCAATCGCAAGCGTAATGGCGCCGCTATCTAGACGCACAACCGATGTATGCCGCACAGGAGGTTATCGCAATGAAGCTTCTTGACGAGACCTTCGGGAGCAGCCAACGCAACGCACGGGAGCGCCCATCCGTCTCCGAAGGCACTTAGACGAGAAGATCGCAAAGGTATCCAAATGCCGCCGGTCAAATGAACCGGTACGAAAGGGTCGTTGGACCAGTGATCGAAGGATATGAGAAGGCGATCAACGCTCTGGAGGCGGAACTGAGCCAAGGTCAGGCTGTGTTGAGGCGTGCCGGCAGGAGGTACGGAAAGAAGGAGACTCGAGTTGGCGATCCTTCAGGAGAGGCACCCAGTGACTGAAATGTATGTCGAGGAGCTGAAGAGTCGTGCAGCGAGATTAATGGAGAGGAAGCTTCTACGAGGTGAACCTTAAATCATGCTATTTGTCTGCTCTCCTCACTGTATCTTCCTCAATACTTCAGGCTAATGTCAGGGACTTGGAAGAACATCTGAAACAAACATGACGAGACGGACCTTAGCTCTTCTGAGTCCATGAGTCCGTTCTCAATCCCCAGCAGGTTGTCGAGCGACTTGAGGAGGCAGAACACCGCCGCGAGGAAGTAGAAGTTTCATAGAGTCGAGTTGCATCCCTCACCAAGGAGGGACAGAATTGGAGGACGACTTGGAAGAAAGGGAGGAACGGGTGAAGGAGCTAGGAACTGGAGGCAAAGAAGAATGAGCAATAGGATCGGAGTCCTCGCGGAGCCGGACCGAATCCGGACCGACCGCCCAACGGAACTTTAAACTTGGAAGCGATCGATTTCTGATTGCACGTCTCTCTTCCCAGATGGACTGATAACGACGGAGAGCCGGAGGCGGGACTGGCATCGATGCCAGTGTAGCAGATACAACGGCTTGCGGTGCCACGACATCAAAACCTTAGGAGTTCTTCTCCCCAGCCGCGCCTCCTCCTAATATGACCGAGCCAACGCTCGGCCGAACCCAACCACATCTGTCTGTCTGCTTGACGTACTTGTAGCGAGCCCACCTCGGAGAAATGAGGGGGGTCGCAAAAACTAGACGAAGCGAACGGCGTTACGACCAACGTCAACGGCTCTGGCTTCACCACTCACCAAAACCCCTCTATCCATCGCGCCCCCGTTCGAAGCCCCGCAGACGTTCGTCGAGGGCAATGCCGGTGCGATTCTCTGCGGGATTTTGTTCAGATTCAGGATACCAAACCCTCTCAGGGCCTTGTCGCTTCAGAATCTTCGGAGAGAAGCAGATTATTTCTCGGGCAACACTCCCGAATCCACAAGGAGGAATCTTGTGAGGAACATGAGTGAGAACTCAGGGAGCTGCCGCATTTTTTTCGGACATACGGCCTCAGTGGAACCTCTCCACCGAGGTTGGCGGGTTTCTCCGACGCACCGTCAAACGACGGCGGGTTTCTCACTGGTCCTCCATACGGGCCGCTCTCGCATGGGAGCTTTCCTCAGCCAAATCGCGCAAACCCCCGTTCTCCAGCAGCAACTGGCTTACAACGGGAGGCGCTCAGTGGTTCGAACTTGATTTCTATGGTTTTTTCATCTCGTCGGTTTGTCTCCTTTGCAACCGAGTTGTGCAAGGCTGTCGTCGGGAGTTGTCTTAGATGACGGCTGTGGCATAAACCTCCCGGCCTTTCAAAAACCTCGACCGGATTGCTTTGCGGTGGGTCGGACATAACTGGACCGCGCTGCCCGGTCCTTTATCGGCCGCAGCATTTGAATTCAACCGGAACTACGTGAGATACATCGAGGACAGTAATACCTATAATAGAAACCTTGCACTACGAACTAGGGTAAATCCCAGAGTAAGATCATAATGAAAGGAACTGCTATGTCTCACTCCGACGCAGATCCAGATGGGGTAGCCGGACGTGACGAACCCACGAGCCACGGGTGGTGCAAAAAAAC
>Ga0307515_10025837_pt1 | contig 10137 bp, 5 predicted proteins | sample 17_EM_MG_FD_194513 | JGI IMG/M metagenome (GOLD analysis project Ga0307515, IMG submission 194513) | Populus trichocarpa ectomycorrhiza microbial communities from riparian zone in the Pacific Northwest, United States - 17_EM | ecosystem: Host-associated > Plants > Roots > Unclassified | place...
GTTATTTTTTTTTATCTTTAATCTAGCAAAAGAAATTAAAAAAAAAATAGAAGCATGAAATGTATTAATATTTATTATTTATGAGAGCCAAATCTCATTAGAACTTTTGATGTTGGAGATGTCGATGGTAAAAAAAAATCTTTTAAGAAAATAAGATTGAAGAGTATATTAAAGTAATGATTTCAGGTTTTTTAGATAATTCACAAAAAAAAATCAATTTATGCACACAAATAAATTTTTTTGTTGGGATTTAATGTTGTTGATTTTGATAGGAAGATAGATGTTTCTGGAGACAGTTTATCAATTTATATACATCTATCTAGTTTTATGTCTGGAGTTGACTTTGATAATATGAATTGCTCTAGTTTTTTTGTGAGTTGAGAGTTTAAAGAAGTTGGTGATGAGAAGAAAAGGTTAAACGATAAGTTTCTTGTTGGTGCCATTGTCTGACTTAAATTAAAAAATCAGCGTTGGTGTCTAAAAAAATTACGATGCTTAAATGATAAATTGTTGCTGAACTAAACTCAAGTGTATGAATAATGAAATTGTCTTGATTTTCATTTTGTTTCCTTTTGGTGACAGCTTGAATTTGATTGACATCTCAATTTTGTTCCCGTTAATTTTTTAACCGATATTTTTCCACATTCTTATAGTCATGGATAACAAAGGCCTTCTCGAATGGGATTGTGCTTATGATAGGATTGCAACTAGTTTAATGTGATAATAAAAATAAGACCATAATGTCGTATTATTGTATTTATGATGTATTAGTAGTCCAATGCATATTAATGTAATTGTAAACTAAGAAATTAATACATGTTTTTTTAAATCATTTTACTAGTAACCACATTTTCAACCGCGGTTTTAATCAAATTTTATTTATTAGTCATTTTACTAGTAACATCATTTTCAACCGTAGTTTTAATTAAATTTTATTTATTAATCATTTTACTAGTAATATTATTTTCAATCGCAGTTTTAATCAGATATTTTTAAACTGTTTTTATCCAACCACAATTACAACTATATTTTTCATCAAATACATAGTTTAATCAAACCAACCATGTCTAAAATTAATTTTTATAAACCTATTTTTTTAATTACAACAAAAAAAAAATAGCCAGATACAAAATACACTCCAAGCTTTTCCGTGTGGTCAACAGGAAAATTGGACCCAAAACATCTTAAGCTACACGGAAATTACAATGTTTGAAACGACCACCAAAAGAAAAGAAATACCTACATTCTACGAACTTGAAAAGTTTAGTAGAATTTGGATTATACGTAGCAGTGGCACCCCTTTCTTGACCAGGCGCCCGCCCTGAAATTAACAGTGATCCCTCCATTACCATTTTAACGAAGGGAGGTCATTTGTTATCAAAGTACTTTGTGTATTTTCCTAGTTTGGATAATATGTTTTCCATCGAGGTTGGATTTTATCTCCTTTTCGTTTTGCTATATATAAATAAAAGGATATATAGATAGAATATTTTATATATTTCTCAGACTGGAACTCGATATTTTTTCAAGATCACAATCCGAAATAAAATCACGAAAAACAAAAGGCATAGGCGATTTCGTGTTCGATTTAGGAGGTCATGCATGATTCATAATTAACCCACCCTGCCTTTTGCACAGACGGTCTCGAAGCAGTGCAAATAGGGTTCCTCGACTGCTTATTTCGAAGAGCAATAACTGTAGAGTGACTTTAGTGTAACGGGGCTGCTTTTGACTATTTCGGCATAGAACCTTCCTCGGTCGGAATTTTTTCCTTTTCACATGGGTAACGGGGCCCATGCGCCTATCGGTGCACTTGTTTTTTTTTGTTTTCAATTATCTTTTAATATTTTTATATTGCTTTGATACGGTAATATTAAAAATAAATTTAAAAAATAAAAAATATTATTTTAGTATATTTTTAATTAAAAATACAATTATTTAAATATACTCCAAAGAATGTGTGCGTAATAAAGGTACTATGATTTGTTTTTATATGTTGCGTAGGTTTTTATACAATGAAAAAAACAACCACTTCTCTTAGCACCATCTTAATTTCCTTCATTTTTAAGTCAAGGTGCGCTTGGAGCCCCACCTCTCGAATGCCAACAGCCAACTAATCCATCGCAAAGTGTTGAAGTCGTATGCAGACCCAAGTCTTCGATTGTAAATTTGTAACTTTTCTCCACGTCTAATTCGATTGGATCTATAACTTGGCTATGCCATATCTAAGTTCGAAAGGATAAGGAAGTTGGAGAGGAATCAGAGAAGATGGCCCAAGCAGATTGCAATTCCAGCAGGGACAATAGATGGCTACTCCACGGAATGACAGCTCTTGTCACCGGTGGAAGTAAGGGACTCGGGTAAATATCTCTCTTCCTTCTTTTCCTTGCTCTTCACTCGTCCCTGTTCATCGAAACCTTACAGTTCAGTTCAGCTCAGTGTAATTTGATGTTAAATTTCTCCAAAAAGCCAGTCACTTAATGTCTGTTCGCAAATATATGATCTTACGATTCGTCCTGTTTCCTCGTTGAGACTTCATTTAGCCTCCTTTGTCCGACTTTCCCTTGTGCTGGCTAACTATTTGCTGAATTTGTTTTATATGGTCAGGCATGCTATTGTGGAGGAATTGGCAGGGCTAGGTGCCACCATCCATACATGTGCGAGGACTGAGTCTGTGCTCAATGAATGCTTACAGGAATGGAAGATGAAGGGTTTCAAAGTCACGGGTTCGGTTTGCGATGTTTCCTCTAGAACTGAACGAGAGAAGTTAATGAGCACGGTCTCCTCTCAGTTCGATGGGAAACTTAATATCCTTGTAAGTCACCCTTTATTGACATCTCTTGCAAAAGCATCGTGAGTATAAGCTAGTGTATTAGTGTTAAAGAGCAATTAAGATCTATACTTTCAGTTCTTGGAGGTTTTGGGTTCAATTCTGATCCCCCCTGGTTCATTAGCATTTAATAGTATTTTAATTTTGCCTTGCTTAAGAGCTCAATATAAAATGCTGTTCTTGTACCGATTCAATTTTATATTGTTTCTTGAAAATTAATTCGAGCTAATAATATACCAAATCCTGTTTCTCTAGGTCAACAATGTTGGGATACTATATTTTCAGAGGACCATTGACGTCACTCCCGAAGATATCTCACTTTACCTGAGTACCAACTTCGAATCTGCCTACCATCTGTGCCAACTTGCACATCCTCTTTTGAAAAACTCAGGAGCAGGAAACATCGTCTTTATGTCTTCTGTTTCTGGTGTGGTATCAGTGAGTGTTAGCCTATATGGAGCAACTAAAGGTACCGAGTTCAATGTTTTCTTAATCTGATTGACTTTTGTTTCAACCTAGCTAGCCATCCGCTCAGAAATGAAGAGTAGATATTTGAAGGTTGTGAGTTTTGTGTGCTTACTTGCAGGAGCAATAAACCAACTTACAAAGAACTTGGCATGCGAGTGGGCAAAAGACAATATAAGGGCCAACTCCGTTGCGCCATGGTTAATCAGAACTCCACTTGTTGAGCGTGTAAGAATGTTTTATACATGCTTGTGTAATTGTGCTGTGCTCTTTGTCAGCTAGCTAGCGAGCATGAACATTGCTGAAACACACCCATGTGCCTTTTGTTGTTAATTAATATGACTTTTATGATTTGAATTAAAATCAATGCTGTTAAATATAGATTATCACCTGGCAGTTTAAGTTTTGGGGATTGAGTGATTCTTTAACGTGTTTCGTGTTTCAGGATCTGGAGAATGAATTGTTTTTGAAGGCTGTTGAGGCTCGCACTCCAATGGGACGACTTGGAGAGCCGAAGGAAGTGTCTTCTTTGGTGGCATTTCTATGCATGCCTGCAGCCTCTTATATAACAGGACAAGTCATTTGTGTTGATGGAGGATTTACTGTGAATGGTCTCACTGTGTAAACTTGAATTAGAACCGTTTCGTGAGGGATTTGGACGATGTACGGTCCATCGTATTTCCTTGCTATTACCATATGCATGTATTTAAGTCTCTTATACTGGTTGTATTTGGGTCTTGAGAAATAAAGAAGAAGTCAGTTTTTTTCCAGCTCTGCTCGATCTGGTGCTCCATCGATGCAAATATGATGTCATGGAAAATCTCTTGGTTCCCTTAACAAGCCTCTGTAAATCAATGATTTCTACTACCATCCTGTGAAGAATTTATTAAAATTGGCAAATATCCTGCGAAGAATTTCTTGGTATCTGCAGCTAGCAGGCAACTAACAATGAGTTAGAAATCTATCGATAAGTACGTATTTGGTTTTTTATCCTCTTATTAGGTTTAGCCCATCATTTTTTCGAGAATTTGATTCATCATATATGATGTTGTGATTGATGTTTAAATTAATGAAATGTATCTTTTTTTAATTAAAAAAATATTGGTTAAACAAAAGTCTTAATTGTTTTCAAAGCATAGAAGTACAATTCCTTTCACTTTTATTAAGCGGGTGTTTGGTGTTGTGGCTGCGGGTGAAGTTCACCCGCAGCCACAACTATTTATTAATGTTTGGTAAGGTCACCCGCAGCCACAACTATTTATTAATGTTTGGTAAGGTAAGAAAATCAGTTTTTTCTTTGTGGGACCCACTTGTAACTGTGGTGTGCCACAAGTTTCCAAGAAGCAGCCAGGAGCTACTTCTTGTAAGGAATAAAACGTATGAACAGTGGAGCATGCTCCACTGTTCATGGGTTTTATTCCTTTTTATTCCATTAACAATGGAGCATGGCTCCACTGTTCCGGTTGGACCGGTCCGGTTCGAAGCTATTGAACCGGGTCCGACCCAACAAAATAAAAAAATATATTTTTAATTGTGTTTTATTAAAAAAACTAGTGTTAAACATTATTTAATGACACTATATAAATTAGACGAAGATCACTTGATGATGTAACATTTGCAAAATTTGATCGCAATCCTAATTTTATTTCTGATTATATTTTACCTGATGTTGTTGCACTCTTAAGAAATTTGTGAAAAATATAGTTCTTGTAGGATGCATTTCATACGTGATGAAATTGTAGATAGTTTAATGGAACAAAAAAAAAATATTTTATATAAAGTATTATTTATTTCATGATATAATAGTAATAGTTAAATCTATAATATTTAAATTAAAAACCATCAATATTAATATATATTTTTTAAAATTATTTTATAACCTCAATTTCAAAAGCATTCTTAACCAAACACATTAAATTACTTTTTGGCCAACCTCAATTTTAACCACAGTTTTAACCAAACATATATTTTTCCAAACCAACCTCAACTAAAAGTACTTTTTATAAAACAACTTTTTCAAACCACAACCACAACAGCAGCCGCAATGCCAAACAAGCGTGGTGTGGTTAGTAATGGGATGCATAAAATTTTTTAATTAAAAATATATTAATTTTTTTATATAATTACTATTTTAATTTATTTTTAATATTTATATATTAAAATAATTAAAAAATATTAATTTGATTTATCTTCTATTGTTGACGCAAGAAAGAGTGTTTGTCCCATCGACCCAGTATTTGAACAAGTGTTAGTGCGCTACCACACTCACTGGCCTACAAATTCATGCATCGATGTAAACAAGTAAATAAATAAAAATATTGGATGTAAACCGTGTTTCTAAAAAGTTTTAATTTTTTTTGTTAAAAATTAATTTTTTTATATTTTGAATTGTTTTGATGTGCTGATCTTAAAAATAATTTTAAAAAAATAAAAATATATCATTTTGATGCATTTCGGCATGAAAAACAACCGTAACCACACTCCCAAATAGATCCTTCATCATACAAGATGAACAAAATGAAAGAAATTGAGAACTAAAGCAACATTGAAAGATGAACTTAAAAAAATTAATTTTTTTTAAAAAAAAATATAACTCGAGTCGGTATATTGAATTCACGTCTTATTAAGAGACCAGGATAAGTCGGCATAGAAATAATTGAATAAAACAATAGAAATCAACTCTCAAACAAACTATATGATGAAAGGCAAAACTGTAAAATCAATCAATTTAAAGAAAAATATCTTGGATCAACTCAACTATTTTGTCACATAGGATATAAAATTAGGATAACTTCACATAAAAGAAATAATAAAAAAAAAAGATCATGAAGCTCAAGGTCCAATAACCTAATATTGACGAATGAAATTGAAAAAAAATCCGTTAAAAAAAAAAGTGGGCTAAACTTTAAAGCTCGTGACCTCGTCGCGAGACTAGAATTACCCCTTATAAAGAAAACATAAAAAAATCACGAAGCAAAATTCTTAATTATTCAAAAAACAATTCTAAGAATGAAGACCAGATTTGGATACAAAAATTAAAAGAGATGAAATATTGAGGAGTGAAGTTGAAAAAAAAAAGAACTAATAACAAAAAAAAAATAAGAATGAAGATTAAATTGGATACAAAAATTAAATAAAATACAGAAATAAATCAAGAAAGGTATTGAAAAAATGATAATCAAAATAATAATGATCAAATTGAATACAAATTTAAATGAAATAAAATGCTAAAAGATAAAATAAAAAAAATCATCTTCAAACAGCTTTAAAATCAAAACAAATAGGAAGAAAAAAACAATAGATCAAAATTGATAAAAATACAAAATGATAGGACATATTTGATTTCTTAAAAAGCTGACGTGAAATTTAAAACGGTAAAAGAAAAAAGATGGAGGAAAAAAAAAAAAATCACAAGAGTCACTACTTTGCCATTCACACATGTCTAACCATAAGAAGAGGACGATACTTTCAAGGTTTTTGTCAAAGGCGATGTTTAACAGCCAGGAGTTGTTGCCCAAATTGTTGCCCAAAAAGCGCTAGCGTCTCCCATTTACTATGCATGTGCCATCCACTTTAAATTTTCTAATTATATTCATAGTTGTTGAAAGATTAAATTACTCCTTATTAAAATTGATGATAAATAATAAAAAAACATGATCAAACAATGAAAATGAAATTGGACGTCAGTTTTACTTTTTTTGTTTTTAAGGGTAATGTAATTATTTTATTGTGCAAGCAAAGCATTAAAAGACCAGAAAGCCTTTTTTTCTAATTTTTATTTTTTTTTATTTTAAGAATATTTAAGTTATTTCATCATGTACCTAATATATATAAAAAAATATTTTACCCCACCATCAAGTTAAGTGATTTTATATAAGAATAATTATTTTATTACATGAATCTACAACAAAATATGAGCTTATGTAAAGTGAAAGTGCTAGCTCTTTTAACTTTTGTTTTAATGTTTTTCAATTATATAGTATTTTAAAGAGTTGGTTTAGCTGTTAAGAAATTAATCTTAATTTTTTAGTGTTATAAAATATTAGAACTGTTAATCTCATATGTATTTAATAAATAAATAAATAAATAATTATAAGGTTTGAGAATTACCTGTAAAAATCTTAAGTTTTATTAATGAAAATGTGTGTTTTTGATATTGTGACGTAGAATATTTTTAAGAATATATTAAAATATTTTTTTTATTTTTTATATCAGTATTTAAAAAATAACGAAAACACAAAAATAAACTCACTTATTATATTTAGCACAGTGAAACTCTTATTATTGAATGCACCTCCTATCATTTTGAAAAATAAAAAAATTATACATGTAGAAGAATTGAAGCCAAATCTAAAATGAAAAATGATGTATGAACAAATTCTTGATTTTGGAAGCTTTTAAATAGATCTTCCAAATACAAGGATACGAAGAATCTTAATATTTCAGAATCAAGGTTTCCTCTAAAAATTAGAATGAGCAGGACGCTACGTAGTACGTTCGCTGCCACATAAAGTAGATAGATGATCAAATCAACTGGTTAAATTGAAAAAAAGAAAAAAAAAAGAAATTCAATTAATTGTCTAAAATTCTAAAAAAAGAAAAAAGAAAACACCCTCTTCAGTCAAAGGTTAAAGCGTCCGTCCGCGCGTGTCGAAGATTAGGAAACCCACACAGGTTAATTTTGTAGATAATAGCGGTGACCGAGATCATGCATGTCTGGTGCACATGGAGCATTGCTGCCTGCGTCTTGGAAAACATGAACACCCAGTCACCCATGCACAAACGGGTAACCGGGGAATTGGACTGGTGTAATTTGTAAATAAATAAAGAAAAAAAAATTATTTTATATTAAAAAAAGTTTTCTTTTTAATGTGTTTAAGTAAGGATTTCAATTATATAGTAAATTAAGTCAGATAAACTCTTCTATTTGACTTTCTAATATATTATTATATTGATATTTATAATATCAGAAGATAATATTTAGAACTTGAAACTTAATATAAATAGTTATATTGTTTCATAAATAATTATATTATTTGATAAACAATTATATTATTTCATCAACAATCATATTGTTTGATGAACGGTCATAGTATTTTATCAACAATTATATCGTTTAATGAACAATTATATTATTTTATTGTTATGTTTTAAGTCTATAAAAACATGTTACTATACAGAAAAAAACACAATAAAAATATTTTTTTTCTTGGTTTTATCTTCTTATTTTTTTAGAGGTTTAGAGGATTTAGTTGTATTCTAGAGGTGTTGTCTTGTGTGAAATAAATAAACATCTTAAAAATAATATTTTCAAGTCTCCATACAAATTTTATAATTATTTCCATTCTAAATATTCCTAACAAACTGTAGATTCATTACTTGGCCGCAAAAAGCTTTGGCAACTGGATTTTCGCGTAGTTCACCGACTAAATGATCCAAATTGAAATAAAACGAAGGGCATTATTAATCGTTTAAATTGCAGGTTATACATCACTCCCTCAATCCTCGCGTATATACATCACTTGAGGAATAAATAAATGGACTCCTTGACCTTCGTGTTCATGAGGGGAAATCAAGCAAGCTGTTAGCATGCCAGCACTGACGCTCGTACAGGGAAAACACACAGAGTCATGAAAGCTTCATTAGATCCTTGGGCTGCCGTGCTGCCAGATACAACTTTGGAACCAGTGGAGGTGTCAGCCTCTGATTCTCCCTCAGCTCATACCAATCCTTTTGCTTTATCATTCGCATGCTTACGGATTCCATCACTGCGCCAAATGTTATGCAGACAAGCTACTGGAAAACTACGCGCTCCTCATCTCCCATGCAGAAAACCAGCTAGCAACTTGTAAAACATGCAATAAATCCACCCTTCATTAAACCCAAGTGCTTACCACCACGTAACCAGCTTCCCCTGCTTTCAAACCTCAGTGTTTCACCAAACCTTCCACGAGTTTCTGCTCTTCCCGAAACGTGTCCGTCATTGCTGCTTTCCCTCTCTTGCAACCCCCTTCCCTTTCCCTGCCACAGCAAACACCACTTTTTTACACCATCCATAGTTTGGTCCCACGTGTTCTGCTCTGACGTGTTCTGATTTTGAAACTCCGTTTACGTTTACCTTTAGAAATAGAGATGATATATTAGATAATTGATTAAATTTTTATTTTAAATAATTTATTTATTTATTCAGTTATGTAGTTTAATATGAAAAGTTTAAGTGATTGATTGTTGTTAGTTAGTAATGTTTTCTGAACTAATATGATTGATATCTGAAATTTTCAAAAAAAATTATTTGATGATTATTTGAACTTTTAAATGCTTAAGTCAATAACTTTGTAAAAGAGAAAACGTAAAATGATATATTAAAAAGATAGATTTTAAAAACATGTATGCTATGAGTGTGGAAACTTTCAGATGGTTAAGTTAATAACTTTACAGAGAAAAATATAAAATGATATTTTAAAAAAATATACTCTGAAAATATGTATGTAAAAAAAGTTAAGAATGAAGAGGTTGTGAATTTGGAGTTTGAAGGATTCATGATGTATTTATAACCTATGAATCTTTTCCTTTTGTGAAGAGAAGGGGTTGAACACAGATGACATATGGAACTTGCGAGTTGCAAGTGTCATAAGCAACCCTCTCAAAGTGTAAAATGGCTAACCATCTAGGTGGTGGCCCAGTGGTAAGAACTTGGGATCAAGAGGTTTGCTCTCTCTGTGGTCTCAGGTTCGAGCCCTGTGGTTGCTCATATGATGGCCACTGGAGGCTTACATGGTCGTTAACTTCAGGGCCCGTGGGATTAGTCGAGGTGCGCGCAAGCTGGTCCGGACACCCACGTT
>Ga0307515_10025838_pt1 | contig 10137 bp, 4 predicted proteins | sample 17_EM_MG_FD_194513 | JGI IMG/M metagenome (GOLD analysis project Ga0307515, IMG submission 194513) | Populus trichocarpa ectomycorrhiza microbial communities from riparian zone in the Pacific Northwest, United States - 17_EM | ecosystem: Host-associated > Plants > Roots > Unclassified | place...
TTGTGGATTCATTTGTTCACATGAACAATGTGAATTTTTTATTTTGCTCCTTTAACTTTTAATTATTGCAATTTTATTCTCATTAGTTATAGTATCATGATTTCTTTTATGTGTAATCCTTTCAATTTGCATTACCTCTCATGTGCTAAGTTTTGAGGGATATTCGAAGACTGGTTCGGTTTTGATTTTGCAAAATTGTATTTAAATAGGGTTGAAAATACAAATTAAAAGAATAAAGATTATATTTGATAAAGAATAAAAACACATGTTCTATTTCGATTTCGTTGCGTATAACTTGAGTTTAATCCTTATTTTAGATTTTCTATCATTTGATCCCTATTATTGTGGAGATTCACGTTTCGATACTAGTATAAATTTTATTCTCTTCACTTTTAAATTCCTAAATGTTAAGAGAGGAGAAACAAAGTCGCAAGAAATTTCCGAGGAGAAAGAAAATTATCGAATGACCACATTCCAACCACTTAAAATGTTGATATTGGTGTAATGAGTTCATCTTCTCAAGACAAATTCAGTGGAGATGGTGTCTTTCTATAAACATACTGGAAAAAATAGATAAGGATCCTTTAGTTTTTTTTTTACTCATTTTTTGTTTGTTTTTTGGAGTGATTTTAGGGTTGGCAATTGGTTTATCAAGATTTCTATGATGTTTTCGAGGTGTTTTCAAGTAAGATCCAAAAGCTTGTGCTTTGATTTTCTATTCACCAAAGATTATTGGAAAATTAACTAGATTGATAGGTTGCATATCCCAGTAGGCAACATTATGATTATTGTAGGGCATGAAAATTATACATGAGTACTCATTGGATTCAATATGGTATTAATACTCGAAAAAGAAGGTAAGAAATGTGTCGAAGGTACATTTGACATGAAAAATACAATAAGAGAATGTGTTCCTAAAAATAGCTTAAAATAGAGACTAAGTTAATGAGTCATGGGCATCTTATGCTCTCTAAATACAGATGATAGCAAAGACATTTTTAATATATGCAAAGATGAAAATATGAGCTATTATAGAGCACTTGGTTAAAGAGTTGCAACTTCCTAATAAAAAAAAGTGAAAAAATCTTGATTTGAAAATATGAATAAAGTCACCAAGCATCCTGAGTAAAAGGGTACAAGTGCTAAAGTGGAAGGTAAAGAAGCTATGAACATATAGAAATCAAGATAAAAGTTATGAAGGGTCTAAATCACAACTCTTTATTTCTTTGTGATTAATGGCAATGATCTCTCTCATAATACACATGTTTGGAGAGAGTGTTAGAGTCACATTTAGATATCTTCGATGAAGAACGATGCAACCATTATATTATAAAGAACGTAGATACCTTTAATAAAAAGGTGTGAAGCTCAGATGTGAGCTCAAGTAAAAATCTCTCCATAACCAATGTTATGGCTTAACATGAATGGATATAACAATGTTTGTATAACTAATGGTGGAGTATTGGTTAGGACGAGTATGAAGACAAATGTCGAATTGATTTTTATAGATATTGTCTCCATGATAAAGTAAAGAATTAATAGCATCTACTCTTGATGAAAAATAGATAACTCATAGAGTAACAAGACATGACTCCTAAGTAGGGGTGGAGGGCATGCGTAGGATCGTAGGTAAACAAACTCTTGTAAAATAGTGAGCTCATGATGACTTTGTAATTCTTAGAGTATTAGACAAATACAGATAGACATTCATGGGTTGCCTCTATGGTAAAAGTGGATACCTAGTTGGACTCTTGATCAAAGAGCGAATGACTTATGCTGTAATAAGATATAGTTTTTAGGTCGGAACAAAAAATAAACATGGCATCTTAGATGAGAAGGCTCTTGAAAGAATGGTGAACTCTTAATAGCATTATAATACTTGAATGCTATTGTCACATTATGAATTAGATTTATGGTCAGACTCATAGACGAGGAAAGTATTCCATTAGTCTGTTAAGAAAGATAAACTACATAAAACACAAGGATGTGCAACGAGCATATGCTAGAGACTTATTTGGCTAACAACTATTCAAATCAAGTGGAACTTTGCCAAGTAATGAATATTTAAATCAAGTGGGAATTAAGTTATAAAATATTTTTAAAATGTAGTTTGGTTTGATTTTGGTTTTAGATTTTAGAAAAAAAAAACTAAACAGATAAAAAATAAAAAAACAAATTATAAACTAAAGATGCATTAATTCAAAATCATTCAAAAATAGTACTAGCGTTAAACGCTCATTAATTCAAATTAGACTTTTTGATTTTAACAAATATAAAACAAAACTAAACCAAACCAATTGGTTAATCAGAACTAAAAACTTTTTTATTTTGTTCAATTTTTTTTAAAAAAACAGCTTGATTGGAACTTTTTTTTTCTTCTAAATTAAACCATTTAAATCGATGCTTACCAAAACAAATTAACCACCAACACAACCCATGCTTAAAACAAAATACTGGCTGGACTAGGAGAACACTCGATTGCATCAGCCAATCAACAGCGAACACATATATATAATCATTGAATTCGATATCCTCCATCAACCAGAAGATCATGCCCAGTGACCATTTCTGAATCATTGCATGCAAGAAAAAGCACAGCATCTGCCACATGTTTTGCTGTCAAAGCCGCTCCTTTCAAGCTCATATTGGTCTCATACATGTTCTCAAGCTCCTCCACACCCTTCCTGTGCGCGTGGAGTGTCATCGGCGTCACCAGCCCATATGGGGAGACGCAGTTCACCCTAATGCCGTGCACCCCCAGCTGCATGCTTGCTGATCTTACAAGCCCTAGCACGGCGTGCTTTGACATGTGGTAGTCAGTTCGCCTTCTGCCTCCATTGCTAGCAGCCACGCTAGCCGTGCACACTATGCTTCCTCTCAGGCGCTGCTCAACCATTACGCGAGCAGCATGCTTAACGCAGGTGGCCATTCCACGTGCATTGATTGCAAATAGACGGTCAAATCCTGAAAGATCAAGATTTAGGATGGTCTGATCTGAGCTCCCTAGAATTCCGGCATTGCTGAACATTATGTCGAGCCGACCAAAATTCTTGACCGTCCACTCCACTAATGACTTCACTTGCTCTTCATCAGTAACATCACAGTGCATGTAGCTACACTTCTGTTGTCCAATTGATGTAGCTACTTGGTGGCCTAATTCATCTTGGATATCAGCAATAACCACGATAAGAGCACCATGCTCGGCAAAAAGACGGGCAGTGGCTTCGCCAATTCCACTTGCGCCGCCTGTGATTATTGCCACTTTGCCTGCTAGCTTATTGTTATCGGACGGTGATCGGGTTTCTGCCATTGAATATATATGTGCCACACAATAGAGATAAGAAAGCAACAACTCGTTTGTATTTGTTTCAAGAAGATTAAGGTACTTCCATATATAACAAGAGTGGGGTATGCTTCAAAGATCTTTATGCCATACAGTATATGCCAAGTAAATTGTGAATAACGGCATTAATATAAAATTTTTAAATTAACATGGATTTTAAATATAATATTAATGTTAAATAGATTTTCAAAAATTCAAAACTTAATATAAATTTTAAATTCAAGGGATTTCTTGCTTAAGAAGATGGGTTAACAACGTAATATAAAATTATTATAAGATCTCATCCAATAAATTAAATTAACTTTAATATTGAAATGTCATTTTACAATGATATCACACCTGGATTTAGCTTGGGGTGTTTGAGAGTGTGATAATAATTATTTTTTAAAATATTTTTTATTTGAAAATTAATCAAAATAATATTTTTTAAAAAATTATTTTCGACATCAACAAATTAAAACGATCTAAAAATAAAAATTAATTTAAAAATAAAATTATTTTTTAAAAAAATATTTTAAAATTATTTTTAAAACATAAAAATAACATGTAAATGAATTTAGAGACTTCATGTTACAGTTTTCTTGTGTGAAAAACATGATTGCAGTCTCAAAAATAATTATTTTTCAGCGGACATTCTGGACAGAAAAAAAAGTGAAAGAAACACAAAATTCGTGTTTCTTTTTTATTTTATCCCAAAATCATAGTGCAATCTTCTTGCATCCAAATTAATTACATTAAAGAAACGTGAATACAGCAGCGAATTTGTTTTTATTTATCTTTTTGCATCTAAATAGCTAGTTGGGAATGTGGTTATAATTATTTTTTAAAATGTTTTTTATTTAAAAATATATTAAAATAATATTTTTTTATTTTTTATAAATTATTTTTAATATCAGCGTATTAGAATATTCTAAAAACACTAAAAAATATTAATGTAAAATAAAGAAAAAATATTTAAAATATTTTAAAATAATAATTAAAAAAAAAAAAACGGTATGATTCATCTGCTCTGGCACCGATGTTTCCAAAGCATCAATAATAATCAATATTGGTCCCTTTTTTCCTTCTTGCCGTTTTATTGTACGGCCTTACAACCACTATGGTGACCACATATTTTTAATGTGAAGATCACAGCCCAACTGCACAGGCAATTAAAATATAATTGTTTTGTTGAAATATTTAAATGTTAAGCTAAACTTTATCGCAGGGCCCTAGTTCTTAATTGGTTAAAAATTAAGGAATAAAATATTCCGATGTCATTGGTTTTTTTAATAAATTTGAGGATTTAATCAGTTTTTTATAATAATTAATATTAGGTTTACAAAAACTAATAATATTTCTTCCAAAGGTCTAATTAAGGATCTAGCTAGAGACTTTTTCCCCCCGTGTATATTAGTTTTTCCGTGTGCTACTCCAAGTAGGATTAATACGGTGGTTGAAAGTGTGGTACCAGTTATTTTTTAAAATATTTTTTATTTTAAAATATATTAAAATAATATTTTTTATTTTTTAAAAATTATTTTGAACATTAGCACATCAAAATAATTTAAAAACATTAAAAACATATTAATTTAAAATAAAATAATTATTTTTTTAAAAAACATTTTCAAAACACAATGTCAAACACTCTCTTAGTAAAAGAATAAAAGGATAAGGCTATCTCCCCCTTAATAGGTCAACATATATAGCTATGGGAAAAAAAATAATTATGTGGACATTATTTTCTAAATGTGGACCAGAGAATCATATCCTTACTTTATGGTTATTTTTCCTATGAGTATTTTTACTTTAGTAATTTTGTCTATTTTATTTTGTATTTTTGTATTTTCGAGACATTGTCTTTCAAGTCCATTAAATAGTCGTTAGAACGTGTTTTACCTAAACGACGAAGTTATGTTTGTTGGAGGTAGGAGTAAACGAAAAGGATATAATCATCCAAAATTATTAAAAAAATCCTCCTTGGTAAAAAATATGTTTTAATTGAAATAAAATTTGCTATACTTTTTATCCAAAAGAATTATATTATATCTTCTATGTCCCAAATAATTTGTTCATCTTTCCATGTTGGTATGCTCTAACACTATTCTCCATTATAATAGAGTCAAACTATCTGATTTATAGCTAACATTTTTTTTTATCCAACCACTTCCTTTCTTATTTATATTAAATACTCCATAATTTATTTAAATAAAAAAATAAAAGATAGAGGGTAAAAAATTCAAACAATGATATTATATTAATTACTACCTTAGTAAAGTGATTGTTTAATTTTATATATCATGGAAAAATAATTGTATTGTATGAATATATAAAATAAATAAAAAATGATGTCGATTAATTACATTGTCTTAATCTGCTTGAAAACTCAAATCGTACTATGCTTTGCATCTAGTTACCATTAAAGAGCAAATAATCAAATGGAACTAAAACTTTGAAACAATCTATAGCTAGTTACCAGCAGACCAACTCAAATTTTTTTCAATTTAAAAAAATATGTTAAAATGATGTAAGTATTTATAAAACCCTAGAAAAATTCGAGAGTTTGGTCATTTGCTTAACTATATTTAATAAGTTTGATTAATTTAAATAATATGAATAAAAAAAATACAGCAATAATAAATAAATTAATAAAAAAAATTAACAGTGTAAAAAAATTAAAAAATTAAAAAATAATATTTATATTTATTAAAATATCAAATTATTATGTAATAATTCAAAAACAAATTTGAAATGACCTAAAAAAAACTTCGTGAATGACAATTTAAAAATAATTGAAAAGGAAATTCAAATGAACAAGACGGCATGCTTAGTATTCTTATCAATTTTACTGTAAAAGTGGCGTAAGCCCATACGGCATGCATGTAAAGTTGAACAAGTCTACGTGGAGGAGAAATAAATAGTATGGCAAGGTTGGTAAAATGTCAAATCTATTTTAAAATTGAAAGGACATGGCCGGTTATTTTGGCGACCATGTCACGCATGGCTTCTACCGTGCTGGACAGCTATGTATTAAAGATTCTGAAGAACAGCTGACATGGTCATGACTTTTGTAAGATTTAATAATATCAAATTTCATTGATTTTTAGGTTTTGCTCACAAGTGTTCATAATCATTTGTTAAAAATTATTATATTAGATAATAATATAAATTACACGATAGATAGTAATATAAATTATATTTTAAAATTTTATTTAATAATTTAAACTATTAGATAGAGATATTTTTTTAACATGGTATCAGAGTCTTAATAACCAAGCGGTTACGAGTTCGAATCTCATCATCCTTATTTATTTGATTAAAATTAAGCACAAGATAATATAGGCTTGTGTAAGTTTCAAGCCTAAAGAGCTTTCACTTGAGGGGGTGTGTTAGAGAATAATATAAATCATATCCTGAGACCTCATTTCCTAACAGTTTAAGCTATTAGGTTGAGATGATTCTTTGATATATTAAAACTCGGTGGATTTTTATAGTAAACATGGAGTAATTAATGGAATTCTAAATCTATTTTAAAGTAAAAAATAAATATAAAAACAAGATGAGAAAATACATTTCATGATACGTAAAAAAATTAAAATTAAAATTTAATTTAAATAGAGACCCAAATGAGTTGATGTTTTTTTTTTGGATAATTATCTTATTGATGGATAATAAATATAATATAGATATTGTCAAACTCGATCTGAACCTTACCTGATATATATATATATATATATATATATGTTTTTTTAATTCTAAAACTGTTATGATATAATATGTATTTTATATCATAACTGTTTTAGAATTAGAAAACATATTGTATGAAATGTTGTTATTAAACTTAATTTAGTGGAAAAAGAATATTTCATTTCAAAATATGTTTATGGCTAATCACTTAAAATATTTTAGAAAAATTTTATTATTAAATTTTGCTATTTTTAAGGATTAATGTTATATTTATTCAATGACAAGATTCAAAATATTGATTTATAGGTAACTTGTAAGAAAAAAAAAAGATTCTTCTGATTATTTTTAGAAGATTTAAATAAATTGTTACTTGATATAAAAAATTAATGCAACATTGTAATTAGTTTATTTATTTATTTATTGTATATTAGGGACCTATCACCTGGTAGAATTAAAACATCCGTGAAGTAGAAGAATTAACTTTGATGATAAAACAGCCCAAAAAAAATCGATTGGTCATACTACCATTGATCAAGTTAAAAACAAATACTGTCAAATGTGAAGTAAGGTTTACTTTTGTATTTTAAAAATATTTTTAAAAAAATTTAATTTTTTTTATTTTAAATTAATATTTTTTTGATATTTCATATTATTTTAATATATTAATATTAAAAATAATTTTTAAAAAACATTATTTTAATAAATTTTCAAATAAAATTCAACAATAACCATAACAGCAAACACAACTTGGCTACATGAATAAGATAAAGACTGACATTTAAGAATCTGCAGAAAAATGCTCAGTCCAAAGCGTAAAAAGCCATGCTGTTTAATTGTTTGATGATAATCATGGACCTTCTGTTTCTATATAAATCAACTCACAAACCCTTAATTGCCAGCTAAAATGGCGTGCCAGAATAAAGTTCAAGACAAGGTTGCCATAGTCACAGGTGGAGCTAGTGGCATTGGCGAGGCCACTGCGCTTCTTTTTGCTGAAAACGGTGCACGCGCAGTCGTGATCGCCGATGTCCAAGATGAAAAAGGTCAAAAACTTGCCGAATCAATTGGTTCTGATCGTTCCACCTTTATCCACTGCGACGTAACCGATGAGAAGCAAGTGAAATCCCTGGTGGAATCCACTGTTGCGCTTTATGGTCACCTTGACATCATGTTTTGCAACGCTGGAACCCTCAGCTTCGATAAACAGACCGTTGTCGACTTCGACCTGGACATGTACGAGAAACTTTTTGCAGTAAATGTGCGTGGTGTGGCAGCAAGTGTAAAGCATGCGGCGCGTGCTATGGTGGAAGGAGGTAGAAAGGGTAGCATCATTTGCACAGCCAGCATCGCAGCCAATACTGGTGGAAGCATCCATACAGATTATGTAATGTCCAAGTGTGCGGTACTGGGGCTGGTAAAGTCTGCCAGTTATCAGTTGGGTGAGCATGGAATACGAGTGAATTGTGTGTCGCCAGGGGCAGTAGCGACGCCTCTAATATGTAAGGCCTTTGGCATGGGAGTAGAGGAGGTGGAGAAGACTTTTGAGTCGACTTCGTGTTTGAAAGGGGTGTTGAAGCTGAAGCATGTGGCTAATGCTGTGTTGTTTCTTGCTTCTGAGGATTCTGAGTTTGTAACTGGACATAATTTGGTTGTAGATGGGGGATTTACATTTCCTCAATCAAGCCAATTCAATTCTTAGCTACAATAAATTAAAAGGAAATAGACAAATGGTAGAGCCATGCGTTTTGTTTCCAGATGGTTCTGGGGCTGTTCATGTCCGTTTGTTGCTTTCTTTTCGATTTTGTAGAAAAACAAAGGGCTTAAGACTCACCTCACTGCCACAATATTATTGAGAACGAGCAATAAATTCTGTGTTAGTGTTTTACCCTTCACGCCGCGGTTCGAATTATAAGAAAACACTGCCAGAATTTTCAGATTTTATTACAAAATTTTCTGTCAGTATTTACTCATAATTTGTCGATATGAAACTTAGCTATGAGTTCATGAACGGAAATAATCCATTTCTTGTTGGTGATTTGTAGTTTGTCGATAATAATTTTATTGATGGATTTACTAACAGATAAAACACACAAAAAACATTACTTGTTTTATTCCGTTTGTATTTTCATCGCTAAATATAACATACGATAAAAAAATCGTATGTCATTCCATCAGTGATTTTTTGTATCCATTAATAAATTTGACATATAATCATCAATCAGACTGTTAATGATTTTGTCAGTGAGTAAACTGTCGTAGTGATATTTGCAATAATTCTTTTCCAACTTTTTGTAATTTACCAACGAACTAAGTCCATCGATAACCCCGTCAGTAATAATTTAGAAATATATTTTTTAAAAAAATCTATTAAACATAAATAAAAAGTAATTAAAAAATTAAATTAATATAAAATTCAAATATTTATTACAAATTTAAGCATTTATAAGTTCAAATACAATTAATTTAGAATAAAAGCATTGTAGGACAAGGAGGAGGCGGGTCTTCGCCTGGACCGTGGGGTGAATAAGAGGTAACACATGTACCATCCATATGTGATCTCATCTCCATTACCAATCGACGGAGTTCACCCGTCTCAGCATTGAGTCGTTTATAATCAGCAGCAAGATGGGTCATCCAAGCTTGAACTTGCTGGTCTAAAATCGCCTTGAACTCTAAAGTCTGAGTACTCGGAACTGATTGCAAGCATCCAACAATTGAAACATTGCAGAACATTCGCAAGTCCTCGGTTGTAGTGCTAGAGAGACAATACATACTATTTTTATCGGGTCCACCAAACAATTATGCCTCCAACTATAAATCCAGATTGAGATCTGGATGGGTTGAAGGATCGTCACCGTATCTCTCCTCAACCAAGTGTTATATGTATCCTAGGAAAAAAAGTCAGCAAATTCAAAAAATTAATAAGTTGCTTAATTTTTGTATAAACATGCGAGTTTTTTTTTAAATTAAAAAATTAGTAACTTGCTTAATTTTTGTCCTCAATAGAAAGTAATTAAAAAATTAAATTAATATAAAATTCAAATATTTATTACAAATTTAAACATTTATAAGTTCAAATACAATTAATTTAGAATAAAGACATTGTAGGACAAGGAGGGGCAGGTCTT
>Ga0307515_10025839_pt1 | contig 10136 bp, 14 predicted proteins | sample 17_EM_MG_FD_194513 | JGI IMG/M metagenome (GOLD analysis project Ga0307515, IMG submission 194513) | Populus trichocarpa ectomycorrhiza microbial communities from riparian zone in the Pacific Northwest, United States - 17_EM | ecosystem: Host-associated > Plants > Roots > Unclassified | place...
TCAGGCCCTTTACGGTCAGTTAGGCAGCCGCTTGTCGTTCAAACAATGTCCAGAGGGTGCCTATCCTTATCCGAGACATGGACCTCTACCCCTTCCCCCGAAAAGTTGGTGTCGCTGAGCTCAGCCCCCAACTTTTCTGCCAACGTTGGCAAGTATCCACGCTCTGTGTTGGTGTGGCCGCACAACACCACGTGCCGACCACTTGCCACAGCCGCCAATACTTCGTGCTGCAAAACAATCAGTGAGCCTCGCAAACGCCAGATCGTTAGGCAAGTAGACGTAAACTGACGTGGGACATTTCTCCTGTAAAATAGACATCCGCATCGGCACCGTGCAGCATAGAACCGCCGCTCCCGGCGCATATAGCCACCGATGTGACCTTTTCTGAGCGTGGATTAGGCGAACGGCCGAGTTGGACTTTTGAGGAAGCGGAAAATTAAATGACCATAAACGCTTGAGAGCTGGACAGGTACACACCAGTCGACAAGACAAGACCCTTCTTGATGACGTTCACGAGACTATCCAACTCAACCGGCTGTTGGAATCTGACTAGGCGACCCTCACCACCGAGGTCCTCCTCTTTTGGGTTTCCAACGTATTCGACGGAGCCCGGGGCAGACGTTCGGACAATGTCACTCAACCAGTCATTGATCCCTCCTTTGACACTATCCAACGCCGTATGAGGAGAGAAGACGGATATGCCCTGAGCCGCGCAGAGAAGGAGGGACTTCTGGAGGGGATTTGCAAGGGTAAAAGATGAGAGGGGCTTGAAGATTGGTGGGTGATAGCTGATGATTGCCGCGGTTCGCGTGTTTATCGCTTCTTCAACCACGGCAGATGTCAAACTGTAAAGGAGTATCGATATTACGAGCGGGACGAATGAGATCAGGGGTCTGAAGACGCTCAGAAAACAAGCACGGTGAAACTGGACCGATTATGCCACTGATTGTGGGGGTGTTGGCGCGACAAGACGAGAACCCGATAACCGGCCTCAGTTTGACCGCACCTGATGATGCAACTGACTCACTCTATTGTGAGGAGGATCCTGTTTGCATTTTGTCGAGGGTTTGGGGCCTCTGCGGGATTGGGCGGGATTAGCCCGACGCAGCCGGCAGGAAAAGGATGAAATCGATACCGAGGATGAGTCCGACCTAGAAGAAGGTTTTGTCAGCCTTTGTCACCACATGCACGGGGAGGGCCAACGTTATCCCATTTCTCAGCAAGCCGTAGGGGTGCAATCCTCTCGAATGCTCTCAAGATCAGCTGGGCTGGCGTCGCCATTCGGGTCGCTGGAAAGGGGATAGAATAGCCGAGCCGAGGTCACGCCGAGCATTAATAAGTCAGAAAATCGCGCTCGTGCAGGCTTTCTCAGCCTGTGCTATGCTCGCCGGTCTATATAACAGATCGATTGGGTCTTTCTTCTCCAGTCTCGCATCCTCCTCTCCCAGAACAAGCATGTCTGCTAAGCAAACCGTCGAAGATGCCATTGCCGGCAACAAGATCGTCATATTCTCCAAGTCGTACTGCCCATACTGCAAGAGGGCAAAGAACCTCCTCACTTCCGACTTCGCCCACATAAAGGATCAGATCTATATCAAAGAGTGTGCTCCCCTTTCATTCGCAACTTTTTCGGAAACTGACCACAGTGGTCAGGCTCGACGAAGCTACTGACGGCCGTCAGATCCAGGACTACCTTCTGGAGAGAACCAACCAGTCGACCGTCCCCAACATCTTCATTAACAAGAAGCATGTAGGAGGTAAATATCAAATCCCCGTCGTCGCGTCCGATATCACCCGCTAACGACTTCCCCAGGTTGCGACAAGGTTGAATCACTCAAGAGCCGGGGCGAGCTTGCTGTTCTTGTCGACGCCGCTACCTGAAGCTTGGATCCCCCCTTAGAAACCCCACCCGAGTATACAAATGACGACCTACACACTGTACACCATGCGCCATTAAATAATCATAGTTTCCTCATCCGCGACCTATCCTTCTGAGCCGCGCTCTCCTGCTGTTTCTTCAACTCGGTGGTAAACTCTGCCCTGGTCTTCTTCTTCTCGACCCGACGACTCCGTCTCCCCTCCTTCGCCGCATCCTTACGAGCCTTCTTGTCTTCCTTTGACTCCCCCTTCGGTCGGGTTATCGTAACCTTTGCAGCTGATCTGACGTCAGCGGGGTTAACTTGACGGAAGCAGGTGACATACGCCGATCTTCCTCATCCCCATCCTCTTCCGACAAGTCCTCTAGCCTCTTCTGAGGGGGTGGGTTCACGACGGTTGGTAGACCAGTTTTTGGGTCCAGCCTAATTTTTGGGACCCCCTTGGCATCCCGAACCCTGATCAACCGTGGGTGGTTTTCGAGATTACTGTAAGTTGCTGCGAAATGTATAAATGAATCACAGTACGACACTTTAAGGAAAGAAAACCTACTGAGGATAGTTTCACAATCCCACGTGTCCTTCACATCGTCGATATCCACTGGCATAGGTATATTTCCGTCGTCCTTCTCGTCATAGTCACGGATGGTGACTGGTCCAAGAGCCCGACGAATAGTATCCAGCTTCTCGATACTAGTGTCGCCCTCTAGTCTCGGCTTCATCTTCCCTCCCACAATTTCGTACCCGTCCAAAAACTCGTTCATCATTGCCGCAAAGTCGTCCCGGGCTTCCAAAAGCTCGGGCGCTTCGTCCGAACCTTGAGACTGAGAATCGGAGTTCCCCTCGTCCGACGCATACTCTTTCTCGATCTGTTGCGAGACGCAGGTCAGTGCCAAATAGTGTAAATCACCGAACCCGCATACCTGATCAAACTGCTCGTCAATCATTGTAAGTCCAGCGTTCCTGAACATCGACGAACTGCTCATACTGTAACCTGACGCTTCAGATGAGCCTTTCCGTCGCTTCTTCCCTCCAATGACAGAGAACCGTGGTATGGAACCAACAGTATCACCACCTTCTGAGCACCCATCAACATCTGAATCCGCGTCGCCTGGTCTGACCTGCTGTGTCTGCTTGAACCTCCTCACAGCCGCCTGCCAATCCTCGGGGTCCACTTCCTCCTCTCCGCTATGAGGAGGAACATCCTCCTCACCTCCTCCAATACCCCACTCACTAAACTCAAACCTGGGCTCCTCGTCAGAACCCCTTTCTCCATCCGCAACGAGTTCCCCGAAGAAGTGATCCTCAAGATCGCCATCGACGAACGCATTGTCTTCAAGCGCCTCCAAAGCCTGTCGCAGATGTGGATCCATGTTGGGCTGGAAACCGGCAATCGAGGAAGGAATTGCTTCCTGCGATTCATAGTTTCGAGGTAACTCCTGTTTAGAGGGTAACGCCTCCGCCGGCAGATCATCCACGAGATGGATTGCGGATTGCGACTTTCCGGCTTTGTTTTTACCTTTCTGCACAGAAGGGGCTTCGATGAGAATACTTTCCACCCCGTCTTCTTGTAGCCCGACGGGCTTGAGATGTTGCATGTAATCATACTTGGTGTCATCGAAGAAGATTCCATAGTCTGCGGCTTCGCCGATATTCGCCCTTCCCCCGGGACCAACAGCAAGATCACCATCAGCGAAAGAGACGGCACGGGCTTTACCCTACTTGCGCATATTTTCAGCAACAGCCGGGGTTTCTGCAGGATGAAAAGGGGCGATGGACGACAGACCTTTTGATTATCTCGCTCGAACTCCTTCAAGACGTGTTTGCTCGCATCAGAATCGTGAATCAGGGGATCTCGTTGTGACCGATGAACGAGCTGGAAGTGCCTCGCTCCTGGCTGACGGAATATCGACTTTGGAGCCATTTTTTGGTGGCTGAACGAGATGATTTTTACACCGATCCGGATTTGGCATACCGTCGATCGACCTCAACATTTCCAGGCGGCCACCGGGTCGGTGTCGTAGAATTTCCTCCTGGGGGGACACAGGATACCAGGGAACTGGAAATAGTGTCCGAAATGATTTTTAAGTACCACTACAGCCGTACGGGCCTACAGCTACGCGAAAAGACGTGCGTGACTGCACAGCCAATTTACAAACGAATAACGCCCTGCGGGTCCATGCCGGGCGGCCTCGTAATTTCCGTTGGGGTCTCAATATCTTCGTCGTCGTCGTCACCCAGCATATGCGCCGCCTCCTCACGGCTCGTAGGCAACCTAGAAAACCCAGATCTCGTTATCCCGTCGCCAGAGAATCCCTGCCGGTTGCTGCTACTCCCCCAACGGTCGCCTCTGAGTCCCAAGCGGTCTGTAAATTCGTGAACGCGGCCTTTGATCCCGGAGAGATCTACGTTCGGCACGGAGTCGAAGGGCACAGTGGGGAATTGGTTAGCCCCGCGGAGGCCAAGCATGAAACGGTTCCATAGGATCGTGAACAATGCCCAGGCTACGATTAACCCAGCAATTCTAAAGGGGTGGTGTTAACTCGCGTGAGCGGAGTGCCAGATCGACACTGACGATAAGATGACTATTCCAACTACTCCAAAGAACCCGACACCATCAGATGTTGGGCACGCGTACTGCAGGGAGGTCAGGTTGGGAACTGGGAGACGCGAAGGTTACAACATACGCTAGTACGCCATTCAATAAAGAACGCGCAAGCGGTTGTATCCTGAGGCGGCAGTTCGGCGAGCAGCCGCGGCTTGCCTGAAAGCAAGGTTAAGAATCAACCCACAGAAACGCGTTATTGGCACGAACCCGCGGAAGATATGGAAGGGTCGCAGATGAACCTGATGGCAGTTGAAGCCCTCAAATCACCACCGCTCACACATTTTGATCCATCCTTCATAATCAGCAACGGATGCCCATTTCGTACGTCAAGCGTTGTGTTCACTTTTCTGGACCGTCAAGTCAGATCGCGTGCTCGACAGCCAGAGGGATGGATTACTCACCCTATCGAGAAATCGCCCCTGTCCTTCCTGGTGAAACCACCAACATTGGCCGAATCTTCGAGGGTCCAGGTCTCCGTCTGCACGTTTTTGCAGACGTTGATGTAGTATTCGCGTCCTTCGACCGTCGTAAAGGAATAGTCCTCTCTGCACTAGCCGAAATCAGGTTGATTCATCCACGAAAGGCGATGGGACAATTTGCTACTTCGCAGATAGTCTGTTGAGATCGTAATACGTCCCTTCCTTGTCGTGTACAGTGCAGGGTTTCTCGTCGCGCGCGGATGCGGCGAGGACGAAGAGGGCGAGTGTTGCCGCCGTAGTGCACTTCATGCGGTGAGGATGTGGGATGGGATGTAATGGAGTGGACAACAGCCGAACGCTGATTGGACGCGAGCTGCGACTCCGAACCGAACCTTCCTACTTCCTCCTCCGACCACACACGCTTCCTCTCCCCCGATGGCGTCCACGATGCTGCGGCGCCAGCTGTGTTCGCGTTCCCCTAGGATTTTCCAGAGGTCTCTCTCCTCGACCTCCGCCGTTCGCCAGCTCTCCCAGGCCCAGCAAGCGGCTCAGACAACCGGAGCAAAGAACGTTTTCGAAACCCACACCGTTGAAGACTTGCAGGGCATGCATGCCTCTGATATTTTGGCGGAAACTGGTTCCAGGAAAGAAGCTAAAATCAGGCATTTTACTGGTGCGTCGCCTCGTCCGGGGAACCTCATGACGGCGTAGTTGCTCAAGTGTTTACCGCTTCACAGTGAACTTTGGGTGAGGAAAATAGGTCTGATGAGTAGGTCGTGACTGAGAGAACTGCGACAGCCCCCAGCATCCCGCCGCTCATGGCGTGTTGCGGTTAATTCTTGAGCTGAACGGAGAGGAAATACTGCGGGCCGACCCGGTGAGCTTAAACGGTGACTCGCAGTGGATTTGCAATCGGCTTACTGGGACTACTGTAGCACATCGGCCTTTTGCACCGTGGTACAGAAAAGCTCATTGAATACAAGACATACACCCAGGCCCTCCCGTACTTTGACCGACTTGATTACGTCTCCATGAGTATGCCTACTCTCTCACCTCTCACTCTTCTCTGTTTAATGGTCTTTCCCAGTGACGAACGAACTCTGCTACTCCCTCGCGGTTGAAAGGTTACTGAATATTGAGGTTCCGGACCGCGCCAAGTGGATTCGTACTCTTTTCGGAGAAATCACACGTATACTCAACCGTACGTGCATTTCCTCCTTAAAGTGGAACTGTTTTTAAGAACAGTTATATTGATAGATCTGATGGCCGTCCTCACCCATGCCATGGACGTTGGCGCGTTGACCCCCTTCTTATGGGGTTTCGAAGAGCGCGAGAAGCTCATGGAATTCTACGAGCGTGTCTCCGGTGCTCGTCTCCATGCCGCATACGTTCGACCTGGTGGTGTCGCATTTGACCTCCCCCACGGTTTGTTGGAAGATATCTACAAGTGGTCGACTCAGTTCTCGACTCGAGTGGATGAGATCGAGGAGGTTGTGACTGGAAACCGAATCTGGAAGCAGAGAACTGTCGGTATTGGTGTTGTCACTGCCAAGCAGGCTATGGATTACAGTTTCTCCGGTGTCATGGTGCGTGGTAGCGGTATCAAGTGGGATCTGAGAAGGGTCGCTCCCTACGACAAATACGACGAGGTACGAGTTTCCGTGTTGACATTGGCGGTTCAGGGAAACTCACAGACGAAAAGGTCGAGTTCGACATCCCCATCGGACAAAACGGTGATTGCTATGACCGTTACATGTGCCGCGTCCAAGAATTCAGGGAGAGTTTGAGGATCGTTAACCAGGTCGGCTTCAACCTCCCGCCCCACGATTTTGCAGCTCACCGAGGAAACTTGCCAGTGCCTGAACAAGATCACCGAAGGTGCAGTACGTGTTGACGACCACAAGCTCGTGCCGCCACCCCGTGCCTCGATGAAGGAGAGCATGGAGTCTCTCATCCATCACTTCAAGCTCTTCAGCGAGGGCTACTCCGTTCCACCCGGCGAGACCTACTCTGCCATCGAAGCCCCTAAGGGAGAGATGGGGGTCTACCTTGTTTCGTAAGTAAAAGTCACTTTGTTGACCGTCCACGGTCCTGAATGTGCGCCATACAGTGATGGCTCGAACCGGCCATACCGGTGCAGCATTCGTGCCCCGGGTTTCGCTCACCTTGCCGGTGCTGACTTCATGATGAGACGTGAGTGTTTCCGTTTTGTTTCGGACACCGGTCTGACCGCGTTCTTCAGACGTATGTTCAAACCCACGCAATGGGCGCGATAACCTTGCTGACCTTTCCCTAGCACCTTATCGCCGATGCTGTTGCCATCATCGGTACAATGGTGAGCCCTTTCTGTCCTTCCACGAGCCGTTCTGGATCTGACGGTGTTGTTTCCGCAGGATCTTGTGTTCGGGTACGTACGTGCGATCTTCCAGGTTGGATGTATGCTCACATATTCTCTTCCGGAACAGCGAGGTAGACAGGTAGTCTTGAATCAGCGTAGCTTCCTGTTTCTTCTCTCTCCACTTGCTAAAAAAAATCATAATTACGCCGGCGGACGACGTGAGCCTTGATCTGAGCTTTGCAACTGGCGTGTCTCCAGTGTGTCTCCAGAAGGTAAGAAAAAGATATGTAACGTTGTTCAAGGATGTGTTAAAAACAACAAAATGTCATTAAGTGTCCGAGTTCAAGTGTGTTGAATGAAAGTCGTGGAAGAGGAAAAATATGTTCATATAGGAAACGGGTCCATACGGGTAATATACGCCTAGAAACCCAAGAAGGCACCAGCGGCAACGAGAACACCGACAACGGTGGCACTGATGCCGGTCACACTGAGGGCACCGTTGCCGCTTCCCCCGTTGAAAGAACCGGTAGCCGTAGTGCTAGGCGAAGTGCCGGTGGATGAGCCAGATACGACCGGAGTCGACGTCCTACTGATGGTAGAACCGAGACCACTGGTCGTGAGGGAGGGAGGACCACCAGCACTGCGCAACATAGGTGAGGGTTACTCGACAAAGGGTAGAGGTGACACGTACATGGATGAAGTCAAAGTGCCGGTTCTAGAGGTAGTGGAAGAAGACAAGGAGCTAGAAGAAATGTGTTGACCGATTTCGAACGCGCTGGTCTCGGAAAGCACGGTGGTGACGTCTCCTATGGGAGAGGCCTGGAAGGTGTATCCAGAGCTACACGAGGTGTGAGTGCCAGGTTCCGACGAATCGAAAATACAGCGAGGTTATGAGACTAACCCCGGTTGGACGGAAGGAATGACCACAGTGACAGTCCCATCAGCGGTGGTGACGACGTTCCTCAACGCAAACGTATTGCCGAAGATGTCGTTGGTCAGGTCTATGGGGGGATAAGTTTTTGCCTTCCCACGTTTATAGGCGCAAGGATGACGGAGGCTCACAAAGGTCAAACGTAGCAGGGTCTCCAGAGGCCGTCGTCCATGTGATAGTTGCTGGGGTCTCGGAACGAATCTCAGTCGTAGGCTGGTTGAGCTGTAAGGCCGAGATAACGGGGAGGACGAGGAGAAGTGCGCTGTAACCACGAGGTTAACTTCTCTGGGTTCTTCTCTCTTGCGCCCAGGCGACGTTCCGTCGGCACTTACCTGAAGTTTTTGAACATTGCGAAAGGTGAGTTGTCCGCGGGAGAGAAGAGGAAGAGGTAAAGAGTGACGAGTGGGACGACGACACGGTATTGAAAAACTACAACACGATGTTGGGGGGAAAGGTTCGGTCGTCTAACGTCTACGGCCTATAAGTATAACCTCGGCATCTCCGGACCTGCACCGATCGGAACTTCAACTTGTTCGGGACGCGCCCAAAACGCGTAGGTACGGTATCGAATTATCTAGCTCTAGTAAATCTGCGAGAAAGGGGGGGGGGGGTTCGCGTCAGCATCGGCTTGCATACGCCGCCACTTCTCCAGAGCCAGCTCACCTCGTCAAAAGGTCTTGTATCCGGGAAACAGCTGTCCCACACTTCATTGACGGCCCTCTCTGCGGTCTCAGCGTTAGGACACGCAGGGTTCGCAGCCACCGATAACACAGCCCTTCTCCTAACACACGCCTGAAAATAGTGTCGATTAGGGGTTGGGGGGGATGTAAAGGGGAAGCTCACGTACCTGATGCTGCTTTGTGAATGTAAAAAATCCTCGGCGTAGTTCCCGAGTCCACTTGCAATCTCCGCTCAAACTGTTGGCTCTGATCTGAAAAGGATCATGCGGCGTTGACCCGAACCCCTTGTCAGTCGTCAAGAAAACGCACAAGCGTGATGGTCATTATACCCACCTCGCTGCAAGCATGATGCCGCAGGTTATTCCAGTCGACTTTGAACATGCACTGGTCGTACATATGCACCAGCTCGTGCACGAGAGTGTGTTCCATATGGGTTTTGCTCCAGAATCTACCCTGGCAGAGTATTGTGATCCCCGCGTCGGGGACGAACCCGCCAGAGCGATCGTAGCTACACGGTTGACAACTCAAATGCTTCGGAGCTACCGGACACCCGGATTGTTCGAGCCGTTTCAGCATGAAAACTACGGCCGGACCTGGAATAACGGGTTAAGAAGATCCCAAGCAAGTGAGAAAGGGGGCACCATGCGAACCCACTGTAGTTCATTAGTTCCTTCTTCCATCGGTTGCACACCTTGTTTTGGTGGCCTTCGAGTTCCCGCAGCCTTTCCTCCTCCGTGATCCCGAGTCCAGTTACAACTGAGAACTTGCGGCTCCATTTGCTGAAGATACTGGTATCCTCAGGTGTGGGTGTGACAGACATGCTTGGGGTTTGGTCTTAACTAGAAAATCGACGGTAAGGATCGTGCGTCGGTTGCCCAAATGTGTCCTCACCGGGTTGGTCTATCCAAAGGCGAGCAGCGCCGACAGCATATACCCCGGAGGTGATGAAAGAGGGCGGAATGAAGTGATCGGGAATGCTGGAACCGGTTATAGCGACGGTCCTCCTGTACCCATTCGGCAATCCACGCCTCCACATGTTTCGGGTTTGCTGCTAGCTCACACGTATCGCTATTGACAATTCTCGCTACGGCCAGGTCAACATGAGCCAGCCTCTTCAGCTCCCCTTCAAGCTCTCTAACCAGATCCAAGCCACTCATGCTGCGCCACATGTCCTCTTGATTCTCTTGAACAGACCAGAGGCGATGAACGCGATGTCTAGGGAAATGGAGACAGGCTTGACGCTCTTGCTGAATTGGTTCCAGGACAATGATGACTATTGGTGTGTT
>Ga0307515_10025840_pt1 | contig 10136 bp, 10 predicted proteins | sample 17_EM_MG_FD_194513 | JGI IMG/M metagenome (GOLD analysis project Ga0307515, IMG submission 194513) | Populus trichocarpa ectomycorrhiza microbial communities from riparian zone in the Pacific Northwest, United States - 17_EM | ecosystem: Host-associated > Plants > Roots > Unclassified | place...
CAAAAGTAAACTTGTCAAGATAATGACATGAACTTGCAACAACTGGTTGGTGAGAGTTTGATATAAGGAGTTCATGAGAATGAACTGGTTCAAGCCTTCATCAGCTTGATGCTAATTCCCCTTCCCTTGTATCTTCGGCGTAAAGGTGTCTGATACTAGAGAACTTGCGGCATGGATTTTGATAGATTTTCATCCCCATTTTTCTCTGCTGTTTGCTTTATTCTGGTATTCTCTCGTGCAGGTACTATAGCCTCTGCTCAGGGTTTTCAACTCTATTCAAGCTCTGATGTACTACTAATTTTTTGAACTGTAATTTATTTACAATTTCAGAGGCATATGACTATCTGGACCCAACTGGGAACATAACGCTCAAATGGGACGTCATCTCATGGACTCCAGATGGTTATGTGGTAAGTAACCATCTTTCATTAACATTTCTTAATGCTTATTAAAATAGCTGCAGATTAGGAAATTAATGAACAGAATTGCTCGACAGATTGCACTGATATAAATGCTTGAGAAGATTTAAAATTACTTGCGTGACTTTTCAGGCAGTGGTGACAATGACCAACTTCCAAATGTATCGTCACATCATGAGTCCTGGCTGGACCGTAGGATGGACATGGGCTAAGAAAGAAGTTATCTGGTCAATGGTGGGAGCTCAAGCCACTGAGCAAGGAGACTGTTCCAAGTTCAGAATGAACATCCCGCACTGTTGTATGAAGAATCCTACTGTCGTTGACATGCTTCCAGGGGTGCCTTACAACCAACAAATTGCCAATTGCTGCAAAGGTGGTGTGGTATCGTCATGGGGACAGGACCCTTCAGCAGCAGTTTCTTCTTTTCAGTTGAGTGTTGGACGTTCTGGTACTACTAATAAAACAGTAAGATTGCCGAAGAACTTCACTTTGCTCGGTCCTGGACTAGGCTACTCTTGCAGCCAAGCAAAAATTGTTCCATCCACTGTCTTTCTAACTTCCGATGGCCGTCGAAAAACTCAAGCAATGAGTAAGTCTGCTTCTCGGGAAAAGAAGTTTTATCGACAACCAAAAACACTAATCTATTTTCATTACAAACCAGAAGATTCGTTGTTGTTAATGATGAAAGTGTTGGTTGATGATCAATTCAAGTTGGGAAACTCAATCAGCTACTGTTGTGTTACACTTTCTTAATGAAAAACCTTGAAATCAAAACATTTCAATTGCCTAAACGCCAAAGCAGTTACAGTAGCTTTCACAATTACCATCATTTTAATCCTTTGTTTGTTATTTGCAGTGACATGGAATGTGACATGCACATACTCGCAAATGTTGGCGTCTAAGAATCCAACCTGTTGCGTATCGATGTCATCTTTTTACAACTCTACCATCACTCCTTGTCGAACTTGTGCTTGTGGCTGCCAGAACAACAGCACTTGTGTTCCGTAAGACTCTTTCAAACCATCAATACACAACAAGCTGCATTACTGAGTCTCATTTACATTCCATCTACTAAATACTATTTTTTTGCATATGTATACTGTATCTTTGTCCATATATATGTGCGTTCCTCGGAATCTGCTACATGGTTTTGCAGTGTTCTGACTCTACACACCAAATCGCATGTCTGCAACCACTAGTTAATGTGAAGAAGATATTGGCAATTCGATGTTATTAATTTCCTGAAGACTCATGAACATTTGCATTGATATTTTAGGATATCTTCATAATAAAGAACTCTCACATAATGCAGGAGTGATTCGATGATTCAAAGCGTTGTAGGACTAAACACACCAACGAAAGATAATACCCCATTAGTGCAATGCACGAAACACAATTGCCCTATCCGTGTGCATTGGCATGTGAAGTTGAACTACAAGGAGTATTGGCGAGTGAAAATTTCCATCACCAATTTCAACTACCGCCTGAACTACACGCAGTGGACACTTGTCGCTCAGCATCCAAATCTTAACAATATCACTCAAGTTTTTAGCTTTGCCTACAAGCCACTCTTGCCATATAAATCAGCAAGTAAGTCCATATATAATAACACTTGAACAAGGCTTTGAAAAGCTTTTTCACTACTAGAATTATTATGCTTATGACACCATGCATAAACTAGGAAATGCAAAACATTTCAGTGAAAACTAGCATGGTACCTGCAGCAAGTAAGCGAAATTTTAGTGAAAAAGTTAGCAGCAATCTAACCATCTTACTTGTAGTGCTTCTTCTGACTTGTAATTTTCCTTCTTTATTTACTTGGTATTTGTTGAAGTTAGGCTGAGTGTTGCTATTGGATGATATTTATGCAGATGACTCTGGAATGTTTTATGGTGTAAAGTTTTTCAATGATATCCTAATGGAAGCCGGCCCAGATGGAAATATCCAGACAGAGTTGATTCTGCAGAAGGATAAGAACACATTTACACTGAACAAGGGATGGGCTTTCCCGAGAAAAGTCTACTTCAATGGGGATGAATGCATGATGCCCCTTCCTGACGATTACCCATACTTACCTAATTCTGCCCCAAAAAATGTGATTGGGTTATCATTTGTTATTTCTGCATTTTTCCTTCTAGAGTTGATAGCCTTTTGGTGATCATTGAACCGTAACAATTAATTCGAGTAAACAGGTTGAATGTTCGAGGCTATTTCACCAACAGATATGTGCCCGTGCCGTGCTGTGCTCTTCTGGGAGGTGGGAACTAGAGGATGCAACTAGTTGTTAACAAGTTTGTAAAATGCACCTTGTATAGAGAATTTAAGACTCGTTTTTCCTTTTCTACAATGGAATCCACTGTTCTCTGGAAACAATCTTTCTACCTTCCAAAATGGGAACGTACAAGTACACATCAATATTCAGAAATCCAGTTCTCTTGAAAAAGATGTTCTGCATTCCAAATTCCTCTGCAAAGTTGAGATTTCGTGATTGGCAGCTGAAAGATTCAAATTCATGGAATGGAAAATCCCTTGCATATACAAGCATAATTTAGGCTGCTTAGAAGTTAATTTCTTGCAGTTTTCCCCTCTGGTATTTGATTAGATGGCCTAAATTGATCCCATATTGCAGTTTGGTGTTATTGCATGCATTTCAAGAGGGGTTTTGCCCATTTATATGGTTCTTGTACTCCTTGAATTATTTTGATTGGACCCTCATATTCTTTTTGTATTGGTTAAGTCTCTCTATATATAGCAAGTGCTGTGCATTTAGGATGAGGTTTTGACAGACAGACATAAACTACAGCGTGTTACAACGGAGAAACAGTAGTGAAATATGATGAAGAGTAGAAGAACTCAATCAGAGAGCAAGGCACATTTCAATAATAATAAAGAAGCTAATGCTACTAGGCCAACCTGATACCATGCGTGATGAACCCTAGCAGATATACGTATGTATGATAGATCTGATTACAAGTTCTGGTGCATCTTGTTTCCACAAAAATCTTAATGCGGTGGCAATATATATATGTATGACTCATTGGTATTCGTTGGAAACAAGCAACCAGCTTGGTCCTATTAATTTCATTGGCATGGATGGGTAAACCTTGCCTGCGTGTAGTAGAGGTTACTCAAACAACAAAATTGGAGACCCAAAAGATCCAGAGTGGTGAAGGCGGTAAGAAAGTCACCATGTGAAGAAGACCCAGGAGAGAAATGGTAAAAAGTCACTGGAAGAGAAGACTTGTTTTCAAAGCAGCCCAAACATGCAAGTATGTGAACAGTAATACTTTGAAAGGGAAGAACCGTTGAGCTGTTGTGTTCAAACCTCTTAAAATCTCTCGCGCCAGCTCTTCCATCATTTTCTCACCAAAGCTTTGCTTCAAGATTCAGGAAACCTAGTGTAGAAAAGGTGTTGTGTATGTATCTGCTGAATGGCCTAACAACCAGTAGGTGAGACATCAAGAAGCAAAGCATTCACTTTCATTTTTGAAAGCCTACAATTTTCCTTTTAAACATAATGCTGTTATGAAGTTCATCTTATTCTCGTGCCTTTTAAATCATTGGTGAAGAGCTACGACTGGTCAGGTGACCTTGACACCATGGAATTCGATAAGTCTGCCAAGGATTGTTATCAATCCCTGCAACGCTCCTTGTTGGCTGAAATGAAGTTCATATTCTTGATTGCTCTAGTTTTCATGATAGTTCCTCATGCAGGTATAGACTCCAGGCTTCTTTCTCGGGATAATAAACTCGAAAAATGGATTTTCTTCACAGTTTTTCATGACATCAAGTCCTGATCTATATTCATTTTCTGTCTCGCTTTGTTGTCATGATTGCAGCTGCATACGACCCATTGGATCCAAATGGAAACATAACAATCAAATGGGATGTAATGTCCTGGACACCAGACGGTTATGTGGTGAGTATCATCTCTTTCTCTGTGTGTGTGTTTTTTTTTTCTCATAAGAACACTCTGCATATGTATATATTTGACTGATCAAGTGACAGTAGCACTAAATTCTCCTCTGCTTCAATTTCATTAATTTCTCATATCTCACAAACCATATTACCCAAATATCTCAAAAAGACTTGATCAAGGAAACAGAACAAATCCAGAACAATAATAAGCCAGCCTTGCTTAAGTTTTGAAACCTGGCCTGAATTTGGTTTCAAGTTTTGATTTTGTCTCCTATGCTCTCCAGCCATCAACAATAGAAATCAAACAAGAGCATGCACCACCTTCAGGATCTCATTCCCTTTCCCTATTACCTTGCTTTCGTTGATCACAGAAAAAATGAAAGGACGTTGCTTGAGTATTTGTCGACATTTATTTTCCTCACTCTTTCGGAGATCCAGATGCAAGCTCACTCTTTCTTAGATAAAGATGTGACTTCAAGAAACCATTAAGATATTTCATGGGTGTCACAAAAACTGAATGAAAATAACTCACAATCATGTTTTCTTTCACAGGCTACAGTAACCATGAGCAACTTCCAAATGTACCGGCACATTATAAGCCCTGGCTGGACTCTATCATGGTCATGGGCTAAGAAAGAAGTGCTATGGTCAATGGTGGGGGCTCAAACTACAGAGCAAGGAGACTGTTCTAAGTTCAAGGGAAACATACCGCATTGCTGTAAAAAGACCCCCACGGTTGTCGACCTGCTACCTGGAGTCCCTTACAACCAGCAATTCTCCAATTGTTGTAAGGGCGGTGTGATGGCGGCATGGGGCCAGGATCCTACAGCTTCAGTCTCAGCCTTTCAGGTGAGCGTTGGACTTGCCGGAACATCAAATAAAACAGTGAAACTGCCCAAGAACTTCACTTTGCTTGGTCCAGGACCAGGGTATACTTGTGGACCTGCAAAGGTAGTGCCATCTACGGTCTTCCTAACACCTGACCGTAGACGAAAAACCCAGGCCCTCAGTAAGTTTATTTCCTCCAAGCTTGTTCTGAACATCTTATGTTTTAGTTTGTTGCAATTTCCGCATTACAAGTGTAACTTTTCTTTATGCAGTGACATGGAATGTCACCTGCACCTACTCACAGTTTCTAGCCTCCAAAAATCCAACCTGCTGCGTTTCATTCTCATCTTTCTACAATGAAACAATCACTCCTTGCCCAACCTGTGCTTGCGGTTGCCAGAACAAGAACAGCTGTGTCAAGTAAGGCTTACAGATTTTGTTTCTCCGCGTCACTCTCGTCTCTAGTTGCACAATGACATTAACTGATATAGTTGTATAGATGCATGATAATAGAGCTAATTATGAAGGCTGGTATGTGTTCATTATTTGAAATGTAAATTTGCTGCTGGGTATAAAAAATGCAGGAGTAACTCGAAGGAATCCCACAAAAAGGGGATAAACACGCCAAAGAAGGACAACACACCATTGCTACAATGCACACATCATATGTGCCCTATTCGAGTGCACTGGCATGTGAAGGTCAATTACAGAGACTATTGGCGCGCAAAGGTTGCGGTAACTAATTTCAACTACCGGATGAACTACACAGAGTGGACTCTTGTTGTTCAGCATCCAAATCTCAACAATGTCACTCAAGTCTTCAGCTTTGATTACAAGCCTCTCGTACCTTATGAATCCATAAGTAGGTGCATAAAATTAAAGTTCAGATAAAAAGCTTATGAAGTTCTTCTGATTTTGAAACTCCAGAATGAAGTTGATATTCACATGGAACTGATTTTGTGCAGATGATACTGGTATGTTCTATGGCATGAAGTTCTACAATGACCTTCTAATGGAAGCTGGCCCTTTTGGAAATGTCCAATCTGAGGTGCTTCTTCAGAAGGACAAGAACACTTTTAGCCTGAAGCAGGGATGGGCATTTCCAAGGAAGGTCTACTTCAACGGTGATGAATGCATGCTTCCCCCACCTGACACTTATCCATATCTGCCTAATTCCGCATATGCAAATCCAACTTCAATTCTGTCAATGGCAGCTTCATTGCTCCTGATATTGCTGTCAATGGGGTGACCAGCAGAGGAAAATTATAACTTTCAGATGTTCTTGCAGCAGATCATATACATGGTGGTTTTGAAAGCCAGACAACTTTTTTGTAACAGGTACATTTATCATCATTAACCCTCACCTGTGAACTAGAAGTTATAATCAGGTGTGGGAACATTCAGCTGTACTATTCTTTTGTACGAGTGATTGAACTTGTGATGAACAAACTAGAGCTATATTTCACTCAAAACATAAAGATTTTTGGTGTTCTCAAACCAAATCGTTTCCTTTCTTACTTTTCTGTCTGAACATGTTTATTACCACTCAAACTTTTTGCATATCATTCGTGTTTGGCATACAGCAATGACAATAAATATGCACAAGGACTTCAAAAAAAACTACGAATAAAAATCCATTTATCAGCTGTAAATTCTTCGTGGAGTTCCTTATTACAAGGATACGAACAAATAATATGTTGATATTCCACAAACAAAATGATCGAGTGTACAACATAAATACACATGTAGAAGAACCACTAATTCCCAATATAAAAAAGAGAACGTGACAAAAGATTTCTAATTGCCAATTAACATATTGGTGGTAACATGGTTATGGTGCTCCAAATCCACTTGCATTGCCATAACTTGCTGATCTTACACATTCAAGCCTTTGACTGGATTCCCTTAAATCCCAGCAATGTAACTCAAACAAGATGGGATTTCTTGATTGCTAGAACAACAGATAGTTTAAAGACTGGCATAGACATGATTCATCACACATGAGCAAATAGGAATGCCATAGACAAAAATAATGTCATGACTGGAAGAAGTAGAGAGATAACTGGGCGAGAACTATCATTTGGTAACCATGGGTAGGCATCTGGGGGTGGCATGACACAATTATCACCATTGAAGTAAATCCTCCTAGGGAAAGCCCATCCCTTTTCAAAAGTGAAAGTTGATTTGTCCTTTCGGAACAGTAGCTCTGACTGAACATTCCCGAGAGGACCAGCTTGTGAGAGAAAATCATTGTAGAACTTGACACCCCATAACATGGCTGTATCATCTGCAAAATAAAATCATATAGATACATCTCAGACACAAGAAAAAAGAGAACCATACAAGTTTACACAAAGGCAGAGAAAGTTTGGTGACTTACTTAGCCCTTCGTAAGGAGTTAGTGACTTGTACTGAAAGCTAAAAATCTTGGTGAGGTTATCAAAGTTGGGGTGTTGCACAACCATATTCCACAGTGAGTAGTTCATTCGGTAATTGAAATTGGTGACTGTAACCTTCACCCGCCAATACTCCTTGTAATTGAGTTTAACATGCCAGTGGACTCGGATTGGACACATATGGCTGGTACACTGGACCAAAGGTGTATTGTCAGATTTTCCAGGAGGTGAAATAACTGAGGCTAAGTGTGGAGTGTCCGGGCTGAAAAAACACATGAAGAGAAAAATATCAGGGGAAAAAGAATGTGCAGAGCAGAACTAAGTTGAAAAATTCGACAGAGAAAACAGGAATTCAAGTTTTCAATAAACTGACAAATGAGGAAACTTACTGCACACAGGTTCCACTCCCAGCTCCAGTAGTATTTTGACAGCCACAAGCACAAGTAGGGCAGCTTACTATTGTGTCATTATAAAAGGAGGAGAGAGAAACACAACAGGTAGGTGTCTTTTGAGCAAGGAATTGTGAATAAGTGCAAGTAATGTTCCAGGTCACTGCAATAACATACAATGTTAGATAAACTTAGGTTGTTATTCTTCCACCCTGAGAATTATATTAATTATATGAGTGTGATGGTTCATAGTAGTGACACCATACTTCCAACTTCTAGTCCATGTCAAGCTTAATTATCAATATAACAACGCAGGCTTATTTCTGGGGACCAACTACAATCAAGAAATGTTTTGGCAAACAGATACTATGCTAGTATCACATGATGTTTCGAAGCTAAGAAAATCCAAAACTAGAGATTTGTGGGAACGTTTCTGATAATCACGGGTCACTATATTAACATCACACGCTAAAACAAGGCATTATCTTGGTACTAGATCAGTTGTCCACACCAGAAAATACATTCAAAGTAATGAATCCCTAAATCACTCTAGAAGAATTGAGACAATAACTTACTTAAAGCTTGAGTGATTCTCCTTTTGTCAGCCGATATAAATTTAGTTGGTCTCACAATCTTTGCCGGCCCACAAGTATATCCAGGCCCTGGTGCTTTCAAGGTGATGTTCTTTGGCACCCTAACAGTTTTGTTAGTGGTTCCAGCTGCACCAACACTAATTTGAAAGGAACTCACCGCATTGGCTGGGTCCTGTGCCCACGAATTTATCACTCCCCCTTTACAGCAATTGGCAATCTGCTGGTTGTAAGGGGTTCCTGGCAACAAATCCACAACAGTTGGATCCTTCTTACAGCAATGCGGTATGTTTCCCTTGAATTTTGAACAATCGCCTTGTTCGGTGGTTTGGGCTCCCATCATGTTCCAGATCACTTCCTTCTTTGCCCATGTCCACCCCAAAGTCCAACCCGGCGCCTGAATGTGGCGATATTGCTGGAAGTTATACATTGTAACAACTGCCTGCAAATGAGAACAACAGAGATGAGAAAGTCCAGGGAAAAGATTCCGGGGATGAACTTCAATAGACTAGAAAGGGTAAATCATTGGAGTGCTTGATTCTGTTATCCAAAAATCCACTAAATGTGATATTGCATCATGTAATAGCTAGCACTTACAACATAGCCATCTGGAGTCCACTGTATTACGTCCCATTTGATAGTGATATTCCCATTTGGATCAAGAGCGTCATAAGCTTCTGCAAGTACATCAAGCAAAGATGAGAACTTTAGCCCTTAAGATTCTCATTAGATACTGTATAAAAAGTAGATCAAAGTCTGAATTGCAGTGGAAGAGAGAAAAATGATGGCAAGAGAGCAATCTAAAAGACATCCAGGTCCAAGACAAAGATTATTTTAGTTTCTTGTGCATCTTTTAGAAATTAGAATTACAAAAGACTAATATTTAATGAACTACGTCACCAGCAACCATATCGTATGTGTTAAAGACGGTATACATAAGGAAACTCCAAGATCTTTAAGTTGAATGTATGAATAAAACCACAGATTTGTGCTTCTTAGACATAAGATTGCAGTCTTTCAAATTTTACCAATAATTCCTAGCAAGATAAGCAAAACCCAAATAATTAACTAAAAAAGAACGAAAAGCGAGCATTTCCAATTCAAGAAACAAGAAAGTGAAGCAAAAGAAGAAAAGTGACCTGTAGAAGTGAGAGTTGAGCACGAAATCAAGAAAAGAAGCAAAATGGTAAGAGCGGAAATCTTGGTAACGGATACAGTGACTAATGAGGAAGAAGGCTCCATTTCTTGATGTGTTGAAAATGGGATGCTTATGCCTCTGGTTCAGCTCAAGATCTGCATGAAAGCAGAGAGAGGGAGAGAGAAGGAGACGACTGTGGAAGACAAGTAGGAGTATAAAAAATCCGAGAGAGGTTAAATACTTAATTATTGGCTGTCAAGGGAAGGGAAGGGACTAACTGTAGTTCGTTAAAGAATTCCAAGCTTGAATTACCATTAACGAAAATTACCATATTAAAGAAAGATAAGTTCAATTAATGGACTAATTATATGATCCTCAAAGCACTTAATTAACAAGCATTTTTCCCTTTCTCCGAGCTATTAAAAAAGAAAGTCACTTTCTTAATTTGGGTAAAAATA
>Ga0307515_10025841_pt1 | contig 10136 bp, 1 predicted proteins | sample 17_EM_MG_FD_194513 | JGI IMG/M metagenome (GOLD analysis project Ga0307515, IMG submission 194513) | Populus trichocarpa ectomycorrhiza microbial communities from riparian zone in the Pacific Northwest, United States - 17_EM | ecosystem: Host-associated > Plants > Roots > Unclassified | place...
GATGGCTCTGTGTACGACGGTTTTGCGTACGACGGCTCTACTACGGAGGCTCTATATAAAAGCTTCGTGCAGAGCTTTGTGTAGAGCTTCGTGCAGAGTCTCTATACGCAGAGCCCCGTGCAGAGCCTCCGTACGCAGAGCTTCGTGTAGAGCCTCTATATGCAGAGCTTTATGCAGAGCCCCCATACGCAGAGCCTCTGTACGTAGAGCTTCGTGCAGAGCCTCCATACGCAGAGCTTCGTGCAGAGCCTCCATACGCAGAGCCTCCGTACGCAGAGCTTCGTGCAGAGCTTCGTGTAGAGCCTCCGTACGTAAAGCTTCGTGCAGAGCCTCTATACGCAGAGCTTCGTGTAGAGCCTCCGTATACAGAGCTTCGTGCAGAGCTTTGGTAGAGCTCCGTGCGCAGCTCCCCGCAGAGCTCTTGTAAGCTTTATATCTATATAATATTACTTATCCTTAGGATATATAGATAAAAGTGGTACCATTTTAAAGCGCTTTATAAGCTCTATAAATCTATACTAATAGAAAATTTATTTATTTAATATTAGGAGGTGCATTACAAGTGTAAGCATATTAGGGGGATTTTGCTAAGACTATCCGGAGACTATCCGGATAGTCTCCGGATACTATTAGCTGATAGGCCTATTATCCGAGAGGCCTATCCGGCCTATCCTCTGGGTACCCTAATTTAGTCGATTCGGTTAACGTCTATCCTACGTAGCGGGACACCATACCGGGACACTGTTAATACTTTACAACATAACAAAGCCAATAATAAGCTAGAAGTATAGATATTCTCGGAATAAAGATATTAAACCATAAGCTTCATTAGGATGTAATAACTGTTAAGCATGACTTCTGCTTACTATGTAATACCACTATTCGCTTAAGCCCAGCACGACGCCGTCGTCTTTAAGAGACTGGAACTCGCTAGAAACTTTGTATATCCCACTAAAAGGTCTGTATGCTATATAGAGATATGGAAAGACTCTAGCCTAAGCGATGTGATGGACTTTTAGAGATAATTATGCTTCTACAGCGATTAGATCGCCTTGATGTTATCTTAGGTAGCCTTAGCCACTTCTCTAAGGAATTTGTGGCGCTGCATGGCCCCACTCCGAAGCCACAGCCCCACTCTGCAAACTCGTGCAAACTCCTGAGCTAATTAGCGGCTCAGATTAACTCCTGCGAACTCCTAAGCCAATAGAACCTCGCGCTACCCCTAGCCCCTCTATACCCCCCTAAATTCCTCTATAAAGTATCTAAGAGATTATAGGCGCGTATTTAGTATAATTTATATACTATCTCTAACGTATATTAAATTTAAATAGCTATACTAGGGCCAATTTAGCAGCTATTGCTATAGTTCGTGATATATTTATATTATAACCTTTCCTATTAATATATTCTAATTAATTAAACTAGCTAACTAATATATTAGGGGGCGAAGTATAGCCTTAAAGTTTAAAGACGCGTTTTTAAACCCGTATTTACCTAACTACCCCTATTAATACGGCAATTATACTCTACTACTATACCTCTATTTACCCTTAAACTTTCTAAGGTACCTCTTATACCCTATTATAAATAGCTTGTTTAACTTTACTATACTAATATAATATTAGTAACGCGTTATCGGCTAGGTATACTCTATTAGATACTCCTATAAACTCTTATAAACTCTTACAAACTTCTAAGCTAATTAAATAGTGAGGTTTAGGTCTAAACTAAAGAAGAAGAAGATGGGTAGTTAGAATATAAACCGTTAGGGTTAGTAGTATAGAGTTTAGGGTAGGGTAGTAGAGCCGCCTATATTATAAATATTAGCTAATTATAGTTTTATTCTAAAGACTCTCTAGTTAATTTAGAGACTAAGCGTAGAAGAATTACTGTTAGTTATTTAGTAGGTAAGGCGTATAGAAAATGTACTATTCTAGTATAAAGTTATTAACCTTTACCTTTAGCGAATTCTTCTTTAAACCTGTTTATGGCTTAAAGACTTTAAGCTACGTAATAAGTAGGTGCGAACTCTACGTCGGCTTATATTTAGAAAAGGCAATACTTTTCTTATTACTACTATATACTAAAGAATAAAATAGTAGAGCTAGATGATTTAGATAAACCCTTATAGAATAATTAAGGGCTATATAGCTAGGAGCGTCCTTACCCCTATTTCTAGGACTAAAAGCTTTCCTTACTACTAAATATACACTTAATTAAACCCCAAATAAGCAACTAGGATGGAAAACTCCGTATAAAATCGCTTACGGTAAGCTACTATTACTTACCTATATATACGTATACGGCTATAAGACCTATATACTAGATAAATAAATTAAAAGGGGAGATAAGCTGGCTCCTTATACATTAATTAGACATTTAGTCGGCTATAATTTAACTAATATTTACTATATCTAGATTCTAAGTCTCTACAAAGTTATTTAAACTAAAGACGTTATATTTAACAAGACCTCGTTCTATAACCCTAAGGGTTAAAATATTAACTACCTACTAAAGGAAGTATTAGAGGACACTATATAAATAATTAGTCTACTAGAACCTCTTAAAGACAAATTTAAGGACAAATTAATTCTATATATAGTTAATCTGGACCCTTAAAGATCTGCCTTAGGTATAGATTAAATAACTATACTTAAATTAAACAATTCGGCAGAGCGTCCTATAAAGGATACTAAGCAGTTACTAATACTTAGCAGAATAGTATCTCTAAATCTACTAGAAACAAATACTATACTAAGAGGACTTTAAGACAATATCCTAAATATAATTAAAGCGATTTCTACCTAGCTAAGCTCCCCAAAACTATCTAATAGAGTAATTAATATAGCTCTATAAGCTAATAAAGTTTTAGCTAAACCTTTTACTAACCTTATCTTACTAGAAGGATTAAAACAAATTTAATATTAAGCGTATATAGTAGCACTAGCCAATCTATCTACCCTATTTGGTTACTACGCTAGATTTACTATAGAACTAGTAAAGGATATCAACCGAACTAGATCCTTATCTCTATATTATAACAATCTTCCTCCTAAACTAAAGAACCTTAAAGAACTAAAAAAAGCATCCTTTAACTACTAGCTTTTAAAAGGCTATAGAAAAAGAATACAATAACCTAAAACGCTAAGGGATATTTAAGACTGTACTAAAAGCTGTTATAAAACGAGGGTAGTAGCTATAGAGCGTATGTATTCGAGGAGTCTATAAGACGTTACACGATTAATTGTAAGGGTTAAGGGCGTAAGGAGGTAATATACCTACGCGTAGCTGATATAAGCTATACGCGAAGTGTATATAAGAGCACAGGGCTCTTTTATAGAGGCCCCTACGGTAGGGTTCCGTAATATTACCCCCCCTCTTATAGAGGCGGAGCTCCGGCGACGCTGTAGTTACTATATATATATAAAAGGGACACTTAAGGTATAGAAAAGAAAGGGGGGTATCGCTAAAGGTTTGAAACAACGTTATGTGATAAGGCTTGGCATCTAAGAATCCGACTAATTAGATAACTTTAACCGCTGGTCAAAGTTCCTAGACATCTTAACGATATTCCAGTCACGTAATCGCACTTTACCGTAATCTGACGGTAATTTGCCCTTATATGGTAATATATAACGGTTTAACTCTATAAGGGCTCCTATAGAGGATTGGGTATAAAATCTCTGCTTAGGCCCAGTTTCTATAGGTTCGCGTAGTAAAAGTCGCTAATTAGATCCTTTACATTTTTGAAGTCTTCCTATAGTTGCCATTCTGGCTAATTTATATTGAATCCTGTGTATATAGCTCTATAGTAGAGCCGTCGTCCTCTACCTTTGCTAAAGTATTTAGAGTTAATAATTCGTTTAACAGTCCACTCCTTATGGTTTTTGTCTTCGTTCTTATCTCGGATTAGTACTAGTAGGGGTTTAGGCTATATCTGCCCTAGTAAGGGGTTAGGCTAATAGAGGTGTAATAGCTATAGGTGAAATATAAACTATATCCTGCGGGTGGTTAGGGTAAGTAGGAGTTCTAGCTTATATACGGCTCCCCTATTAATGACTTATTTAATTAAATAGGGGCCAAGGTTCTTATAATTAAGTAACTTTATAGGCCTTTATGTAGAGATATTATATATATTTAGCTATACCTAGTCGCTAACACGCATTTCTAGTGGTGGCGTTCTATAGTAGTTGGTGAAGTAGGCCTGCTTTACTTGAGCCTAGGCCATTTCTCCCTTATAGTAGTCAAGTAGATTTTTTATACGGTCTATATGCTGGTCGGTAAGTAGTATCTTAAGGCGTTTTCTATATAGCAGTTTCTTATTAATAGGTTCTGGTGGCTCTATGCTAGATTAGGGGTAATAACCCTTATTCGCGAAGAACGGGGTAAGTTCTATAGTAGTTAAGACGTAATTATTCGCTACAAATTTACTTAGTAGGAGGTAATCTACCTAGTTATCTTAACTATAGGCGACTACCTGTTATAGGTACGCTTTTATATTAGTATTAGCGTTTTTTGGTTGCCTAGTAGTTTTATAGTAGAAGGATATAGATATTTTAATAGAGATGCCAAGGCGTTAGCAGATTTGTCTTTATATATTAGAGTTAAATTATATACCTTAATCGGATATAATTAAGTTAGGTAGCCTATATAGTCAGTAAACTTTATAGAGGAAGGCGTTAGTAATATCGCTAACGGCTACGCCTTGTTACGGCACCGTAACGGATCTAGTTAGGGGGCTCGCTTGAGCCTTGGCATATGTATATAGACGTGTCCTTTTCCACCTTCTGCTCCTTATCTTGATATCCGGGTCTATAGACATTCTAATTGTACAGGCTTGCATACGTTCTAAACGGCGCTCGTGCCTCGATTGACTAAGTCGCTGTAACACGCCTTTAGTTAGGACGTAGTGGCACTCTTTTATAAGTTGGTATATTATTATAAGGATATTCTTATAGGTACGGCCGTGTCGTTTATAGGGTGGTAGGTTAACAACGAAATCTATGGCGATATCTGCCTATTATTATATAGGTACTAGTAGAGGGTATAGTAGTCCTTAGTACTTTATATTAAAGGCCTTAGCGCGCTTATAACTATAGCAGGCGCCTATAAAGTGTTTAACTAAGTCTATTATTTTTAGCTAGAAGTAGTATTAGCTAAGAAGCTTATAGGTTCCTTCTTTGCTTAGGTAGCCGCTTAATTAGAAGTTATAGGCCATTTAGATTAGTTGCCGTTATAGATTTTCTAAGTTAGGGATAAATAGGCGACCTCTATAATAGAGCCTATTTTCTTTTACTTTTAAGGCTGCTATATTAATCTAGCCTAAGCTTTAAAGGTTAGTGGGCAGTATATAGGCGCTAGCGGTCTTTATAGTAATAAGTTAATGCAGTAATAGGTTAATAGAGGTGTTATATGCTATAGTAATAAGCTTATTAATTTCGGGAGGTGACTTTAGTTTTATAGTATAAAGCTAAGGTACAGTTAGCTCTATTATAGGTAGTATGCCTAGGGCTAAATTTTGTACTTTTAGGATTGTTTATTATTAGAATTAATTATAGGGGTTATCTTTAGACTAAGGAAGGTCTTACGAGTGGCGTATTAGGCTATTAGGTTTAGTACCTTATACTTCTAGTCTATATATAATTTTAAAGTTAAAACTAAAGAGGAACTTATTCTAACGTACTTGGCGTTAGTTTAGCTACTTTATAGTTATAAAGTACTTAAAGTTGCAATAGTCCGTAAGGACTTTAATTAGCTAGTTAGGCTCTACTAAGGAGAGTTCTAGTTAGAATTCTTTAAACGCTTATATAATTATAAGGAGTTCTTTATTATAGATCTTATAGTTATACTTTTATAGTATAAGCTTAGACGAGTAAAATGCGACTAGGTAAAGGAAACCGTATTACCTATCTAGGAAAGGACACCTATATTAACGTGGTTTAAGGAGTTGGTTTTAAGATAGAGTTGTTATCCTAGTATAAAGTAGGCTAGGATAGGTGCTTTAGTAAAGGCATTTTTAAGGTTTTAGAACGCCTTCTTGTATTTAGGCGTTTAGGTAAAGTATAGGTGTGTTTTTCTTCCTTTTATAAAAAGGCCCTTTGTTTACATTATTACTATAAGTGGTGCTACTACGCCTAAGAAGTTGTATATAAATTTTTAATAGAAGTTAGCGAAACTAAGGAAGGCTTATATATCCTTAATGCAGTTAGGGGCCTACTATTTAGTAATTATATATACCTTCTTAGGGTCTATACAAACACCCTTAGTGGTAACAATTAGTCTAAGGTATTTTACTTCTATAACTAAGAATTCACATTTCTTTAAGTTAATATAAAGTCCTACGTCCCTAAGGCGCTATAGGACCTTTTAAACGTATTTGGTATACTTAGAAGGGTTATTGCTATAAATAAGTATATCGTCTAGGTACGCGGAGTAGAAGTCATTAAGGTAGTCCTATAAGGCGTTATTAATATAGTTTTAGAAGGTACTTAGGCCGTTATATACGCCAAAGGGCATAACAGTATATTTAAATTAGCTAAAACGCGATACAAATGCGGTTTTCTATTTATTACCTTCCCGTATTTAGAGATGGTTAAAGGCGGCAATAATATTAAGCTTAGTATAGATTTTGGCTTAGCTAAGCCGCTTAAGGGTCTCCTATATAAGCGGTACTGGGTATTAGTTTTTAATTATAATAGCGTTAAGTCCTCTATAGTTAATATAGAATTAAATACCTCCTTTTAGCTTCTTAGTAAGAAGGATAGGGGTAGTTGCTAGTAATATACTAAGACGAATAAACCCTTTATTAAGGTGCTTATTAATATACTTTCTTATAACTAGAAGTTCGTCTTTTAATATTAGGTAGGGTTTCTTATAAGGTAGCGTTTTTCCTTATTTAATATTAATGGTATAGTTATTAGGTTAATATAGGGGGAGTATATCTACGCCCTTTTATAAGCATATATTAATAAAGTTATAATACCTCTTAGGGAGGAGCTTATGGAGTTCTTTGTTAGTAAGTCCTTTTTTAAGTTTTATAAACTTCTTAAAGTCTAAAGGTAAAAGTCTGTAGAGTTTTATAGGGGCATTATCTTCTAGAAGGTCGACTATATCTATTTTATTACTATAGAGGATATAGTTCTATTTTTTTATTAAGCTTATATAGTTATAATTAGGAAGCTATAGTAACGGTTTAGCCTTTTCTATATACTATACAGTAGAAGGCCGCGGCACTTATATAATAGCAGTTAGTTATAGGTAGAATAATAAGGGGTTTCTTAGGTTAATATCCTAGTAAGTAAATAAAGGCGGCTAGGCTATATCCTAGGCAAGTCTCTCTATAGTATTTAGAGTTAAAGGTTACTTTTCTCTTTTCCTAGTTAATAGTAGGGTTGTATTATTTAAGCTAGCTTATTCTAAGGATAATAGGGTAGTTAGTAAGTAGTGTAATATAGGCCTAGAGCTCTTCCTGGTGCCCGTTTATATCTAAGTAGAGTTATACTACGTAAGTAATCTTTTATATAGTATAACTACTGTTAGCAAGTTATAGGGCGTGGGCTTTAGTAAGGGGTAAGGTAGGTAGGTTATAAGTACACATAAGTTAGGTATCTATAAATTAGTTAATAACTCCGCAGTTAATTATAAAACGGCTTTTATATTATTTTATAGCAGTAGTTTTTATTATAGATAAAACTATCTATTTCCATCTGTTTATTTTTACTAAGTTATCTATTAAGTAGGCCAATATATAGATTCCTCTATTATTAGGGCGTCCTAACCCGCGACTTAGGGCTAGGACTTAGCGTTTTCCGTTTCCGTATCTAATTTTACTACTATTACTGCGTCTTTATCTTATATGGTAGTGGCGCGTAGTAACGTATTTAGTGTTTAGGGTATTAAGTTAGGTATTAGGCGGCAGGTACTAAACCTAGCTATTAGGTAGTTTAGGTTATTATAATAATAGCCTTCTTAATAGCATTTATAGCAGCGTCCTAATTTCCAGAGTAGCTCGCGCTCTTTATCTAAAAGTTTTTGCGGAAAGGTTAGTATAGAGAGGTTAATATTAGCTCTAGTGGTACCTAAGGTAGTAGGCGTCGGTGGCTTAGTATATATAGGTTTAGTAGGCCTAGAGGGCTTCTATAGAGAGGTCTTTAAGTAAGGGTTAGCAGTAGTAATCTAATTTAGTTGTCGTTTAATCTTCTATAGGGCTGTTACTATTTTATAAATATTGTTATAGTTATAGCTAGCGGCTGCGTAACTAAGGCGATAAGTAACTTTTTTAAGGAGATCCTCCTAGTCTTTAGTATTGTCTCGGGCGAGGGCTCTAGTATATTCCTAGAATTTAATATAGAACTTATTAAATAATTTAATAGGGCTTATTTTTAGGGCACGTAGTTTAGCTTAGTTAGTGGCTAGTAGGTTATAATCGCGGTATATTAGGTTGAGATTATTAAGGACTTCTTAGTAAGACTACTACTTTTAGGGGCTACTAGTCTCCTATTAGGCGAAGAGTCTATTAAATAGTATACCCTTTATTCGCCTAATAATATAGCTAATCTTAGTGTCTTCCGTAGGAAAAAGGTAGGCGCTCTAAGTTAGTTTCTTACAGATTTATATCTTTTAGTAGCTGTATTTCTTACGATCTCCTTAGAAGACTAAGGGATTAAAGTAGCGTGTATTAGATCCTACGGTGGCAGTTTAGGTCCAATTATTATAGCTTTTATTATTGCTGCTTTAGTAGGGTTCCTATTAGGTAAAGCTACTTAGCGCTAACCCTCTATTAAGCGTTAAGTAGGTGAAGTTGCCGGGGGCGTAAAGACTTAGGTGGCGTTATATATAGTAAAGAGGTATCTAGTGTTGTTATAAATATACTTATTAAGCTAGGATTATAGGTATTTAATTATGCCTTCTTTTTTAGTGACTGTAGCAATTAGTGCAATCTTATTCTTCTTTAACTATTAGACATCGCGTTTAGACACGTAGAGGTTATCTTCGGTTTCTTAACGTATATTATTAGTAAGCGCCTTATAAGCTTATAGGTCTTAAATAATATTGCAATCTTAGGCAGTATATATCTTAGCTAATATAAGCTTTAGGTAATAGTTCTATAAAAGGCGGTAGTATTTATTAGGGTCTTAGGCTACTATTTTTACAAACGTCTTAGCGTCTTATATTTTTATTTTAATAGGTAGTAGCCCTTCTATTTGCTTGTCTGTAGTTATATAGTTAATAAAAGATAAGACATTATTAGTGTCCATCTTCTTAGGGGTTAGGGCTAATAAATTAAATTCTCTTAGGATTAATTGGCGTCGTAGGTTAAGTATAGATATTAGATTATTCTTTAGGTTTAATATAGTAGCTAATAAGGAATATTATCTTACTATTATGGGTTCCTTAGAAGTATAAAGTAAGGTAATTTATAGACACGCTGCTTTTGGCAGCGCCTATAATATTATAAAGACGTAGAATTGGTTATAGGCTAAGCGTTAGTGGTAAAAAGGCGTAACGTAATGTTATAGAACGAGGGCAGTGGCTATAGAGCGTATATATTCGAGGAGTCTACAAGATGTTACGCGATCGATCGTAAGGGTCGAGGGCGTAAGGAGGTGATATACCTACGCGTAGCTGATATAAGCTGTACGCGAGGTATACGCGAGAGTACGGGGCTCTCCTATGGAGGCCCCTGCGGTAGGGTTCCGTAATAAAGCAGAAGTAAGTAATAAGCAAATCCTTCCTTTAAAATAGGTCTTTAAATATAAGCTTAATAGTAACGGCTACCTATAAAAGCTTAAAGCTAGACTATATATCCGCGGAGACTTATAAATTACTAAAGAAGAGACCTATACAGTAACCCTAGCTACTCGAATATTTCGTGCTCTTATAGCTATAGCAGCTACATTTAACCTAGAAATTTAATAGTATAACGCTATAAACGTATTTATAAACGCTAAGCTTAGTAATCTAATCTACTGTTACTACTTAGAAGGATTTAATTAAAATAGATATATTCTAAAGCTATTTATAACGCTATATAGATTAAAAATCTCACCACTACTTTAGTATAAGGAGCTTACTAGTACATTAGCTAAATTTGGATTAAAGTCTGTCCTAGGTACTAACTGCCTATTTACTAATAG
>Ga0307515_10025843_pt1 | contig 10135 bp, 5 predicted proteins | sample 17_EM_MG_FD_194513 | JGI IMG/M metagenome (GOLD analysis project Ga0307515, IMG submission 194513) | Populus trichocarpa ectomycorrhiza microbial communities from riparian zone in the Pacific Northwest, United States - 17_EM | ecosystem: Host-associated > Plants > Roots > Unclassified | place...
TGGGTTAAATTTCTATTAAATCTAGTTTTTAGCTTTCTAGGTTGTATTTCAATTTTGTTGGAGATTATTTGACCATGTGATCAAGAGGTTCCCATTAGTTTTGCATCACCTAGGTCCATACCGTCACAATTGAAAGTAAAAACCTGAAGCATAACGTGGGCAACATTACTAGTAAAAATGAAATTTCATTCTTATTTTAAAGATTTGATTTTTGTTTTTAAAAATCGTTTGGTATTGTAGTAACTTCTGGTTTATCCCTAATCATAGAGAAAAAACTGAATAGTTAGTCAAATAGCTTTTTTTATTTTTATTTTACATATTAGTATCCACACATAATTGCATTTCAAATCTTAATTTTTAAAAAATTAAAATAACATGCTTTTTATTTATATAAACCTGCTTTTATTTATTTTATATATAAAAATCTATCTCATGTTAGTTTTTCCCAAATATGTTTTTTAAACCTACCCTTTTAAAATAATAATAATTTTTTTTTTCTTAAATTTATTATTAAAAAAACAGTAATTACAAAGGCTACCCCTATATCATATGATTGGTAGCCTTGGTAACTTTGCAAGAAGCGGGTGATAAAAACGGTGTCGTACTTTAACCAACCTGTTTGGATGTTGAGAAAAGGAATATATATCCTATCCATCTGGTTTGGCTCGCCGTAGCCAAACGAAACGCTGGTTAGGGGAGAGAGATGTTTGCCGCCGCCGCCATAGCCGCGAACTCAGCTGGTTTCAATGTTTGTGGAAACCAGCTGACAAGGAGAAGCATTTCAATGAGAAGAGTAACTGCAAGGCACCGCTGCCTGGCTGTCAATAATAATAAAAAATTAGAATCAGAATCGCACCAAAACGAGCAACAACAAGGTGCTCTTCATTTCTCTCTCTAATTACTCTTCCCTACTTAGCCTATTATGAAAAAAATAAAATGATTAATCTTCAATCAGACGAGGAGGAGGATCATGTTGAAAACAGTTTAGGAGTTGAAGCTGCATTATCCATGCTCAGATTCTACAAAAGTAAGTTAACTTGTCATCGTAATTATTGCTTTAATTTGGTCTTGTAATAAATGTATAATAATCTTACAAGCAGGGGAGATATCGCCGCTGTTACCAAATAGTTGTAGATATGTACCCACCTGTAGTGAATATTCCATGGAAGCTTATAAGAAATACGGTGTCGTCAAAGGCACCGTCTTGACTGCCTGGCGTCTTTGTCGCTGTAATCCACTTGGTAATGTATTCTTTGTTTTGCAGATCGTGTACATTTTTGTTCTTAATTAATTCTGATCGAGTTTTAATTTCTTTTGTAGGTGGGTCTGGCTTCGATCCTCCGCGATGGTTTGATGAGGATCCTCCTTTTCAAGAAGAATGAGATGAGACGAGAGAGCCAATTTTAATGTTTTCCACTGCCTCCTCAAGTAAGCTTCCTCTTCTTTTCTTTTTTAAACTTGAGTTTTACGGATTCGCCGTTATTTGTTATATAATAATTTTATAGGGAATCATTTATAAAATATATAATCTTTTATTATTCTTTATTTTTCAGGCAGGCGTCAAAGAGGGGATGGCAGAGGACTGTGTCGATACAGAAAATAGAATTTCATTGAAGGTTAAAGATGCACTCTTCAGATTTGCACTAATGGTACTGATTCCTTATCTATATCATTAGGTTTCTAGATTCCAACACCTTTTTCTTTGTGTATATAAATCGTTAACAAAGAAGAGCTTAGCTGATACAGTCATGTGGTTTTATGAGTGTTAAAAACACAAGTATTTAGTGAAGCTATTCAGTGTTGTTTAAGCTGCCCTTAGAACACCATTCAGTTTGTGGCTGTCTGACTGAAATACTGCATTCTCTTTTAACACTAATAGTTTCCTAGTCTGATAGTTTGAAATGTAATCATTCTGTTGTATATAAATGGTGTAGCCCACCACTATCGTATTGTCTGCCTCCCAGGTTATTTTTTTTTTTAGTCTTCTTGGAGGCTAATGTTTTCTTATGTACAAAAACAATGATGAGTTAGTTGAAAGCTTGGAGCACCATTTGATCGTGAAACGCCTTCTCCCATGCTTCTATGCCCATGTTTTAAGGTAACCTGTTCATATAATGGCATTGACTGGGGTTTTGAACTTTCAAAAGAAACATGCTCATTTGTTAAAGTTGTCATCCTTAAAGTTTGCGTTGAGGTTTCTCATTGTTTATATCAACTTTGGTTGTCACTGTCTCTCTTAGGTTATGTTAGAGCTGCTGGTTCTGATAAAGAATTTATTTATGATCATGATTGAGGTGATTAACCTAAAATGGTCAAAAGGAATAGAACTCCACTATTTTGAACTCATTTTAGAAGCAACTAGGTTAAGCTGTGAAAACACACCCTTTAAAGTATGCATTTTAAGCTTTTGGTTTGGTCACTAACCCTTTTAAAATTTTGATTTTAACCTCTTCAGTAAGCCTGTATCTACTGTTTCTGTAATTGTGGTAATGATATTGGACCTTGCATGTTCCCCCCCAATAATTGCAATTTCCAGCCATTCCAATGAACAGAAATAAAAAGCACAGCCTTCTCATCACCTTATCATAAATCACAATCTTCCTGAAATCCAAAGAACCCCCTCACATTTGCTTAGATTTTTCACCAGCGCTTGTCACCAGAGTCCAGTAAACCATAATCTTGTTGCACCTCCAAATTGTATACCTTACTGGTTGTGGTCGTTGCATTTATTGAGAGAAACAGATCAGAGGTTGCCAGTATAAGGTGCTTTCCTTGGTCTTGAACGAAATGGGGAAGTTGGGCTTGGATTGGGGCATGGAGGGCAATGTTTAGGATAAGGGTTAGTGACCTATTAGAGAGTTTTCTGTTTCAGAGCGTGGGAGAGAACGAGCCGTTGTTATGAAGTCCGAACAAAATGATTTGAACTAGTATTTTTTTTATCACTAAAATGTTAAGAAAAAACAGATACTGGGGAAATAGTTTGAAGTAACATGCTTGTGAACAGAAGTGGTTGGAATGATAAGAATGCTCTCCTCCTTAACTTGATGCTGGGAAAAAAGAGATTTATAAGAAAATTAAGAAGAAAAATAAAGCTAGGAGGAAAAAAGCTAAAGAAAGAGAAGAAAAAGGAAAGAATAAGGGTTGGAAAAGTCTGTAACTTTGTAAATTTTATTCAATTTGTCAAAAACTATATAACATTTAGAAATATATTATCTACGCATGCAACATAAACTATATTAATTGGAATGGGAAATCTTTCCTTTGAAAACAAATTCCTTCCTTGCTTTCTAGACATGCTAACAAAGGAAATCGATTTGAGACTGAAGAAAAACCAAATCTCCTTTCAACACTCTTTACAACCTCTCTCACCAGGCATGCAAAGATGATAGTGTTAATATTTATAGTTTTCATCTTGATTTCTTCCATTTTAATGGTTGTTATGCTGCTTTGGTTCTAGGAGTTGTGATTCTTTGTTATGGATAATTAATATCATAGGTTTTGACTAAAGCAATATGAGGAGCTATTGTAGTGTGTTTAAATTGTTTCACGGGTGCCATTACTATGTTAAAAATATTGAAAAAATATAAATGAAAGTTTCATCTGTTTTGCTTAATAAATTAAATACACAATCTCTTTCCCCTTTCACTTCAACCATCCTTCCCTCAATTGCTCTGGGAAAATTCAAGCTGTAATAAGAGTTTAATTTATAGTACTATTTAAGAACGATGTCAAAACTGATGTCAAAATTGAAGACAAAATTGAAGAGTAATTGAATTATTATGGTAATTGTTTGTTATTGAGTGCTAAAGAAACAAAGGAAAAAAAAAAAAAGACATAAAAAGGCTAGGCCTATTGCCTAGCTCCTAATAGCAAGCTCTGTCTTGCTATTTTTTTTTTTTTTTTAGTTAAGGTAATGGATGACATGTCATTAATTTTTTTTGTTTCAAAAAAAATTTAACATGAATAACACGTTCTTTGCTTCAATAGATAACACGCCATTTGATTGCCTACTTTCCGCCAACCAAGTGGTCAAAAACTAGGCAGAAACTTTCATTTAGTTTCTCTTTGAACCAAACAACTTGTTTTTCAACCAGAAGCACATGAAAAACAACATTCACAACTCAATAAACCAACTTGTACTCTTAAAGTTTCCAAAAATCAATCATAAAACAAAAAATTAACTTAAGACCTTAAATCTTTTCAAGTCCCGATTTACTGTTTTGGCCAATTTGAATGGCAATAACCAACACCATCCAACCCCCGTAGTCAAATGAAATATTTGAGCACCAAACTTGGTTATTTTTGTTGTCAGAATCGATACAATCAACCACTTTCTCTCTCTATCGTTGTTTTTCAACGAGTATCTCTCTCTCATCCAAGGACCTCAAAAAAGAGTAAAATGAACTTGTGGATCAAAATAAACATTGACAAAAAATTTGGATCAAACTTATTGTTCTTCATCTTTTCCAATGTAGTACTTCTATCATATTTTTAATACCAATTCTATCTAATTAGGTCATTGAAGGATGCAATTAAAAGCGAAAAGGAGTTTTGAAATGAGACCAAAAAACAAAAAATCCTCCAAGTGTTTCATTATTCATATGAATAGTGAAGCACCATAAAAAATCTAGAGCATTTAGAGTTGTAGGTAATCATCGGTAAAAAGCATGACTCTAAGAGTAATATATCAATTAAATGTTTTTTTTCCTCGTACAGTCCAAATAATAGGCCATAAAACTGCAATTTGCTTTCAAAAGCCCATCACTATTTTCTTTTTACTTTTTTTTTTGTTTTCATATCCATCAAGCTTAGTAGTTATATCCAAAGAATTTCCAAAAACATATATATGTACTTGTTCGTTGGTCTTTATTACACCACAAGTGCTACAAACATGTTTTTAAGTAGAAAATAATAATAATTATAAACTAAAAATATGATGCGTATTGAACGAAATCCTTTTTAAATATAGAGATGATGACATTTGATGATATTTTTTTCAAATATTGAAAATGGCGACAAATTGAGTTGACGCTTGCTAACCTGATTTAACCTGCAAAATTTGCATTCCAGGTCTTGCTGTTTTTTTTTTTTGGTTAAAGGGGTGGATGACATGCCATTCATTTTTTTTTAAAAAAAATTAACATGAATAACGTGTTCTTTGCTTCAACAAATAACACGTCATTTGATTGCCTGCTTTTCGTCAACCAAGTGGTAAAAAACTAGGCAAAAACTCTCCTTTAGTTTCTTTGAACCAAAAAACTTGTTTTTCAATTAGTTTATGACCTGAAAACACATGAAAAAAAACATTCACAACTCAATAAACTGACTTGCACTCTTAAAGTTTTCAAAAATCAATTATAAAACAAAAATTAACTTGAGACCTCAACTCTTTCCAAGCCCCGGTTTACTTTTTTAGCCAATTTGAATGCCAATAACCAACACCATCCAACTCCCGTAATCGAACGAAATATTTGAACACCAAACTTGATCACTTTTGTGGTCGGAATCGAGACAATCAACCATTTTCTCTTTCTATTGTTGTTTTTTAATGAGTATCTCTCTCTCATCCAAGAACCTAGAAAAAGAATAAAATGAACTTGTGGATCAAAATAAACATTGGCAAAAAATTTAGATCAAACTTATTGTTCTCCATGTTTTCCAATTTAGTACTTCTATCATATTTTAATACAAATTCTATCTAATTAGGTCATTGAAGGATGCAATTGAAAGGGAAAAGAAGTTTGGAAATGAGACCAAAAAAATAAAATCCAAGTGTTTCATTATTTATATGAATAGTGAAGCAGCATAAAAAATTGTTAGTAGAAAGTATGACTCCAAGAGTAATATATCAATTAAATATTTTTTTTTCTCAATCAGTCCAAATAATGGACCACAAATATTGCAATTTGCTTTCAAAAGCCCATCACTTTTTTTTTTTAACCTTTTTTTGTTTTCATATCTATCAAGCTTAGTAGTTGTATCCAAAGAATTTCCAAAAACATATATATGTACTTGTTCCTTGGTCGTTATTACACCACAAGTCAGATTAGTTTTTTTAAAACATAAAAGAAAATATTAAAGTGCTACCAACATGTTTTTAAGTAAAAACAAATTAATTATAAACTTAAAATATGATGCATATTAAACGAAATATTTTTTTTTAAATATTGAGATGATGATATTGGATGACATTTTTTTTCAAATATTAAAAATGACAAGAAATTGAGTTGACTCGTGCTAACTCGATTTAACTTGCAAAATCTACATTCCAAGTCATGAGATCATGATAACACTATTAAAAGTCGATCAAAACAAATTATAAGTTCAATTTCCAACCAATTCAAAGTTGAAGGATGCATTGGAAAAAAAATAATATTCAATTAAAAAAACTTGAGTCAACATGGATAAACTCTTCAAACCCGCGACTTGGATTATTAGAGCAGAATAATCATATATAAAGTAAATTAAGAAAATTATAAAGTACGATTCCTAACAAATCTAATATTGAAATGAAAATTCAATGTAAAAACAACAATAAAAAAAGACCTAAGTCAATCTTAGTTATCCTGTCAAAACTCGTGATCATGTTCATGAGGCCAATATAACCTAATAAAAAACAATTCAAAAAATATTTTGAAGCTCGCCTCCCAACCAACTCAATATTGAAGGATAAAATTCAAAAAAATCAATTTATCACTAACCTAACACTGATATATTTACTTAAGACCACGTCAACTCCATAAAAAAGCAATCAAAACAAATTAGAAAGTTTAATTTTCAATTAACCTAACCTACCTACCAAAAACAACTACTAAAATCATGGACTCCACTTGATTTAATAACTTTATTTTCTAAACAATTTTTTTATTTAATTATCTAATAGTAAAAATGGATGATTGCAAAATCAAATGTCAACCCAACACTGAATATTTGTTTGAGATTGTGATGACCTTATAGAAAGCAAAACAAAACAAATTATAAAGCTCAATTCTCAATCAAACTCACGATTTAGGATATGAACTCCACTGGTTTTAATAACGTTATTTTTTCTGGAACTATTACTTATTTAATTATACAAAAAACAATTAATTCTTGCAAAATTAAGCATAAAAAAAATGCTAGAAAGTTTGTTTGAAGAGTGGAAAAACCTATAAAAAGCAAACTGTAACCAACCTTTAGCTATTAATTTTGGTTGGAATAAAAAAAAAAGAATAAAGAATGGAGTATTGAAGAGTGATGGGTTGGAAAATGAGAAAGGTGGTGAAACTTAGTATTTGTAACTAGCCTTCAACTGCTAATTTTGGTTAAAATATTTTAATTAAATAAAGAGAGATGAGGGATTTCTCCCATTTATATATATATATATATATATATATATATATTAGCTTCCATCAAAAGTTTAAGGCTGACATTTTTCATACCAAGAGAGAGGGTGAGAGTTTTGATTTTCTTCACCAAATTTTCAAGAGAAAAACACTAAAAAAGTTAGATTATAGTGTTTAAAGAGTATTAGGAAGGATTTCAAGATAGAACTCCAAGGATTAAATGGTTTTTAAAGCTTGGAAGTTAAGAGGAAAAGTGGTAAGTGGAGGGAGAAAGCCAAGTTTTCTTTATAAATTTCTCTTTGATTTGTTGTCTTTAAAAGGTAAGAAACATTGTTTAATGATTAATTCAAGTTTTTATTGTGTTGCAAAGCATGATAACTTATGATTGGATTATGGAACGTTGAGTTAAGCATGTTGGGTTATTTAAATTGGTTATTTTATGATTGAAATATGTTGTTGTGAATGAAAAACAATTGGGTAATGTGTTAATTGAATAAAATTAAAAAGAGAAAATGAATCTTCACTATGAGCAAGGATTCAACCAAAACATGGGTGGGAGGTTTGAATTTATTTGATTTAATTAACATGAAATTTAGCTAGTATGGTGTTCTTTTGCATGAAAAATGAGTGGGTAAAGTGTCATTATAACAATTATGAAGAAAACCATATCCTCTATTCAAGATGAGGTTTCAACCTAAATAAGAGAAAAAAAAGGATGGGTTTTTGAGATACAATATTGTAAAAATTGTGTTTAATTGTGTTATATGGAGTACTTGATGATTATGTATGAAGGAAAATTGCATGAAAATTGAAGAAAATATTTTAGTGTTTTTTAAAGGATATGGTTAGCCACTTTAAAGGAAAATGATTAATGGTGGGAACCTAATAATTGTTTGTTCAATTGTGTGTATTTAATATGTGTTAATATAGTAATGATGAATTATAATGGATTTAACTAATTTATCTAGTTGTGATTAAATGATTGATATACTTTGAATTATGAATTTGTGAAGAATTGATGAGAAAAATGGTTTATATTTGTGTGTGAAGTTGTAGAGATGTTAAATGAGTGTTTATGATGAGTTTGAAATAGAAGCTGGGATAAATAAATTAAGAAGAAAAAGCCTGATGAACCAGTCATATTAGGGAAAAAGGGGAATTGGGGGGAACCAAAGCAATTGTTTGTGTATTTATATGTGTTTAGTATGTGTTGATGGGTTTATGATGATTTGAAATAGATTTAATTATTATGACTAATGATGGCTAAATTTCTAATGAACTTTAAATTGAATTTGGTGAGACATTAAGTAGATAAATTATTATAGTTATATAATTAATTTGTGAAATGTGAAATGAGTTGTGGATTGATAAAAAAAAGAAGAAGAACATGTGGTATAGATGAATTAATGGTTGGTCAAAGGGAGAAATTTATAGGGAATGTATAGCATGTAAAGTGAAGAAACAAGTTTAAAAGGGTAGAAACCTCATTTTGGTCAAAACTTGTATTCAAAGGAGAAGGAAAAGTTGGCTTGACATGTATGATTTAAATAAGTTTTTGATGATTGGATACCTATCTGTTTAGCAACAAGTAACCACAACACGAGAATAAACAGCACCAGGTAGATGCCCTTTACCTTCACTATTTATAAGAAACTTCTAAAATTATGTAACTACAATTTCTATAAATGCATGTTGTTTATTCATTATTTGTGATATGAATATAAAAAAAAATGAAATTATACTAGTTGATCAAAAGAGTTAGTAGCATATTTGTTCACATGATCAGGATAATTTATTAGACTCATTAACTAAAAGGAACAAATAACATTTATGTTCAGATGACCAGAATAATTTCTTAGACTAGTTGATTGGGAGGGGCTAATGGCATTAGTATGTCTGATTGTTGGAATATTGAAAATGTCTTAAGGTTAAAGTATATTTATTTATACATGGATTGAAAAAATTGAAATTAAAATTGTTATTAGTGTTGATCTAATGAGTTGAATATATGTGTGTGTGTGTGTGTATGTGTGTGTGTAATTGTCAAGTTCCTCTCATATAAGAGTCCTCCAATAAATTTCTATAATGTCACATTTTAATATAGATATAAATATTGTAATTTGTAGATGTTAAATTGATATGTATTATAATTTTGATATTCTATTTTGGACTAGTAAATAGGTTTATGATAGTATGAATACCATTATCTTGTATTTCTTTTGTTAATTTTGTGAGCTAGTATTGAAATCTATGTTAATTAAGGCTGTGTTTGTTTCTCGAAAACTGGTTTTCGGGAAACCACTTTCCAAACTTACATGTGTTTGTTTGCTATTAGGAAAGTTGGTCAAAGAAAAACACTTTTCGGTCAACGAAAAACACTTTCCAGTCAAAGGAAAGGAAAATTTGACTTGGTTTTCAGGAAAATATTTTCCTTTTATTTTGGGCGGAAAACACTTTCCGGAAGTTGTGAAAAATTTAGAAATGTCATATTATTTGTTGATTATATCAAATTTGGTCCTCAAACTTTTGATTGCTATATATATTTTATTTTGAATATTTGTTTTTTAATTTCATCCCTTAGAATTTAATTTTTATATTAATTTTGGTTCTTATTTTTATAATTGTCATTTGCTTTTTCCTTATCATTTTTTAATTGAAATTTTTTATCTATCAAATTTGGTCTTCATTCTTTTGATTGTTACTTATTTTATTTGAAATAATTTATGAAATGTTAATTATTATTATTTTAATTTCTTTATCTTTCAATTTTTTTTATTTTTTAGATTTGATCTCTATTATTTTGATTATTA